>Ga0068714_10004480_pt1 | contig 15623 bp, 15 predicted proteins | sample MTBNYHSulfiMetaG_FD_62988 | JGI IMG/M metagenome (GOLD analysis project Ga0068714, IMG submission 62988) | Enrichment culture microbial communities from rom New York Harbor, USA that are MTBE-degrading - MTBE-NYH (New York Harbor Sulfidogenic)... | ecosystem: Environmental > Aquatic > Marine >...
CCGCCCGGCGGTCTTCTGGTTCAGTCCTGGTAATGTAGGTCGTTCCCTCTATTTCCTCAAGCTTTTCCCCGGCGGTCCCGGTCTCCCGGCCGGGCTCGCCCCTCCGGAGGGGAAGGTCCTCTGGTCTGGTCCTGGTTAGATCCAGGGTCCTGCCCGGGCAGGGGCGGATCGATAAGAAGGCTACCCATCCTTCCGTTTTCGCATCAGACACCGCCAAGCCCGGGGTGGGTTGGGATGATTCGATCCGAAGCAAGTGGAGCGGAGCGAAAGAATCTCGAAAAAGGGCTCCACGGCCAGGACGATCTCCCCGGCGGTCCTTTGAGGCGGGCCGGGACCTTGGCGATCCTCGTCGGCGTTGCCGGCGAGGGTCAGCCAGAGGCCGGCCTTCTCCAAATGAGCCGCGGCGTTCTCGGCGAACCGGCGGCGATCTTCCTCCGAGCTGAAGGAGTGAAAGCAGCCCCGGTCGAAAATGAAGCCAAAAGGCCGGCCTTCAATCTTGTTCCTGAGAAAGTCCACCAGGATGAAATTGCCCTCAACCTCGGCCTGGGAGGCTTTTTCCTTGGCCTTTTCCAGGGCCACCTCCGAAACATCGGTGCCGAAGACCTGAAACCCGTTCCGGGCCAGCCAGATGGAGTTGTCCCCGGTCCCGCAGCCCACGTCCAGGGCCTTGCAGCCTTGAATACTGTGCTCGGTCACGGCCTCGATGAGGTTGAAATCCGGCTGGCCCAGGTCCCAAGGGATGTCGCCGGATTTGTATCTGCTCCGGTAATTTTTTTCGATGGTCATCTGGTCGCTCTTCCAGGGTTAGTCATCTGAGCAGGGTCACCCGGTCAAGGATTGCCCGCTCCGGCGCCGGCCCCTGGGCAGGGGCTCCGGGTAAAAGGCGACGCTTTGCTCCTTCTCCCCGACCCTCCGGGACGGCCGTCCAACCGCTTTTGAGCATAGCCCGCCCCCAATGATCCGGTCAATATTTCAGTTAGTTATATCTTTCCCTCGGAGCAGCCTCTTGACAACGGCCCGGGATCGCCTCCAAGGCCGCCGAGAGGGCTCGAGGTCAAGGAGGGCCAAGAAGCGTAACCAAAGGAATATATGTCAATATTTCAAAGGGTTCGCTTCAAGGCTGAGGTTTGGGACCCGGACCCGAGGGGAGGTTTTGAAACCGGATCTAGACGATCCCGAAGAGCAGATTCTTGAACCTCTTGGCCAGCTCCGGATCGACCTCCGGCCCGATCCGGGCCATGAACATGTTCTCCGGTCTCAGGGAGACGTTGGGCTCGTTGGTGGGAAAGCGTTTGAAGCCATAGGGCTCCAGGAGGTGGAGAAGCATCCGGCGGTACTCGGCCGGGGTCCGGCCGGTGCCTTCCAGGTCCCAGGTCCAGGAGTAGCCGACCATAAAGGTGATCCTTTTGTCAATCAGGCCGTTGGTCAGCCCCAGGTGGAGGAGGCGGCGGCCCAGCTTGGTGGAGCGGAAGTTCCGGGAGACCTCCAGGGCCACTATCTCGTACAGGGTCCCCGGCCCCAGCCGTCCCCAGAAATCTTTCTTGTCCGGCTCGCGCATGAGGCAGTAGCCGACGATCCGGTCCTCCCGGTCCAGTCCCAGGACCAGGTCGGCGTTGTTGGAGTCGGCCAGGTTGGCCAGGCCCTGGGGGGTGGTGAACAGGGAGCGGTAGGAGGGGAAGGTGCCCAGACCCGCCTCCATCTCCCGGCCGGCGGCAAAGGCCGGGTCGCACCAGTCAAAGACCGCCACCGGCCCGAGGGGGGTCTGTAGCTCCCCCCGGGGGCGGTTGGTCGGTGGAGTCATCCCCGGGTCCTTATCAGAAATCGTCCCAGCCAGCATGGAGCCTTTTGATCATGACCACCAGATCGTGATACTCACCGCCCAGGGACTTGACGTAGCGAGGGAGGGTGGCCGCCTCATAGAAGTCCAGCTTCCGGCAGCCCCTGATGGCCGCGTCCTCCGGGCCGGAGGCGAACCTGGCCTCCAGCTTCTCCAACCCTAAGCTGACCCCCAGGTTGATGATGTCGAACATGATCCAGGTGCCCAGCCTCTTGCCCCGGTACTGGGGGTCGACCATGATCCTGATCCGCCCGATGTGGCTGGTGCAGCCGTAGCGGCGGCGGTGGAGGACGGCCTGGGCCACCAGCCGCTCCCCCACCTCGGCCACCACCGGCACGGCCCGCTCCAGGTCGATGTGATCGACCCACGACCTGACCAGCTCCTCGTCGGCCAGGTCATGCTTGGCGTACCAGCGCTCCTCCTCCGGGATGCGGCCGAAGAAATCCATCAGGGCCTGGAAGTCGGTGGTTCTGAGCAGCCTGAAGATCGCCTCCTGGCCGTCTTTGAGAATTACCTGTTTGGGATACTCTTCGAACATCTCCCCTCTCCCCAGAGTAATGGCGGGACATGGACCGGATCCGAAGGATACGCCGGGCCCGTTAATTTTGAGGCCTCAATATTAACATCTCAGCCCGGATTTTTCATGAGCGATCGCAGCGAGGGGGCCGGGGCCCTGGGTGAGAAGCGCAACTTATCGGCATTCTGGGACGCAGGCCTACTTGACGTACGTCGAGGACCGAAATGCCGGACTCAAGCGTCGTAACCAGGAGATGGTCCCCGCAGTAGATTGGCTCATGAAATATCCGGGCAAGGTCCAAAGGGCAACCGATTTCAGCCCCCTCGGGCGGCCTGGCCTGCTTGACAGGGGGTGAGCTAAATGATAGGAATCAAAGCATTAGGCGGACCTCAAACCTGTCCCGGACAAGGCGTGAACAACCTCCCCTCCCCCCCCGAGATGAAACAGGTCGAGAAGCTCCTCCTCGAGGCCGAGCACCCGGTGGCTCTGACCGGGGCCGGGGTCTCGGTGGCCTCCGGCATTCCGGCCTTCCGGGGCGCCCAGGGGCTGTGGGACCGCTACGACCCCCTGGAGTACGCCTCCATCCAGGCCTTCAAGGCCGATCCGGTCAAGGTCTGGGGGATGCTCCTGGAGCTGAGGCAGATCATCGCCCGGGCCAAGCCCAATCCGGCCCACTATGCCCTGGCCGACCTGGAGAGGATGGGCCGGTTGAAGGCGGTCATCACCCAGAACGTGGACAACCTCCACCAGGAGGCCGGTTCCGGCCAGGTGATAGAGTTCCACGGCAACGGGAGCTCCCTGGTCTGCCTGGACTGCGGCCGGTCCCGGCCCAGGGACGAGGTGGACTTTGAGGTCATCCCTCCCCGCTGCGGGTGCGGGGGCTTGCTCAAGCCGGGGGTGGTCTTCTTCGGGGAGGCCATCCCCCAGGAGGCCTGTGAGCGGGCCCTGGCCGCGGTGGAAAGGTCGGACCTGATGCTGGTGGTGGGGACCTCGGCCCTGGTCGTCCCGGCCAGCCTGATGCCCCGCCTGGCGGCCCGAAACGGGGCCCGGGTGGTGGAGATCAACCCGGAGCCCACCGGGCTGACCCGGGGCCTGGCCGAGCTCTCCCTTCTGGGCCAGGCAGAGGATATCCTGCCCGTGTTGGCCCAAGGTGTTCGATTCGGGCTGTCCCAGCGGAGAAGATAACACAACATGTTGGGCTAAACCTGCCCCCAACAACAATTTTTCTTTGACTTCAAGAGGTCCAGGGGATACCATGGGCCAAATTCTAGCTCGGTGGTGCCAACTATGATTCAACCTTGGCAGTGGCTGACGCCTATCTTCAGCGTCCAGGCGGAGATCGCCCCCCAAACCCCGCTCCCCCCCCCGGCCGCTATTTCGACCCAGGCCGACCTGATCGACATCCTGAGCCAGGCCAGCCCCGTCGCCATCTTCACCCTCCTGATCCTCCTTTTTTTCTCGGTCGCCACCTGGACCATCATCGTCCTCAAGATCCGCCAGATCCGCTCCGCCCAGAGGCAAACCGTCTCCTTCCTGGAGGCCTTCTGGAGGGCCAAGTCCCTTTCCCAGATCCAAGGCCAGATCAAGGACTTCGCCACCTCGCCGGTGGCCGAGATCTTCCGGGTGGGTTACAATGAGCTGGCCAAGATAACCAAGCTTTCCGGCGGTCTGGAGGGCGGCGGCAGTCACGAGCAGATCACCTTCACCGGGGTGGACAACCTGAGGCGCTCCCTGGGCCGGGCCGGACGGTCGGAGATGACCAAGCTCTCCCAGTCCCTGACCTTTCTGGCCACCACCGGAAACATCGCTCCCTTCGTGGGGCTTTTCGGGACGGTGGTGGGGATCATGAACGCCTTCACCGGGATCGGCGCCCAGGGCTCGGCCTCCCTGGCCACGGTGGCCCCGGGCATCGCCGAGGCCCTGGTGGCCACCGCGGCCGGGCTGGCGGCGGCCATCCCGGCGGTCATCGCCTACAACCTGTTTTTGAGCCGGATCAAGATCCTGGAGGCGGAGATGAACGCCTTCGCGGCCGATTTCCTCAACCTGGTCGAACGGGACGCCATGCGCAAGGCCCAAGCCAGAAGAATGGGTTAAAGGGTCGAAGATGGCCTTCAATATCGGCAACGGGGATCAGAGCGTAGTCTCCGAGATCAACGTCACCCCCCTGGTGGACGTGATGTTGGTCCTCCTCATCGTCTTCATGATCGCCGCTCCGATGATGGTCCAGGGACTGGCGGTCAACCTGCCCCAGGTGACCACCAAGGCCATGGACACCAAGAGCGAGCGGCTGGTGCTGACCCTCACCGCGGAGAAGGAGCTCCTCCTGGACGACGTCTCGGTGGGCCGGGAGAACCTGATCGAGAAGATCAAGGCGGTCCTGGCCCAGCGGCCCGACCAGACGGTCTATGTCCGGGCCGACGAAAGCGTCCAGTGGGGCTTTTTGGCCGAGATCATGGCCGCTCTCCAAGGGGCCGGGGTGGAAAAAGTGGGCATGGTCACCGAACCCTTGGGCGCCCCGCGTCCGTCAAAAAAGGAAAGGGCCGAGTCGAAGAAAGACAGGGGTTCTGAGCAGCGATGAGCCAGGTTTACCAAGGCCTCATGGGGCCCTGGGTGGACAAGCGGAAGATGATGACGGCCGGGGTGGTGAGCCTGGGCCTCCACCTGGCGGTTCTGGTCCTGCTGGTCTGGCTGCCGGAGATAGGCTCCCAGCACGAGTTCCTGGGGCCGGTCTACACCGTGGATCTGGTGGGGATGCCCGGACCTCCGCCGCCTCCCCCGGCCCCGGGCGATCCGGAGACGGGGCCCACCGAGCTGGCCCCCAAGGACGCGGTCCTTCCCGAGCCCGCGCGGGTCGTCCCGCCCCAGCCGGCCGAGCTGATCCCCATCGGCAAGGAGCCGGCCAAGGAGGAGGCCAAGAAGAAGGAGCCGGAGAAGGTGGAGCCCCTGGCCAAGCTGGGCACCCCCAAGGAGTCCAGCAAGTCGGCCCAGATCAGGCCCGAGGAGGAGATCGACAAGGCCCTGGACAAGATCGAGAAGAAGGTCACCAAGGACAAGGCCGAGCAGAGGAAGAAACCCGGCCCCGGCGGAGAGAAATCTGACCAGCAGCATCTGGAAAAGGCCCTGGCCAGGGCCCAGCAGCGGGCCGAGGCCGGGGCCTACGGCACCGGCGGCGGAGGCGGGGGCGGCTCCAGCCGCTTCGCCCCCTACTACGACCAGATCAGGAAGCGGGTCTGGTCCAACTGGACCCTGCCCCAGGAGTGGACGACTTCCTCTCTGGAGGCGATAATCATCATCGAGGTTCTGCCCAACGGGGCCATCGCCGGAATGAAGTTTGAAAAACGGTCCGGCAACCAGAGCTTCGATCAGTCTGTCCAATGGGCGGTGGAGAGGTCCAATCCCCTCCCCCCCTTCCCCTCCGGCATGGCCGCGGCCAGGCAGGAGATAGGGATCAGGTTCAAACCGGAGGGTTGATGAAAAGGCCGGTCGGCTTCGTCGTCTTTTTTCTCCTGACCTTGTCGGTCTGGGTCGGGCCGGGCTTCCTGAGAGGGACGGCCGAGGCCCGGGTCTACATCGATATCAACGCTCCCTACGCCCGCCAGTTCCCGGTGGCCGTGGCCGAGCTGAAGCCCCTGGCCGGTGAGTCCGGACAGGAGGCGGCCCGGGAGATGGCCGAGACCATCCGCTCCGATCTGGAGTTCAGCGGCATCTTCAGACCCCTGGATCCCAAGGGGTTTTTGGAGGACTACCGGACCATGGGCCTGACCGCGGCCGAGACCAAGTTTCAGGCCTGGTCGATGGTCGGGGCCGAGTTCCTGGTCAAGGGCGGCTACACCTCCGACGGGACCTCCTTTGTCTGCGAGCTCCGGCTGTTCGACGTTCGCCAGGGCCAGATGCTGACCGGGAAGCGTTACTCCGGGACCATCCAGGACGCCCGGCTGATGGCCCACAAGTTCGCCGACGAGATCATGAACCAGGTCACCGGAGAGCCGGGGGTCTTCCAGACCAAGATGCTCTATGTCTCCACCGAGACCGGGTACAAGGAGGTCTACCTCTCCGACTACGACGGCAACGCCCCGATCAAGCTGACCAACTACCGCTCCATCTCCCTGGATCCGGCCTGGTCGCCGGACAACCGGCAGATCGCCTTCACCTCCTACAAGGACGGCCAGCCGTTTCTCTACCGGATGGACCTGGGCAACCGGGGGGTGAGGCGCATCCTGGACCGCAAGGGGCTCAACATCACCCCGGCCTACTCCCCCACCGGCGACCAGATGGCGGTCACCCTCTCTCCCGACGGCGACCCCGAGCTCTTCCTGGTCACCACGGCCGGCCAGGTGATCAAACGGCTGACCAACTCCCGGGGGATAGACGTTCAGCCCTCCTTCTCCCCGGACGGAACCAAGCTGGCCTTCGTCTCCCGCCGGCAGGGCAGCCCCCAGATCTTCATCATGGACCTGGCCAGCGGGGCCTCCAGGCGGGTGACCTTTGAGGGCAAGTACAACACCTCCCCGGCCTGGTCGCCCAGGGGTGACCGGATCGCCTACGTGGGCATGGAGAATAACGAGTTCAACGTCTTCACCATCGCCCCCGACGGCTCCGACCGGCAGCAGCTCACCTGGGACCAGCGGGACAACGAGAGCCCCTCCTGGTCGCCCGACGGACGGCTGATGGCCTTCAGCTCCACCCGTCACGGCGGACAGGCAATTTACATAATGACGGCCAACGGCGGACATGTTAAAAGGGTAACCAAGATGCGTGGAAAGCAGACCAGCCCGGGCTGGTCAGGCCGGTTGTGGAGATAGGCCTCTCAACCGTAACGGAAAGATTAGGAGGTATGGAGACGATGACAAGAAAGGTTTTTGTTGGCTTGATCGTGATAGTCTTTGCCGTGACCGGTCTGGGGCTGCTCTCCGGCTGCGCCAAGAAAGAGCTCAGGACCGACATGCCGGCCCCTGAGGTAACCAAGAAGGAGGCCGCCGGTCCCAGCGACGCCGAGCTCAGGGAGCAGAAGCTGAAGGAGGAGATGGCCCGCAAGAGGATGGTGTTCCTCAACGAGATGGTCAACTTCGACTTCGACAAGTCCGACATCCGGCCCGACGCGGCCGAGGTCCTCAAGAACAAGGCCGCCTGGCTCCAGGAGAACGGCGAGGTGATGGTCATCATCGAGGGCCACTGCGACGAGCGCGGCACCGACGCCTACAACCTGGCCCTGGGCGAGCGCCGGGCCCAGGCGGCCAAGGCCTTCCTGGAGGGCCTGGGCATCGCCGCCACCCGGATGGACACCATCTCCTACGGCGAGGAGAGGCCTCTGGATCCTGGCCACAACGAGGACGCCTGGGCCAAGAACCGGAGGGCCCAGTTCGTCATCAAGTAGCCTGGGAGTGAAAGTTGGTTAATCGGGGTGAGGGCCGGGTCTAACCCGGCCCTTACGCCCTTCGGCTCCGGGGGAGGCGATGCGGTTCGGCGGGAGCGGGTTGAAGAAGAGGCGGGCGGTCCTGGCCGCGGTCCTGGCCGCGATCCTCTGCCTCTGGACCGGGTCGGCCGAGGCCGCCTCCACCGAGGAGCGGCTTACCCAGATCGAGCAGCAGCTTCTGGAGATCAGGCTGATCAGGGAGAACCTGGCCGAGCAGATCGCGGCCCTGGGCCGCCTCCAGGACGAGGTGGCCCAGCTCAGGGGGGCCCTGGAGGAGCTTCGCCACCAGCTCCAGACAGGCTCCGCCCCCGGTCCTGCCTCCGCCGATCTGGAGCCCCGCCTGGCCAGGCTGGAAAGGGCCCTGGGCCTTCAGCCCTGGTCAGGACCGGCCGCCGCTTCGGAGACGGGCCAGCCCCCGGCCGGGTCATCAACCCCTCTCCCCTCCCAGCCCCCGGCCCAGGCCGGAGCCCAGCCGGGAACCCAGGCCTCGGCCGGAGCCCCGGCCGCCCCATCCGCCCCGGCCGTCCTGACCGAGGACGAGGCCTTTGAACAGGCCAAGCAGCTCTACAAGCAGGGACGGATGGAGGAGGCCAGGGAGGCCTTCCGCAAGTTCAGCGAGGACTTCCCGGCCTCCAACAAGGTCCCGGCGGCCAAGTTCTGGACCGGGGAGACCTTCTACTACCAGAAACGTTTCGAGGAGGCCATCCTGGAGTATCAGAAGGTCATCCAGGAGCACGCCCAGGCGGAGAAGGTGCCTTCCGCCCTTCTCAAGCAGGCTTTTGCCTTTGCCGAGATCAAGGACACCACCTCGGCCCGCCTGATCCTCCAGCGGCTGATCAAGATGTACCCCAAGACTCAGCAGGCGGTCATAGCCAAGAAAAAGCTGGCCACCTTGAGGAATTGAGATCCGGCCCGGCCGGCCAGCAACCTGATGATCTCCTTGCGCCTTTTCAAGCGCTCTTCCTGGTCCAGGGAGCAGCTCTACATGCTCACCCTGGCCGTGGCCGTGGGTCTCCTGGGCGGCTGGGGGGCGGTGGGCTTCCGCTACCTGATCGGCTTCTTCCAATCCCTGGCCTACGGCTCCTCCGGCAACATCCTCGAGGCCCTCGGCGGGCTGGGCTCCATCCACCGGATCCTGGTCCCGGCCCTGGGCGGCCTGGTCGTCGGCCCCTTGATCTACTTCCTGGCCCGGGAGGCCAAGGGCCACGGGGTGCCCGAGGTCATGGACGCGGTGGCCCTCAAGGGCGGCGTCATCCGTAAAAGGGTGGTGGCCGTCAAATCTTTTGCCTCGGCCATGTCCATCGCCGTGGGCGGCTCGGTGGGCCGGGAAGGGCCCATCGTCCAGATCGGCTCGGCCATCGGCTCCTCCCTGGGCCAGATTCTGAAGGTCTCCCCGGGCCGGATGAGGGTCCTGGTGGGCTGCGGGGCCGCGGCCGGAATCGCGGCCACCTTCAACGCCCCGGTGGCGGGGATGATCTTCGCCCTGGAGGTGGTCCTGGGCGAGTTCGCCATCACCACCTTCTCCCCCATCGTTCTCTCGGCGGTCATCGCCACCGCCGTCTCCCGCTATCACCTGGGCAACTTCCCGGCCTTCATCGTCCCCACCTACAACCTGGTCTCCTACTGGGAGCTGCCCCTTCACGGGCTCCTGGGGCTTACGGCCGGGGCGGTGGCCGTGCTCTTCACCACCGTCCTCTACAAGGCCGAGGACCTCTTCGACGCCTGGCTCATCCCGGACTGGATCAAGCCGGCCATCTGCGGTCTGGGTTTGGGCGCCCTGGGGCTCCTTTTCCCCACCATCCTGGGGGTCGGTTACGAGGGCATGGACCTGGCCCTGGCCGACAAGCTCACCTGGTGGCTGATGCTGGCCCTGGTGGGGATCAAGATCCTGGCCACCTCCTGGACCATCGGGGGGGGAATGTCCGGGGGCATCTTCGCTCCCTCCCTGTTCATCGGCTGCATGCTGGGCGGGGCCTTCGGGGGGATGATCCACCAGCTCCTGCCGGCCATGACCTCCGGGGCCGGGGCCTACTCCATCGTCGGGATGGCCGCCGTGGTGGCCGGGACGACCCACGCCCCCTTCTCCGCCTTCCTGATCCTCTTCGAGATGACCGGCGGGTACGAGATCATCCTGCCGCTGATGATCGCCTGCATCATCTCCACCTTCGTGGCCAGCCAGCTCAAGACCGAGTCCATCTACACCCTCAAGCTGATCAGAAGAGGGGTCGACATCCGGGCCGGCAAGGAGGTCAACCTCCTGCGCTCCCTCAAGGTGGCCGACGCCATGCGGACCGACGTGGAGGCCGTGCCCTGGGATATGCAGCTGGGGGCCTTTCTGAGCAAGGTCACCAGGTCCAAGTACGCCTCCTTCCCGGTGGTCGACCACCAGGGCCGCCTCAAGGGCATCCTCTCCCACGCCGACTACGCCGACCACGCCTTTGACCGGGATCTCCACCGGCTGGTGGTGGTGGAGGACCTGGCCACCCGCAAGGTGGAGACGGTCTACCCCACGGACAACCTGGAGACGGCCTTGGCGAAGATCTCCACCCGGGATTTCAAGACCCTGCCGGTGGTCGACTCGGAGAAGAGCGGCCGGCTGGTGGGGATCATCTCCCGGGGGGACATCACCTCGGCCTACTCCCGGTACGTCCTCAAGACAAGCTTGAACGGTTGAGGAGGGTCGGGCCGATGGAGGTCCTGAAGGATATCTGGATCACCCTCGATCCCGCGGAGGTCATCCGGGCCCTGCCCGAGGGCTCGCCGGAGCCTTCCTCCGGGGCGTTGGCCCGGACCATCGAGGCCTTCCACGAGAGCCGCCGGGCCGAGGCGGCCTTTGAGGTGATCGAGCCCACCCGTTCTCCGCTGTCCGCCGAGACGGCCCTGGCGGTGGGGGCCGAGGCCGGGGTGGCGGCCGTGGCGGCCACCCTGGGGGAGGGGGTGGAAGGCCTGGCCGGCCTGGACTGGGGCCGGGCCTGCCTCAGGGCCGGCCTGGCCCAACTGGAGGCCTTTGTCTGCTACCGGATCATGAAAAGGTTGGGGACCAGGAAGCTCAACCTGGGGCCTCCCCTGGTCCCGGGAGGGGCGGCGGCCCCGGAGCTTACCCTCCCAGGGGTCCTGGACCTCCTGGACCCTGATCCCCTGGGGATAAGGGTGGAGGGCGGGGTGCTCAAGCCCGCCTGGTCGCTAGCCTATCTCTACCCCGTCAGCCCCAGCCCGGCCAAGACCAGCTCCTGCTCCTCTTGCACCAAGGACTGCGCCCTGCGGCGGTAATCGAGGACCCTCCCGGTTTTGACAGGACCCGGGGCCGGGCCTATAATCGCTCTCTTACCTATGTGAGGAAAGGGTGATGGAAGAGTTTCCCCGGATAAAGCGACTGCCGCCCTATGTCTTCGCCGAGGTCAACGAGCTCAAAAACGCCGCCCGGAGGGCCGGAGAGGACATCATCGACCTCGGGATGGGCAACCCGGACCACCCCACCCCGGACCACATCGTGGCCAAGCTCATCGAAGCCGCGGGGAAGCCCCACAATCACCGCTACTCGGCTTCGCGGGGGATCACCAAGCTCCGGGAGGCCGTCGCCGGGTGGTACTTGAGGCGCTTTCAGGTGGAGCTGGATCCGGACACCGAGACCATCGTCACCATGGGGGCCAAGGAGGGGCTGGCCCACCTGGTCCTGGCCCTGGTCAGGCCCGGAGACGTCTGTCTGGCCCCCAACCCCACCTACCCCATCCATCCCTACTCGGTCATCATCGCCGGAGGGGACCTGCGGTCGATCCCCATCGGCCCGGAGCGGGACTTCTTCGAGGACCTGATGACCGCCTACAAGCAGACCTGGCCCCAGCCGGAGCTCTTGATCATCTCCTTTCCCCACAACCCCACCGGCCAGGTGGTGGACCTGGAGTTCTTCCAGCGGGTGGTGGACTTTGCCCGGGAGAACAAGCTCCTGGTGATCCACGACTTCGCCTACGCCGACCTCGGCTTCGAGGGCTACCGCCCGCCCAGCTTCCTCCAGGCCAAGGGGGCCAAGGAGGTGGGGGTGGAGCTTTTCTCCATGTCCAAGTCCTACTCCATGGCCGGCTGGCGGGTGGGCTTTTGCTGCGGCAACCCCCGGATGGTCCACGCCCTGACCAGGATCAAGTCCTACCTGGACTACGGGGTCTTTCAGCCCATCCAGATCGCCTCCATCATCGCCTTGAACGAGGATCAGAGCTGCGTGGAGGAGATCAACGACTTCTACAAGCAGCGGCTGGACGCCCTGATCACCGGGCTCTCCCGGGCCGGCTGGGAGGTCCCGCCCCCCCGGGCGACCATGTTCGTCTGGGCCAAGATCCCGGACAGGTTCGCCTCCTTGGGCTCGGTGGAGTTCGCCAAGCACCTGGTCAGGGAGGCCAAGGTGGCCGTGGCCCCGGGCCGGGGCTTCGGCGAGTACGGCGACGACCATGTCCGCTTCGCCCTGGTGGAGAACGTACCCCGGATCAATCAGGCCGTCAGGGGCATCAAGAAAGCCCTCCAGGGCTGACAGGGAGGTTGAGCGTTGGAACCGATCAAGGTGGGGCTAATCGGGCTGGGTACGGTCGGCGCGGGCCTGGCCGAGCTCTTCTTCCATCAGGGCCAGAGGCTGGACCGCCGGCTGGGCCGGCCCATCAGGCTGGTCAGGATCGCCGACCTGGACACCACCACCGACCGGGGGGTCAGGATCCCGGAGGGGGTCCTGACCGGCTCGGCCGAGGAGGTCCTGGCCGACTCCGGGGTCCAGATCCTGGTGGAGCTGGCCGGGGGGCTCACGGAGGCCAAGGAGTTCGTGCTTTCGGCCATCGACTCCGGGAAGCAGGTGGTCACGGCCAACAAGGCCCTCCTGGCCCTTCACGGGGCGGAGATCTTCGCCCGGGCCGAGGCGGCCAGGATCGGCGTGTTTTTCGAAGGGGCGGTGGCCGGCGGGATCCCCCTCATCCGCTCCTTCAGGGAGGGTCTGGCGGCCAACCGGGTCCAGTCCATCTGCGGCATCCTCAACGGCACCAGCAACTACATCCTCAGCCGGATGACCGACCAGAACGAGCCCTACGCCCAGGCCTTGGCCGCGGCCCAGGCCGAGGGCCTGGCCGAGGCCGACCCCTCCCTGGACGTGGAGGGCATGGACGCGGCCCACAAGCTGGCCATCATGACCTCCATGGCCTTCGGGGGCTGGATCGAGTTCAACGACCTGCCGGTGGAGGGGATCGACAAGGTCGAGGATCTGGACATCGCCATGGCCCGGGAGTTCGGCTTTGTGATCAAGCTCCTGGCCCTGGCCCGGCGGGTGGGGACCAGGATCGACGCCCGGGTCCACCCGGCCATGCTGCCCCAAAGCCACGTCCTGGCCGCGGTGGGCGGGGTCTTCAACGCCATCCACGTCACCGCCGACCCGGTGGGCGAGGTCCTCTTCTACGGCCTGGGGGCCGGCCGGCGGCCCACCGCCTCGGCCGTGGCCGCCGACGTCCTGGAGGCCGCCCGGAACATCATCCTGGGGGTGGGACTCCGGGTCCCCAACCTGGGCGAGCCCGGGCTGGAGCAGCGGCGGCTGGCCCTGGGGACGAACAGCTCGGACGAGCTCCTGGCCAGGTACTACATCCGGATCAACGCCCTGGACCGGCCCGGGGTCTTGAGCAAGGTCTCGGGGGTCCTGGCCGATTTCGAGATCTCCATCCAGTCGGTCAGCCAGAAAGGCCAGGGCGAGGCCTCGGTCCCGGTGGTCATCATCACCCACCAGACCAGGGAGGCCTCGGTCCGCCGGGCCATGGAAAGGCTCCAGGCCCTGGACGTGCTGGCCCGCCGGCCGGTGAAGTACAGGATAGAGGATGAGGTGTGAAGTACGTCATCATCATCGGCGACGGCCTGGGGGACTATCCCCGGCCGGAGCTGGGCGGCAGCACCCCCCTGGCCGCGGCCAGAACCCCCAACCTGGACGCCCTGGCCCGTGAAAGCCTGGTGGCCCGGGCCCTGACCATCCCGGAGGGGATGGAGCCGGGCAGCGACGTGGCCAACCTCTCCCTCCTGGGCTACGATCCCCTGGTCTTCCACACCGGCCGGGCCCCCCTGGAGGCGGCCAGCCTGGGCCTGGAGCTTAAGAAACGGGAGGTCGCCTTCCGCTGCAACCTGGTCTCCCTGGCCGAGGACCGCCGGGGGGACCTGACCATGGCCGATTACTCCTCAGGTCACATCCCCACCGCCAGGGCCAAGCCATTGATAGAGGCCCTGAACAAGGAGCTGGGCCAGGGGCCGTTCCGCTTCCACCTGGGGACCCAGTACCGCCACCTGATGGTCTGGGACGGGGGGCGGGACGATCTGGAGCTTCTTCCGCCCCACGATCTCTCCGGCCAGGTGGTGACCGGGACCCTGGAAAGGATGAGGGCCCAGTGCCCGGAGATCCACGAGCTGACCCGCCGCTCCTGGGACGTCCTCTCCCGGGCCACGGCCGAGCTGAACCTCAAGGTCCGGCCCACCTCCATCTGGCTCTGGGGCCAGGGCCGGCCGCCCAGGCTGAGCCCCCTCTCCCAACGGTACGGGCTTAAGGGGGCCATGATCTCGGCCGTGGACCTCCTCAAGGGGATCGGCGTCTACGCCGGGCTGGAGATCGTCAACGTCCAGGGGGCCAGCGGCTGGCTGGACACCAACTACGCCGGCAAGGTCAGGGCCGGGCTCAAGGCCCTGGACCGGGGCGACCTCCTTTTCCTCCACGTGGAGGCGCCGGACGAGGCCGGCCACACCGGCAACCTGAGGGTCAAGCTCCAGGCCATCGAGGACCTGGACGCCCATCTGGTGGGGCCTCTTCTGGAGGGGCTTGAGCATTTGAAGCCCTATCGCCTGCTGGTGGCCTGCGACCACTACACCCCGCTTTCGGTCAAGACCCACACCGGGGAAAAGGTCCCCCTCCTCCTCCACGACAGCCGCAAGCCCTTGGGCCGCTTTCCGGCCTTCTCCGAGGCCGTGGCCGAGGGCTCTGTGGACCTCTCCCCGGCCCACCGGCTGGTGGATATCCTCCTGGAGCGGTCCTGACCCTCGAGACCCCTTTGACCCGACCCCGGACCCAGGTCCCTTGACCGATGACCGGCCTCGGTTAAATTCCGGCCGCGGCCCTTCCCCCGGGTCCGGCCATCCTTCCCTGGATTCATTACCTGTTGTCAGAAAGGTGACAATCTGCAAAGATATTGTCCTATATTTGTCTTGGCCATCGCCCGGGCCGGATATTGGCGAGCCTCTCCGGCCCGGGTCGCGGCCAGGGAAAAAGGACCTGGCCGGCCAGGTCCCGATCCAAACCCGGAGAGCTGCATGCCCGCCGCGGGCCTGGGAAAATTCAGACACGGCCGGCCTTTTCGCCCTCGCTTAAAATATACGACCTTCCGGCTCCTCATTTTGGCCCTCCTGATCCTCCTTCTTGCTCCGGTTCCGGTCCTCGGGGCCCAAGGCGACCAACCCCGCCGGATCTTCATCCTCCAGTCCTACCACCGCGACCTGCCCTGGACCCAGTCCTTGGGAAAGGGGCTCAGGTCGGCCCTGGCGGCCTCCGGGTTGAACCTGGAGATCTTTGAGGAGAACATGGAGGGGCTCAGGCTCAGGGAGGAGAGGTACGGGGCCGAGCTGGCCGGGCTGCTCGCGGCCAAGTACCGCTCGATCAAGTTCGAGGTGGTCATCGCCTGTGACAACCCGGCCGTCTCCTTTTTGCAGGATTACTGGGCCGACCTTTTCCCCGGGGTGCCGGTGGTCTTCTGCGGGCTGGACAACCGGCTCGACTTCCCCCTGGTCAAGTACCCCCTCTTCACCGGCTCGGTCCAAAAGGTCGATCTTCCGGGGACGGTCAGGGTCGCCCTCAGCCTCCATCC
>Ga0068714_10004482_pt1 | contig 15620 bp, 22 predicted proteins | sample MTBNYHSulfiMetaG_FD_62988 | JGI IMG/M metagenome (GOLD analysis project Ga0068714, IMG submission 62988) | Enrichment culture microbial communities from rom New York Harbor, USA that are MTBE-degrading - MTBE-NYH (New York Harbor Sulfidogenic)... | ecosystem: Environmental > Aquatic > Marine >...
CCGATTCCAGTTGTATGGACCCATCATGAAATTTCTGCCCGCACGCTTCAGGATTTAAAAGGACGAACTCCAGATTATAGGTATCCTGGAATATGGTGGTTTGCCATCTGAAAAACACATCCGGGCCATGGGTGTACTTATTTTCCGTAACGGCGATGTCGCCGGTGCGCGAAATGAAATGATGCTCGCGGATGAATTTGTTGCTGACCAGAAAATCATTGTCAAAATCCGTTTTGAATTGCCAGTACACATCGATTGGCACGGGTACCCGATAGGTAAGCCTGTAGGCTCTGCCGCCCCGCTGATCCGGCTCGATTTCAGAAACCGACACCTCATTTTCCAATAGATTTTTTGAGTTACCAGCGATAGCGGAATGGCTCTTCAGGGACAAAAAGCAACGTGCTGATATCAATAACAGAACGATGATTAGAAGGCGGGAAATGATGCGAGGTTGGAATGGTTCCAAAATCACACTCCGCTGTTGCTGTCAATGATTCCGTTTATCGCTCAAATCATAAACCCCATTTTAAACATCCGGATGCCCATTCCGCCAAGAGAATCAAACGGATGGTTCTGAATCGACCGCCAGAACGATCACATCTTTTTTAACGAAATTTATCTTGCATTCTATCAATAATCTTCTTGAAGGCATGATGAAGACCATCGACCTGGTTGCCGACAAGGTGATCGAAGATCGCCCGGCTGGGTGGCGCGGATCAAGTTTTGACTGCGCCAAAACTCACTTAGAAAAATTCTATTCGGCGCTCTAATATCTATCCTTGAGATGTACATTAATCCCCTGCGATAAGAGGTTTTTCTCTTAGTCGACGTGGAGCACCACGGAGGAACAATTAAATAATGCCCACGCCCAGTCGCCGACGTTTAATTCAAAGGGCGAGCTTCGCGTGGAGGAGACAACGGCGCAAATTTCAGTCGTTTCAGAAATCTTGACAATGTACTCTGTATTGACCTCGCCCTTGGTAATTTTGGTCACCATTCCACTGACCCTGTTTTCCGCACTGCATGCTGATGATACATCGCCACCATGCAAAATAACCAAGGGTGCCTTGACTTCGGCCGTTATTAATCTGCCTGGACTCAATCCAAGTCGCTTAAGGCTGTCATTGGTAATAACCGTGATAATAGAATACCCTTCCAACGAGCTCATCTCGACGCGTGTCTGTATGTCGCCTTTCACAATGTTTGTGACTTTACCAAAAAAGCAATTTCGGGCGCTTGTTTTACGTCCCGATTCTTTTTCCACAAATCGCTTTGCCACAGATTGAATTTCATCCTTTGAGAAAGCCACATAAGACGACGTCAGGTTAGGCGTCGAGTGTCCCAATATCATCTGAACTACTGGTAAAGGGATATTGCTTTGCATCAATTCGACGCCACGAGCCTTTCGAATTGCTTCGGGGCCACTAAGCCGTTTTGGACAACCACATGCCTGAGCTCGCTCATAAAACTTACGGCGAACAAATCCAGGATCTAAATTAAGTAACCTTTCTGAATTCTTGTGTGATTTTAATGTGTCGATTTTGTCCTTGATCTCATTGGCAAGGGATTCAGAAATGTAAACTTCTCTTGGCTCCGTCGCCTTCTTTCCATCCACGCGGTAAACCACCGCATGGTGGGTCCAATCAATATCTTTATATAAATTAAGTGACAAAACCTCGTTTAGCTTAGCACCCGTATATCTAATCAAAAGAAAAATAAGCAAAACGCTCAGTCTAGACAAACGAACATCCTCGCGTTTTGAATCTCTAGCCCATTCCCGGATTGATTGTTCCAATTCATTCAACTGGGCATTGTCCAGATATTCCTCTCCAACCGCAATGGAAACAATTCGCCCATTATCACTCCGATTGAAACGCGCCATTTCAAAGCCTCTTTGTTTTTCAGAATTTTTTTGTTGAATTCATGAGAGTTATCGCATGTAAGGTAAAAATATCCAATGGAAAATTTCAACAGTGTTTAAATAGATCATGACATACCATGAGATTACTATCACCAATATAAATAATTTCATGACATACCATGAGATTACTATCACCAATATAAATAATTTCATGACAATTAATAAGAATTTTCATAAAGGAGGAGTTTGGAGCAAACAGCTCACGATCGCGACCCAGTCTCCGACCCCAAAACACCCTGTAAAACATTGAAAACAAAGGGATTCATATGGGAAGTCAAGTCGAGCCCCAAGTTCCCATCCGGGAAGCAACTTTTCTCCCCCCAATTTCCAAGCTCCGGACGAGGGTGACGGGTTTTGCAGCAAAACCGGATACCTGGCGTCGAGCCGCAACAACTTTGGGTCCTGTTTTCGAACGCCGGTTCGGTTCCCAAACCGGGAATCGAATTGGCCCGTTCCGTGCGCGGGTCGGGATATGCGGATCGGGCTGACCGCGATGGATCATGTCCCAGGGATCGCCGTCATAGTAAAACGCGGCGGCCATGACCTTGGAGGCGTCCATGATGCTGCCTCCGCCCAGGGCGATGATCACGTCACAGTCTTCATTAGGGCAATCCGCGCGCCACGTCTGACGGTGAAGATTCTTGGATTGGGCTCGACCCCGTCACATTCGGCAAAAGCAATCCCAGCAGCCTCGAGACTGGCCACAGCCCGGTCGAAGGTTCCGTTGCGCTTGACGCTGCCCCCTCCGGTGACGATCAAAGTCTTTTTGCCCTATTTGCATCGCTGTTCAAGGCCATAAGATTGGCTTTCTCGGCGGTCAAACGTTCCGATATGACGCAAATCATTATCTGGTGACCTCGGTGACCATACCGTTCGAATGCGAGACCTTTGCGAGCCCCGAAGAACCATTGCGTGGTCTCTACATAGATATCGATATGGCCGGTTGCATGATCTGATCGGTCGAATGGACTTGCAAACAGAGCCCGGCAATGGTGGTGACCGGTCATTACCTCGAGGGATCGGTCCGGCCACCATGGATGAGGATTTCCTTGGTGCAACGACGAGGTTGGTCAAGTACTTGCGGTCAGAGACAGAAGCACAGATTTTAGGACCAGGTCTGGTTCGAGAAATTCTTTATCGGGCTCTTTGCGGCACCGATGCACCGGTACGCTACTCTCTGGCCACTCACAGTGGCACGTATTCACAGGTGGCGCGTGTCTTGAAGATTATGCAAAACAACTATGCTGCGGATCTTGACGTGGAACAGTTGGCCAAGACGGCCCACTTGAGCGTCTCTGCGTTCCATCGGGCCTTTTAAAGAGATCACTTTGGATTCTCCAATGCAGTATCTGAAAAAAATCAGGTTGACAAAAGCAAAGGATTTCATGGTGCAGGAAAACATGAAAGCCTACATTGCCGCTGACAAGGTTGGGTATAAAAGCCCATCCCAGTTTAGCCGTGAATTCAAACGGTAATTCGGACAAAGTCCTGCCAAGATGATGAAGGAGATGTGTGCCACCTGATAATCCTGAGCAGACCGCGTCATATACTGAAGACGTCATTACCGTAGACGCGGGGGCATAATAAATACTCGGCGCAACCCTTCTTTAAGAGAAATGGCATCTTCCGGACAGAACCGGGCGCAGATCCCGCATCCGAAGCATGCGCTTTCATCCCGTATAGCCACACCCTCATCACTCACCTGAATGGCCTCGGTCGGACAGCGTTCTTCGCATGTGCCGCAGCCACTGCACAAATCCACATCAATCATCGACAGATAGTAAGTGGAATTGATTAAGGCCGTTGTGCCTTCCCGCCACATCACTAAGGTGTCACAACAATCTTTACAGCAGTTGCAAATACTGGTTTCCGGTTTGGATTCTTTAGATCCGGGATGAAAGGCTTTATGGATCAACCCGGCTTTTTCCGCATCACGCATGATTTGGAGCGCTTCTTCCCGCGATACTTTTTTCGCAAAGCCCTGGGCGATGGTATGACGGGCCGATTTACCGAAGGTGAAACAGTTTAAGGTCGGCGCATGGGTAGCACAAGGCTTTCCCAAAAGTTCGCGGCGTTGACGACAGAAGCAGTATCCGACGGCGATATCATCAAATTTACGGATGATCTCTTCCACATTCTGGCTCGGAAGGATGAATTCTTCGGTATTGTCAAGAGTTTTATCAATGGGGATAATTTTTATCTGCGTTCCTGTGTCCGTTTGAAGTGTCGGTATGGTTCGATCAACAGCGGGGGCTTTTTCGAAAGCTGGAGCAAGTGTATCATAATTGTTTTGTACTTGATCGCGTAGTTGTTCCAATAATTGCTCAAACAACAGGGCCAGTTCCCTTTCCTCCTCGCTACCGGTAATGGGGGTCATAAACTTGTATTCCATCACACCGATCATCACAAGCGGCAAAAGCCTATAGATCATAATGCCGGAAGAAGCCGGCTGATTAAAAACAATCCCCTTTTTGGCTAAACTTGAGGATAGTCGCTCAACCTGTTCCTTTTTCATACCGCTTGACTGGATTAATTGATCTGATGTTTGCGAGGGAGACGATCTGAATGCATAGATAAGATCCAATTCGTCTTCACAATTGCCAACAATCTTTTTAACAATTTCTAAAGCCGTTTCATTAGCGGGCAATGGGAATAGTCCTTGTTTGCAGATCAATTCTGTTGCCTTTTTAAACTTTTCTTTCAAAACAGCCTGATGCATACTTACCTCCTCCATTATTAATTGGGAAGACCATGGTTGGAGGGTGCGTCGACTTGGCGCAAAACAGTCTCCACCCTCGACTTGCCTTGTAAGATCTTGATATAACATTAGAAATAATGCCAGCCGACATCCGGCGGTGCTTCATGTCACCAGAAGCAGGACCTTTTCGGCGTGTCCGGCGCGCATCAGGGCATCGACCATGGCGATGCAGGTAAGGGTCTTGCCGGTGCCTGTGGCCATCACCAAAAGGACGTCGCGCTTTTTTTGTTCGATGCCTTCCAATACGGCGCGAATGGCTCGGATTTGATAGTCGCGACCGGCAATCGCCGTGTTGATCAGTTCCTGGGTCAGGGGCTTGCGGTCCTTGCCAAGCAAAACATAGTCGCTGAATTGGTGGCCTTCGTAAGGTGTACGCGGTTCGGCAACACCCAGGGGAAGCGGTGTCAGAATGTCGAACTCTTCGATGACCTGGGTGGGGCCTTTGACGTTCCAGCCCGACTGGGCGAGCTGGCTGTCATTCAGTTCAAAGCGAGTTTGGGCCTCAGTCCTGGTCATGCTTCAACAATTCCCCCTGTTTTGACATTCTGGCGCAAAAATTCTCAAACGTCGCCTGCGCCAGCTTCGACGGCACCGTCTTGCCATTCTCCCAGCGGTTGACCGTGGCAAAACTGACGCCAAGGGCGTGGGCCAGCTCCTCCTGGGAGAGCGCCAGCTGTCGCCGCACCTCCTTGACCGTTTCCGGGAAGTTTTCGGGTTGGCGGATCATGGCCATTGGACATCTCCCGCTGATTGGACGAGGCGCAGCAGGTCAAGGACACGTTGTCTGTTCATCGCTCAACCTCCAAGGACTTTCCTCTATAGGGCCTTTGTGCACCGGGACGCCATGCGCACACAAGAACCATTTAAAACTACTCGACAATATAACACCTGCTATGCGGCGTGCAACTCAAAATTCGAGGAACTTGGAGCAAACAGCTCACGACCGCGACCCAGCATCCAGCCCCAAAAACATCCCGTAACACATTGAAAACAAATGACTTCATGTAGGAAGCAGCGTCACGCCTCAAGTTCCCACCGGGGAAGCAACTTTTCTCCCCCGATTTCCAAGCTCCGGACGAGGGTGACGCGTTTGCAGCGCAAACGGATAGCAAGCGATTCATCCCAACGAATCTGATTCGATTCCGTATGCGAAAATCGAACCGGATGTACGGAGAAGCAGAACCCATGGGTTGTACCATCGAAAAACACGAAATCGTCCTTTATGAAAAATACCGCGAATAGTTCAGCTACGTCGTCTATGTGGCAAAAAAGTTCAAGGTGTGATACCAACGAGGCCACAGCTACCCGGTGACTCAATTCGATTCAGTTTGGGAACCGAACCATAAAATTTTCATGGTAATTTTCTGATTTAAAATCTTTTGGGCGCCGGCGGTGCCTTCAAAAACCACTTGCGGTCATTAGGATGTTTCGAATATAATTCATATTGTGAAATTTCGCATGAGTTGCGAATAATGTAAGTAAGCAGCATTGCGACACGAAGTCGCGTATTCATAAATAAGTAATTTGAATGGCCTGCTTAAATGGTATTAAAAACCTTGATACTCGCGACAATCCTGATCGGCCTTCTGGGCGTGGTGTACAAGCGCAACCTGATGCTCAAGATAGTGGCCATGGACGTCATGAACACAGGCATCGTCTCGCTCTTCGTTTTAAAAGGCGCCGCCGGCGGGTTGTTGAGTCCCGTGCTTGCCACTAATGCGGAGGGGCCTTTCGCGGATCCCGTTCCCCAGGCGGTGATTCTTACGGCCATCGTGATCGGTTTTTCCGTGTTGGCGCTTCTTTTGGTTTGCGCCATGGCCTTGTCGAGACGGTTTCCGACCTTGGATGTTCGAGATATTGAAAACTCGGACGGGAAATGACTGAAGTCGCGTTAATTATACTCGCTCCCCTGACATTTTCAATATTTGTGCTGCTTTTTCCGAGATTGATTTCCTTTTTAACGCCGCTGGCCTGCGCTCTAAGCACGGTCGCGGCATTGAGACAACTTGACGGAAAAGTTCCGGTGGTCTTCGAGCTTATCGGGCCTATAGGGGTTTCTATTAGAATAGATACCACGACCGCCTGGTTCATTCTGACCAACTCCGTTGTGTTCACTTCGGTTTTCCTATACCTGCGCCGCAAGAAGGCACGCTATTCCTCCCTGATCCATGCCCTTGTCCTGATCCTGCATGCCGGGGTGAACGCGTGTTTTATAAGCCACGATCTTTTTAATCTCTACGTTGCTATCGAATTGGCAACCATCACGGCGTTTCTTCTTATCATTCACCCATTGGGAGAAAGGCACCACTGGAACGGTTTTCGATATCTTCTGGTGAGCAATATCGGCATGTTGTTTTACCTGATGGGAGTGCTCATGGTTTACGACGAGACCGGATCTTTTAATATGACAGCGCTTGCCTATGCCCATCCCGTATCGGCTGCGCTGATCGTCGGCGGACTCATGGTCAAAGGGGGCGTTTTTCTCCCTGGATTCTGGCTTCCGAAGGCACATGCCGAGGCGGATTCTCCCGTTTCCGCATTACTTTCCGGAGTAGTCGTGAAAATCGGGGTGCTACCGCTTGTCAAGTTCGCGTCATTGTCGCAAGCCTTATCGCATCTTGTCATATTAGCGGGAACGGCGGGCGCGATCACTGGGATTTTATTGGGCCTGTTCCAGAGGGATATCAAGCGCCTTCTGGCATGCTCCACCCTCTCACAAATCGGTTTTATTCTCGCCGCCCCCGCCGCTGGCGGCTTTTACGCATTCGCCCACGGGGTGGCCAAAGCATCCCTGTTTCTCTGTGCGGGATCGATAGCTTCAAGGGACGTAAACGAACTTAGAAAGACCGGTCTTCCCGCCGGCCTTTGGTTGATGATGCTTCCCGCAGGATTGTCTCTGGTCGGTTTTCCCCTCTTAGCGGGGTTTGGAGCAAAAACTCAGGCTTTTTACCATATGGCCGACTGGCAAGAACCGATTATGACTGCAATGTCCGCAGGGACAGTTCTGATAGTGGCAAGATTCATGTGGGTGCCTATCAGGCTTTCCGAGAAATCGTCGCACTGGCCTTGGGAGGCCCCTTTGCTGCTAACCCTCGTTATCTTGGGAGCGGGATTGGTTCCGGGGTCTTTTTCTTTTTCGGACTGCGCGAAAGCGTTTTTTGTGCTGTTCGCCGGGACGACTGTCCATTTTTTGGGCGGATGGCGTCTTGCGCGTGTCGATTTATTCAACCGTCTGGAGCGCTTCGAGGACCTCTTGGGGTTTACGGCCGTCAGCCTTCTGGCAATGATGATTTTCGGGAGCTTAAAATGACAGGGGCGACTGCAGTTGGCCTTGCCTTTTGGCTTTTGATGACGTCGGACCTGTCTTTCGTTAACATAGCTATCGGGCTGGCCGGTTCGGCGGCGATCACATGGCTTGCCGACACCAGGATTTCCGCCCCAAAAATATTGAAGGCCATGCTGAAAGTGATGTTTTTCACCCTGCCCCTGGCTTTGTTCCAAGCTATTTATCTTATATCAGTCTCTCATCCCGTGGAAGAAACGAAATGGGAGGCGTTACCGAAAGGTTCCCCGGATACCTGGAATATTCTGACAAGGATTTTCGAAATAACCTTGACGCCCCTGACCTTGGCGCTGGATACGGACGACCGGGGACGAATCAAAGTGCATCTTTTAAAGCGAATTGGAACGCGAGAAAAATGAACTGGATTCTGGGAATCATGATCTTGTCCATGGCGGCGATGGTTCTTCATTTTTTTCGGTCGGAAAGCCTGTGGGAAAGACTGGTGGCGCTATCGAGCATGTCCACCAAGGCGGGATTGGCCATTCTTGCCGGCGGGGTGCTGAGAGGTGACGGCGCGGTAGCTTTCGTCGGTGTTATCGTTTTAAGCATGGGAAACGCAGGCATCATCATCGTTTCCTACCTTTTCAGGAGGTTAAAGATAGAATGCAGATAATTATCGGTATTTCGGTCGCGGGATTGGGGCTTTTTTTCTGGTTGTGGGGAAGCTTGTGGCTGCCGAGCAGAAAAAGTCTGGAATGTAAACTGCATGCGCTGGGAGTTGCGGACACGCTCGGATCGGTGCTGATTATCCTGGGATTTCTGATTTGCTATCCGAAACAATGGGTGGGATTGCTACTGGCGCTGGGGTCTGTTATTTTCTGGGGGACTTTCCTGGGTTTCGTTCTGGCGCGAGACGTGACCGAGTCCCGGAACGGCTTGTGAACGACTGGGTAATGGCGGCCCTCGCGGCCCTGCTTCCCGCGACCGCCTTGGCTACGGTAATTCAGAAACGTCCCCTTCACGCCATCCTGGCGAGAGGAATGCTGGGGGTGTCGGCTGCTCTTCTTTACGGCATACTGGGAGCACCGGACGTTGCATTGACTGAAGCCCTTATGGGCACGCTGCTGACAGTATTGCTCTATCTTGTTGCCGTTCGATCCGCCATGACGGTTAAGATCGGCTGGTTTTCCGGCTCGTCCAACAGCGCAATATCAGCCGAGGGCGCATGCGACCGGACTTTTGAGTCGTTGCGGACTTGCTGCCACCGACGGGGCATGGAAATGGAACTGATCGAATTCGAAAATCGAACGGAAACGAGAAAAGCCCTTTCTAAAGGGCGCATCCACGGCATGATCGTTTACATTGGGGGCACCGATACACAACGCCGATATTCGCTCTTTCCTGCCTACAAACTTCTCACAAGCCCGGATGCGGAATGGTTATCCGATGCCGTAAAACAGTGCATGGAAAGCGGAGGTGGAGAATTGCTCGTGGAATTCGTATCGGAAAACCAATGCGATACCTGACCATTGCTGCGACGGCTACCATTTTCGTCTGGTTGGCCTGGTTGGATCCAGGCGGATGGACATGCCCCGAAGATCGCGTTTTTCGGATTGCCGAGGCTACGGCGATCCCCAACACGGTCACCGGGATACTGCTGGAGCTTCGGCTATATGATACGCTATTCGAAGTTTTCGTTTTCACTATTGCGGTCATGGGGGTACAGCTCGCATTTTCGCGCCAGGAAGTCGTTTCCGGTCAGACTTTCATTTCGGAACCGATCACCTCGTTTTTGTCCAGGACCGGAGTTCTGATCACCGGTCTGATTGCCCTGGAACTTGCTATTCGGGGACATTTGGGTCCAGGTGGCGGATTTGCGGCCGGCGTGGCTGGAGGAACGTCCATCGGACTGGCCGCCGTGACGCGAACCCCCGCAGCTATGGAACAAACCAGTTTGAAGTGGCGCCTTCCTTTTCTGGAGAAGAGTTGTGTTCTGCTGTTCCTGGTTATATCCTGCACAGTTTTGTTCGGCATGCCATGGCCAAGGGGAAAATTCGGATATCTCGCCAGCGGCGGCGCCACGCCGTTGCTGAACATGCTGATTGGTCTCAAGGTAACCGTCGGTTCCTGGACCGTGCTTCTACTTTTTGTCCGATATCGGGGTCTTTTTTAGGGGCACGGCGCGCCGTTCCGAGTGAAACAACTTCGTCGAGTCCGGGGTTTGCCTCCGGCTTCCTTCAGACTTTGCCTCGCGACAGTGCCCTTGCCTTCAGCTATCAGTTCCGACCCCTACGGCCTGTAAGGGACTTTCACCCCCAAGATTCATGTCATGCCTGGCACACAAAGTAAAGGACGCCCGAGAGCGTCCTGAATGATTTTCCGGCTCCCCACTAAGGTTGCCCGTGGCGTTTCAGATTGACATATGACCTGTTTTCAGACTATATTTGGTCATAAAAGGAGGATCGTTATGAAACTATCGGGTCAGATCAAACCGATCAGTTACCTGAAGGCTGGAGGGTGCGTCGACTTGGCGCAAAACAGTCTCCATCTTCGATTTGCCCAGTAGCCTATTGATCTAACATGAGAAATAATGCCAGCCTACATCCGGCGGCGGTTCATGTTAAAGGAAGCGTTTTTCTCCCCCGATTTCTTAGCACCGGACGAGGGTAACAGGTTTACAGTTCAGCCGGACATCGAAAATCGCCTTCAAACTTCCCCGCACTTTACCTTCCAGAACCAGCCTTACCGAAATCGTTTCATTGTAATTTCACCCGATGGGCATGGATTATCGGCCATTTTCCGGCTCGGTTTGTCGGGAGGCCGAAACCGGGTCTTTCCTAGGGGTTCGGAAACATATGCACCGTTTAAACTATATTGAAATCAACAGGATATGCATCCTGTGCAGTATCGTGGGTTGAGCATGAAATTCAATCTGTTGTTCGTTCTTTTCACCTTCCCGGCGCATCGGTTCCTACCGAAATACGACGTCCGGATGCAGCTGCTGATGTTCCAGATCAAAATGCTGCGCGACCGGACGTCGCGGCACCGCCGAGGAGATCGTTGCCCTGATCCTGCGCATGGCGACCGAGAAGACCAAGAGCAAGCCCAACATTTGTAGGGTGCGGGCGTCATTTCTGCGAAAGCTCCAAGTTATTCCTGTTTTTTCCCGTAGACCATCACACGTCAATATTTTAACTATCTGATTTTGGAACAATTAAATGAAATTATCGACGGCGGCTATCGACGCGTATCGATTATTGGAGAAGATTACGTCGATAATCATCGATCATCTCGGCCAGTACCTCCGGCCACGCTTATCTCCTTCAGGTCGTACCTTTCCTCTGTCACAGAGGCGATCCAACGCGAGCTTGACCTTTCGGCGCTTGATTTCCGACCCTATCCTCTCATGAATCTCGCCAATCGCCGCTCCCGGATAACGAGAAATATCCTCAATGACCAGGGCATCCAACCAATGAGGTTCGATCCGGGCCAGACTCGTCTGGCTGGGAAACTCCAGCCGCCGCAGAAATTCAGGCTCCACAAAATAGCGCGTGCCCTTGGTGCGCCCGGTCTGCCGCACAATGCCGATATCCGGCAGACGGCCAATCCAGGAAGCAATCTCTTCAGCATCAGCAAGTTCCAGGGCAGAGGCCAGTTCACGCGCGGTCAAGCCTTCACTCTGTGCCAACAGTCCGAGCACGATCCGCTCGCGCTGCCGGAGCTGGTAGGTCTGGTCAGCCTTCACCAGAAAGTCGATAACCTCAGGCTTAACGATGCGCTTTTCAACGACCACCTTCACATAGTCAAGACCCCTCAAAAAGTTTCGACAAAGGACGGCCCTGCGAAAGAAGCACCTCGTACACCAGATCGTAACCGCTGCCCTCACGCTCCTTCCAGGCGGTCAGGGTGCAAATTGAGGTAGATATCCCCGCGCTGAGTATAGGGGCGGTGGACCAGGGCGTTGACCAGAAATTCACGAACAATGCGACCGTCGTAGACAGGGAGATGCTGGCGGAAAAGGCCATCCGGCAATTCGTAACTTTCCCGGAAGTCAGGAATGTCCCGCCAGACGACATCGATCAGTTGCATCGGCGAAAGGGTATGATCGTCCCAGAGCAGCTTGTTGACTTTGCGCCCGGCTTCATCGTACTTGATGACCTGGATGATCGGCGCGGAACCGAGTTGAGCGCGATGTTCACTGTGGCCGACACAAAGGATACCCAGGTTGGTCAGGTGAGGCCCGATGGCCAGGTAATAGTGGTCGAGCAGCTCTTCGTCGCTCTTTTCCTTGACAGAAGCCTTGACCCGGTCGGATGCGCGGATTCCGGAAACGAAATCCGCAAGCAGGGCTGGGTCACATTCGTTTCGCGGCACTCTCAACGTGGTCAAGGTCTCCCATGGCTGAACGCTGCGCTCTGCCATCAACCGCTGCACCTCCTCACCGACCAGCGGTTTGCAGGCGTCGCCCACCCGCAGGCAAATCGCCCGTCAGTGGTCGATGCCGGTGAAACGGAACGCGAAACCCTGATCTCCAGATACTCCCCGCCGGTGGCCTCCGATTGGCGGAGTTGCACGACAATCGTCACCTTGACTGGCAATTCGCCAATTCTGGAACGAACTTTTTCGATCAACTCCGCCGGAACACGCTGCCCGGCAGGAGGCTCGCTTGCGCCATCCTCGATACCGATTCGCAACCGCCCACCCTGGGCATTGGCAAAGGCAACACAATCCTTGGCCAGCTCCGACCAATCGGCGTTTTTGCCGGTGACAGCCCGCAGGGATTTACTGTCGCTAAGTTGCCCTTCGATACTCATATCTTCCCTTTACCTTGCAGATGATTGCCGAGGGTGTTTGCCCGGTCCGAAATCCTCGTTGTTGTAAGCGTACACCGACCCCCAGCCGAGCTCCTGCTCCAGATACTCGGCAGCTGTCTGTTGGACGAGGGTGTCTTCGGTGTAGGCGCTGGGTGTCATCCAATCATCTCCCAATGACCACCCTTGGCAGGTCCGACATGCCGCAGTCACCCCTGATCCTTCAGCTGTTCAATCTGCTTCAGCACCGCTCGTTTTGTTATGCCCAAAGCGGCCCCTAACTGCTCGGTAGTGATCGAAACGTCACCTCGCATCATCTCAAGGATCTGGTCCTCGGTTTTTGGTGAACTTTCCCGTACGATGTTCACCAATTTCAACTCTTCCACCAGTTTGCGGTGAACCTTGGCGGTGAACAGGCAGCCGTCGTGGTCATCGGTAAATTTGATGGTCGGCCACCTTTCCAGAGTCCGTTTGATGCCCGAACCCAGCCCGTGGGTAGGGCATCAGCTGTAGCAGGCGCGGAATGTGACCAGGTGGCTGGACGACCACAGTATCGAAGCCAGATACCTGATCCATGACCGCGATACCAAGTTCACCCGGCGGTTCGACGCTTTCTGGAAAGGTGCCGGGGTGCGCTGCATCCACATCCCGCCGAAAGCGCCGCAGGCCAACGCCTTCTGCGAATCCTTCATCGGCACCTGCACGCACCAGTGCCTGAACGAATTTGTCTGCTTCGGCCTTGGCCAGCTGGCCCACATCAACCGCGTCTGGCTCGACTACTACCACACCCAGCGGCCCCTCCAGGGCACCGGCAACAACGTCATCTCCGCCGATTTCCGGCGCATATCCGCCGGACCGATCAAGCGGCAGAAGCGGCTCGGCGGCATCGTCGCCTGGTACGAGCGGGAAGCGGCGTAAACAGCCCTTCCTCCTATGTAACATCCGCGCCCGTTTTCCGCAAAGCGGGATTGTTTCCGGAAAAGATTACGGACGCCGGTTCGGTTCCCGAAAACGGAATCGAATGGAATCGTCTGCTGGAGCGACAAACCATTTGCTTTTTGCGGCACGCCAAGCATGAATGACACCGGTTGCCAAACGAACAGGGAGCAACGGGCCATGTCATGATCGAATGCCTGAAACGAATCATCCGCGAACACCAGAACCTTGAGTCGCCGGGGGGCCTGCTGCCGGGCTGCTGTTCAGCGTGAATATCTTTTCCAGTTCGCCGATCCGGATCGGCGTCAATCCCCGCAAGGTCTATTGCATCGACCACGCGCTGGCAGTCCCGGTCAGCTCCGGCATCCTCATCAACCGCGACAGCCTGCTGGAGAATCTGGTGTTCACCGCGCTTTGCCGGGTGACGCCGGAGATCTTCTACTACAAGACCAAAACGGGCCGGGAGGTGGACCTTGTCGCGTTGTTGCCGTCAGTGCCGAGCCAAGAGGGAACTATTTTGCTGATCCAGGTCTGCGCCTCCGCGGCCGACCCCCGCGTCAAGCAGAGCGAAGTGCGTTCCCTCTCCGAAGCCATGGTCGAGCTGGCGGTAGCGGAGGGGATCATCGTCACCTGGCGCACCGATGAAACCATCCCCGTGGGATTTGGTACCATTCATGTGGTGCCGGTCTGGCGGTTTCTGCTGGATCTGCCGCAAAGATTATGCACGAGCTCATGCAGCTCGGACCACCCAGACAAACTGTCGCCAGTTGTGAATATCTGGTGTCGATTTGTCCGGAAGCATGGAATACCAGCCAGAAGACCGCACGATTGATAGGCATGGCTCGGACGTCCAGCTCCTGCTCTATTTCACTTCCCAGCGCACCCTCTTTCTTCCGCAGCCCCTGCCAGATGGTCCAGGCCATCAGGCCACCGAACACTGTCAGCAGCACCATGGCATCGAAACGGGTGATCCCTGGATACCAGCAGAGTTGCCATGCCGGTATCAGCAACAAATCATGCTCAACAGTGCGCGTGCCCTGCTCATCCCAACATAGTGAAGCGAACGTAGGGGCTCGCTATGTCCAGGTCTTGGCATATCGACAAGAACAACTACCTCGCTCTCAAGCCCTTTGAAATCCCCAATCTGTGCAAAGCCAATGGAATGACGATTTATGTTACGGGGTGAAGCATCGTCCAGAACGGAGATTGAGCCTCGCAAATTTCCGGAAAGAGAAGACGTCCAGGACTGTACAAATGTTAAAGGCGAAAGTACGACGATGTCTCCCGGGTTGAATCCCTCGGCATACATTAGGTCGTGTAGCTCTTTCTCCAGGGCTTGGATAGCGCTGTCTGCGTCCGCGACACAAACTTCACGTACCGCAGGTCCATCACCAACTCCTGAGTTACCCACATCAGCGTCCAGATCACCTTGTATCCGTTGCAGAATCGACAGTGAATTCCGGCAATTCGTCTTCAGTGGTATTCGTGCCGGGCAAATACTTTCCAGATACTCATAGGCATCGGGCACATAGGAGCCGCACAGGCCGGATTGATTGTTGGCATCGTGAAAAAAACACCAACGGCCTTCGCTTATGCCACCATGTAAACAGCTATCCAGATGGGCCAGCGCATCCATGTTCAATATGTCCTGACCTTCATCGACGATCAATGCATCGAATCTTTCAATACCTGCACGTTTAGCAGCGACATGAAGAGACTCAGCCAGGCTGACGATCAGCCCTGGCACTGCGTTCCGTTCTAGAAAACGCTTTAGCCAAGGTGAATGGCAAGGAGCTATGGTCAATAGTTGTGTATGAGAAAATTAGGCGGCGACCCGTTTTTCTTCCAAACCATCGACGAATTTTACTCCGTTAATCACTTCAGCCAATCTTTCCGGATGATACAAGCGAA
>Ga0068714_10004485_pt1 | contig 15611 bp, 17 predicted proteins | sample MTBNYHSulfiMetaG_FD_62988 | JGI IMG/M metagenome (GOLD analysis project Ga0068714, IMG submission 62988) | Enrichment culture microbial communities from rom New York Harbor, USA that are MTBE-degrading - MTBE-NYH (New York Harbor Sulfidogenic)... | ecosystem: Environmental > Aquatic > Marine >...
AAAAGACCGTGTTCCATCAGGAATTTTTTGGTCTCCTTCCGCTCGCTTTCAGAAACACGACCATCGGTTGAATCCAATATCCATTTAGTGTGTTCTATCCATTTGTCCTTATCAAACTTCATAAAGTCTACGCCAGGCACTTCGGTCTTAATGAAATTACCGAATAAAAGGAGCTTTGCCGCCTGAGCCATATTTTTCGCATTCAATTTCTTGTAAAGACTGGAAGTATGGTTTTTTACGGATTGATATTGAATACCCAACATTTGAGCGATTTCCTTGTTGTCGTGACCATCCATCAACAAAGCAAAGACTTCAAGCTCTCTGTGGGATATATTTAGAGCCTTAGCATCTTCATCCCATTCGTAGCTGGGATTTATTAGCACCTTAGATTTTGGGAAATAATCTTCTTTCTTGCCCCACATTTTTCAACTCCATAGTAATGCTATTAAGTACTATAGTACTACTATCTCAATAATTTGTCAAGTCTTTCTCAGCAAGCTATTGCAGAATAGCCGTAATAGTTGTAGATTATAGTCAAATTAATATTATGGGAAACCTAGGGGAAATAATATCTGTCCTAGTTGTTAAAAATATATTTAAGGTTATTACTATCAAAGGGGGCGACTATCTTGTCTGCATTTGAACCTTTTACTCCATTAGTAGTTCCTTCAGGTTACGACGCACTATGGATAGCAAAGGCCAATATTAGGGGTATTCTTGACAGTTATCATGGAGATTGGGACTTCTTAATTGAACCAATTCAGAACGCTGTAGACGCATTAGACGTTAAGTTTGGTGATTCTTCTATTCAATCTGAGGAAAAACCAGAGATCGAAATTGTAATAAATGAAAAGTCTGGTACTATTCGTGTAAGTGATAACGGTACAGGTCTTGATTCTGAAGAAGCTAAAAGAGTTCTATATCCGAACTATACGAACAAACCATACACTCGAATAGGTGGCAAGAGAAGTCTAAGGGGACACAAGGGTGTTGGGCTTACTTTCTTAGCATTTGGCTTTAACCTTTTAAGGTATTGTAGCAAAAAAATAATCAGTTGTTTTCTGGAGAAATTTCAGGTGGTCGTATTTGGGCAGATAATGAGAACAGTGAAGATCCTCCAAAGGTAGTACCTTCTGATTATTGCCCGGAATTCCTCGATGGATATAGGTCGGGAACAAGTGTTGAAGTTCTTGTAGGTTCTGATTTTTTTCAACGTGTAGGTTTAACTTGGTTTGGTTGGCACTTTATTATTAGATGTTTTACTGCCATTGGTTATTGTGATATTAACGAATTGTTCACTTGGAACAGGAATGCCACCGTATATCTCAAAATCATTGATATAAATGGTAATAAGCAAGTACCCCCTGAGGGTTACAATGATCAGTTACCCCTGGAATACTACTATCCTGATAATATATTAAAGGCTTGTAATTTAGATGAGTATTTTGAAAAATATTCCGATAGAACAGAAGCTCCAAAGACAGAGAAGGGAAAGTATGACTCAATATATGTAAAATGGGGACTGATCAAATAGAATCAGTCATATTTAACAAAGGAAATATAGAAGATAAGCAAACTTTAAGATATTCGCAGTATCTTTTCACTAAACAGCATTTTCCATCAATATATGCCATGTTCACTCACTCTCAACGTATTTGGAGAGATACTCTAGATCAAGGATACTCTTCTGATAAGCGAAGGCGATTCTGGAGACCAGGCATTCAAATTGTAACCCAACAAATGCCCACAGGACAAATCCAAGAAGTATCTCTACCATATAGAGCTGGTAATAAGGATAGATTTTTCATGTTAATCGATTTACCTGATGCAAAACCTGACTATGGTCGTAAAGGTTTTAAATCTGATATCAATGCCTATGTACAATTTCTATCCCAGGAACTAATACTTGAATATTTTATGCCTAAAAGGGTTTTATTAAAACCAACCTCAATCGCACATGGACCAACCGCCGTTGACGCTGAGGCTGCTGCAGACCAAAGAATACTTCAGGTACAAGAGTTACCCGATCTTTCAATTCCTATTCTCAACTTCAAGAAAGAACCACAATATGAAAATGACGTAATTTCTATTTTTAGCGAGCTATTAGCTCGTGATATTATCAGAGGCTATGAAATTCTGTCTGTATCATCCGGAGCTCAATACGATGGAGTTATTAATTACAGGTTTACCAAGAACCCTGATAGACTTATTTATCACCCTACTAATAACCCTCTCGGTATTGTAAAGAATAATATCGCGAAGTCAGACTTATTAGCAAAGAATCTAGAGTTTAAGAGATCTTTGCTTGACCTATTAGCTGATTTCGATGAAGAAACCAAGAGCCCACAAAAAGTTAGGTTTGCCGTAACCTGGGACGAAGGAGATATTTCTGGTTCAGGTTATGAACTTATCAATTTATTAGATAAAGACAACTACGAGTATAGGAGATTTCATGGCGAAACATACCAGCTTTCATTAGAAACCGCAACAATTCCTGTTATCATGTTGAAATATGTAGTCAAGATGTTGTTTAAGAAGTAAAAACAAATCATAAGTTTAACTTTCTGTGAATTTTCCTCCCATCAGTCATTTGCTAACATTTTTGCTAACGAACTTTTCACCACCATAAATGATAAGGTGGTACTGTGTAGTACCACCCAAAGCTAAATCACCAATAACAAGGTATTAGGAATTACTTATCTTTACGCTCAGGGACAAACCTCTTGTATCTTTTAATCATGGTTTCGCTGGTTCAAATCCAGCCGCTGTCACTTAGTTTTATTGCGAAATAAAAGATATTCTGATGTCTCTGCTATTCCTTTTTCTTTTCGTTGTCTAGAGCATTTTGGTACTGACAATCCGCGCAAATCCCTCGAAATTCTAATATGTGATGGCTAACCTTAAATCCAGTCTTTTCGGCAATCCTCTTATCTAGGGATTCATTAACCGGCTCATCCACATCGAAAACACGACCGCATTGTTCGCACCTGAAATGGTAGTGGTTTTGCTCATTGGCATCAAATCGACTCAATGCATCTGCGAGATTTAGTTCTATAATCTGTCCTTCTTTTTTTAGTAACTTAAGATTCCGATAAACAGTACCCATGCTTATATTTGGTATCTCATGCCTAACTTGGTCATAGATCCACTGAACTGTCGGATGTGTATTGGTACTTCTTAAAACCCTTTGAATGGCATCTCTTTGTTTTGATTTCCTAACCATAGCGACTAATAACTTGGACTATTTCATAGAGACTCTACATTTTATTCTTCGTGCTGTCAAATACTGCTTGATTCATTGTTTTATTGTTTGCTTTTTGCTATAATTTCATTTATTATAATAATAGTAATTATTACTATTATTACATTACGTCATATTATATTTCGATAATTATAGGAGATTACGAATAACTTGAGCACAAGGGGAATATTCAAAAAGAAAGGAGGTGAGAGTATGAGTAAAGTAGTCAAGATGGTTGCCATGGCACTTGTTTTAACTGTCATTCTGACTTTAGGTGTGGCGGGTGCTGTTTTCGCAGATGAATCTGGACGGGGGCCTGCCCCAAATTCTCATGATGGTAATCCTGATGGTCCTGGGTGGACTGAACCATGGATACCCAATGGCCCTAATAACGAATAGGGTCAGAATCAAAACCGATTGGGTCATTAGGTTGTTGTTTACGTAATGGAAGTTGCCAAGAATAATGGCATATATAGCAGAGGACAGATTCGCATATAACAGCATTTCTGTCTAAGAGCTAATATTAATACATTATCTTGAGATGGGCAATTAAAAACATACAGGGGCTAGATGAGCTTAATCTAGCCCCTGTATTATCTAGATTTTATTTCCGTAGTTCTGACCTAATGGTGAGAACTTATGATGAAATTGTTACGATTTAAAATAACCCACGATTGACTGGTCTCTATATTCCTAAAAAAGTTCTATTGCTAATGATTTGCTAACATTTTTGCTAACGAACTTTTGATTACCATAAATGACAAGGTGGTACTAAACAGTACCACCTGAAGCTAAATCGCAAATAGAATGGTATCAAGAATTACTAAGTATTACTCTCAGGGACAAACCTCTTGTATCTTTTAATCAGGGTGTCGCAGCTTCGAGATTTGTACGGTCTACCATACACCACTTTTGCAAACCCGACCTGCTCCCCTGTTTCCTGTATTTCTCTGAGACTCATACCGCGCTTTATCCGCCTTGATTTCAGGTCTTCCGAAGGGTATACCTTAATACCGAGTCTGGCGACTAAATCAAGACGCTCTTCGAAACTCGCTTCAGCCATGTTTCTATTCTGGAGGCTCTTTAGCTCAAGTCTCAAGCTTTTAACAGCATCTGGAGTAAAGCCACCGGCATTTAATTGCTCCTTCAGTGTGTTTATCTCTAGTTGAGCTGTGTTGATAGCTTCCTGGCTCTTCTGTTTTCTGAGCTTGTCTTCTTCAAGGGTATAGAGGCCACCTTCAAATTCCTCTTCAACCTTCCTTATCTTGCCCTGATAAGTGTTTATCTTATGCTCCTGAAGTATGATAAGTTTCTCGATATCACTGGATCTGTCGAGCTCGACAGCCAACTGCTGCTCAATCGATAGATCATTCTTAAGCATATGGCAAATTTCCTGCCATATTTCATTGTCCCATGTCGCTGGAACAAAACGGTTATAAGGACAGGGATCTTTTAACCACTTAGAGTACCGTGCCCGGCAATAATAATAGATGCGGCTGTTTCTTCGTCGCATCACAGCCATCGGCTTACCACAGATAGGGCAAAACAGTCGTGCTCTAAATAAAGCCTGGATCTTCTTTCCCTGCTTGCCACGACCACGGCCCCTTTCTCTGAGGGTATTATTTGCTCTTTGCCATAATTCATACGTCGTAAGTGTCGGGATCTCAAATTGAACCCTGTCACTCTCCAGTTTGGGACGGGTCAACGTTCTTCTAATTTACATGGTCAGATCGCCTAACGGCTTGTTCGGATTAGGAATGCGTTGATTCTTGTTATAATAGGCTTTACCCGTATAAGCTTCCCGCGCTACTATATCACCCACCATTTTAGGGAACCATTTGTCACCATATAGCGGGATGAAAAGCTGCAGTTGCACCTGATTAGCGACAAAGCTGTGGCAGGAAAGCCTGGCCCAGTTCAGGGCATACTTGCCCTCCTTAATCCACTGCTTGGCTGTTCCACGCCTGTTGTAGAAGTGTACCACACCTTCAGATTTCGCAGAGATGTTGGTCATGATGAAGCCGACTCGGGGAAATAGCTCTCCCTGGTGCCATTCCACTTTGGCCACCACTCGTCGGGGGTGGTCCCAGCTCTTTGCCAGTGAAAATCGCGCCGAACCACATGTCCGAAGTAGACGTCACGTCGCTCGTATGAAAGATTGGCGGCCGGTCGAATGGAGTGCGCGGCATGCTCGAGCTGAGGGACAATAATCCAGATCTGTGCTCATGATCTCGCCAATGCCGTTCTTGTAGAGCTATACCGAAAAGCGACCCGTTCTTCTCAAGCAAGACTTGTGGAACTGTCCGGTAAGCCCCCATCAAGGATAATCAAGTAACAATTGTCAGGAATGTGGGGTAACGAAATAAGCTACTGTGACTAATAAGAGTTAGCTTCGTGTACAACGATAACGGGCTTATCACGCAGAGCGCTAGATAAGTGAGGGATTAACCAATTAGCACGTCATTAACACTTTGATCGTCAGTCTCCCCGAGTTCTATTCCATCCAAGACCATGATTGGCAACTCATTTCCTGACCTAGCCCCGACAAAAGGGACCATATGACCTGTAACGTAAATGAAGTCGTAACCGCGTTCCGCGTAACATTTCGCGACCTCAGCCATACTCAGCCGGCTGTCTGACCAGCCTGTGCGCATGGATATTGCCCTTGAACCATTTGACTGAGCAATCGTAACAAAAACAATCTTCCATGGATATCAGTCCAGTCTCGGAACGGACCAGGATTCTGTGTTCACCGAAGAACTTTTGGATAATTTTCAAGTTGTTTATAGTCGGGCAATACCATAGCTGTGTTGACTTATCCTGTCAAGACAAGGTCTTGATAAAAGTGCGTAAACGGGAATATACTATGTTACGCCCCCATAGCGCCCCAGGTTACGGCCACCTGCCACTGGCATTAAGATGGCGGGTGGTACAACAAATCTGCCGGACAAGTAAGGATACTGGCTCGTTTAGAAGTATTGAATGGAGGTGGACCGATGGTAAAAACTGGACGATTGACCAAGGAACTAATGGGTTTTGGAGTACCTACTGATGCGCCTCTTTTAATTAAGCCGCCCGCTTTCTACAAGGATATCGAGAGTCTCGCTTTTACATATGAAACCGATGAAGAGGCTGCATTAGAACTCCTACCCGAGGGGCTTGAACTTTTCTCTCCAGCAAGCGCTTCCATAGCCTTTATGAAATTTGGCCTTAGCACATGGGGTGGTTTTAAAGAGGTTCTCCAGGGGATAAGATGTGTTTGGAATGGACACTCTGCAACTTACATTGTACACGTCATGGTCGACATCGATGCTGCCATGGCTGGAGGTAGAGAGCTCTTTGGAGAAGGAAAGAAGTTCGCCCATATTAACATGGATATGCAGAGCGAGAGTGAAATAATCATGGGTACTATGGAGCGACCACTAGGAAACAGAATCTGCACAGGGGTAATGAGGCCTGTAAAGCGTAAGGAGCCCGCCTCAGGCGCGGCTTTGGCACTTTGTCTGAGGATTCTTCCTAATCCAGAGCCGGGGAAGGAGCCTTCTTTAGTTCAGCTAATCGAAATCCATCCTAACATTAACGGTGTTCCGTCTGACGTATGGGAGGCAATAGGCTCTGTGCAGCTTAACTCAACGTCCGTTATTGACCCATGGCATAAACTTCCAGTCAAGAAGATGCTAAGTGTGACCTATAGCACTTGCCCTTTCAGAGAAGAGTACGGACGGATAGTCAAAGAGTATTGATTCTCTGCAATCCATCGGCTTTTGTGGGCTAGGGCTGCAGCAACGACATAGCCACAACGACGCCGTACAATCATGGCATGTAATAGCAGGTTAGTAGTAGGAAGAAACAACAGAGCAAACCAGTGGAGAGCGGCATAGTCTCAAGTTTCTGGAAGTGACCCGGCAGAGAGTGCATACTGAGCGGGGCAAACTTGAAGTAGCCCGATTCCCGCCGTGAAAACAATTCTATCATATGTTGCAGATCGCGCGGGTTATGCTTCCCCCATGCATTGTGTTTGATATCTCCATCTTGACAGGCTCAACTTATCGGCGCTAAAGTATTGGCAGCGAGTAGGGATGGTGTGTGGCGGCAGTAGCTTGATCATGGTTTGCCATCATCTGGCCAAGAGTTGCACCGAGCAAAGAAAATCAAAAAGAGAGGAAGCCAAAGTAGTGTTTGAGACGAGAATTACCAAACTACTGGGTATCAAATATCCAATAATCCAGGGAGGGATGATCTGGCTATCAAGAGCGGAACTGGCCGCCGCCGTGTCCAATGCCGGTGGTCTGGGAATCATTACCTCGGCCAACTTAGCGACTAAAGAGGAGCTGCGTAATGAGATAAGAAAGACCAGAAGTATGACCGATAAGCCTTTTGGCGTCAATATTAACCTGGCCCCAACCGTACACCCGGTGAACACCGAGGAGTACATTGAGGTCGTTATCGAAGAGGGAATAGACATTGTGGAGACCTCCGGACACAGTCCAGAACCCTACATGAAACAGCTAAAGGAAGGGAAGGTTAAGGTTCTCCATAAGGTACCTGGCGCCGTCAGGTACGCTGAATGGGCCGAGAAGGTAGGCTGTGATGCCATTTCTATCATTGGCTACGAGTGTGGTGGGCATCCTGGACCGGACGATACTGGCTCAATAGTGCTAATTCGAGCTACAGTCGAGACAGTAAAGATACCGGTAGTTGCTGGCGGGGGCATCGCCGATGCTCAAGGTTTGGTGGCCGCCTTGGCACTTGGCGCCGATGGCATTCTCATGGGCACACGTTTCATGGCGACCAAGGAGTGCCCGGCACACCCAAAATATAAAGAGTGGCTCATCAACGCCAGAGAGACGGACACCTTGATCACCCAACGCTCTATACGTGCCCCGTCGCGAAATCTGAGGAATAAACCAGCACTAAAGGTCCTGGAAATGGAGGGCAAGGGGGCCACCCTGGAGGAATTACTTACAGTTACCGCCGGAGAGAATGCACGACGGGTCTATTTTGAAGGTGAGCTGGACGCTGGTCTGGCCGAGTGCGGTCAGGTGGTGGGTATTATCCACGATTGCCCCACGGTGAAAGAGCTCATTGACGGCATCATCCAGGGGGCCGAGGAAATCATCAAGAAGCAGTTAAACCCTCTGGTTGCCACAGCGCACTGACTTCATCTTTAGACGTATAACTTCCCCATAGAGGCATCGGCTGGATCGCAAGGGGAGTCTATTTCGATAGATTGAAGGAGAGGGAAAAAGTGCTGCCGATTATCACCCTAACTCCACCAAGGGGATGCTAACTGTCTTACATAAGCTGGCTGAAGCTGGCTGAGGTGCTTCAGGTTCGAAACAACTGTTCAGTCATGTTACGATATATCACATTTCAAGGGGAGGCTGACTTTCCCCCGCTACCCTGTTTACAGAATAAGAAGTTCTTCCGATTGCACACTCCGTCAGAATGGTTCACTTCCACCAATAGCACTTGACATTCGCCGACGATGGTCATATACTGCGGGCACTAGTCTTGCAGGAGGCACTCAAGAAGGGGAGACCTGATATCTTCAACGGAAGGAAATTTAGCGTGCGTGCATTCACAGAGAAACCGAAATTAAATCAGCAGACCAAGGCGGCTAAGTCTACGAAGCCCAATCGGCTTCTTTCTGGACAAAGCCCGTATGTGCACTCTGTTCTTCACTTACAGCGCGCGGTCGGAAGTCAGGCTGTGCAGCGAACGCTGCCGGCTGATACTGAAGAACACGACGACGGTTCACTTACCAGTGCATCGCTCCATTTGTTTCATGATTTCAGCCGAATACCAGTCCATGCTAAAGAGCGTAGTAAGATACAGCCGAGGCTGAAGGTTAACGCTGCGGGAGACGTTTACGACCAGGAGGCAGAGCGGATTGCCGACCAGGTGTTGCGGCAGGAGGACTCAGAGGAAGAAGAGACCCGGAATGTGGAGATTCAGGCAACACGTGCCGACAGCGCCCGTGATATTAACGAGGACCTCGAGAATCGGCTAGACCGCAGCAAAGGCTTCGGGAGCCCACTCTCCAGCACAATACGAACTATTTTTGAGCATCGAATGCAGCAGGATTTCAGCCAGGTCAGGGTTCACATAGATAACGAAGCGGCTCAGATGAACCGAGAACTAGGGGCACAAGCTTTTACGCATGGTCGAGACATTTACTTCAGCCCGGGTCAGTATAACCCGGCATCTATTGAAGGCAAGCGATTGCTCGCCCACGAGTTGACACATGTTGTGCAGCAACGGACCGACACTCGGCATAGTGAAGCGAGCGGGTCTGGCCTATCACAGGCCCCAGCTTGTATTCAACGGAAACTGGTGCTTACAGGAGACACGGCTAACGTTGCACGTGTTGTCGCCGTCATGAATGCTGGCATCGATATTCGTTATAAAGCGCAGACTAAGGCTTCCGGCGAGGTGGAGATCGTCGAGAGTGGATACGAGGGACCACCGACACGGGAACAGCAATTCTTCACCGAAAGACTTCGGCCTTTAGTCAATGAGGCAGGGACAACCACCGTCAGTGTAGTCTCCGGTGGGGCGCCAATCGTTGGAAGTTACGCATCGTCCCAGATTGACATTGCCGATATTGAGGCGTTAGGAATTGGTCAACCTGGTTGGGACGCCAGGGCGGCTCTACTGCATGAGCTTGTTGAACAACGAGAGAAACAGTTGGGTACGACGCCGGCGCAACGTGCCTACGGCACGGCTACCACCGGAGCTCATGGGCAAGGGCTAGCAGCGGAACTCGGCATGATCGGAGCAACTTTAGAGTCGGACACTGGTCTGGTCAGTGCAACGGCACATGCTGATGGTACGATGAGCGGCTCGCGTACCGTAGTCTTCCGCTATCCTGACGGAACCCGCTACCGAGTCGAAGTAACGATATCGCATAACAATATCACCAATGTAGCCCGAACGCGGTTACCCTGAGGTAAAGAGAAGGCTGTCATGGCAAATCAAGCCGCAGTCGTGGTCTTTCTCCCGGCTGTTATTCTTCATAACACAGCATCGCTGAAGCTGCCCATATATAATCACGAAGAGAGGTACAGGTGCAGATGAAACACTCGGACAACGAGGAGGAGCTGCGCAAGCACCTCGATACTTTCCTGGCTTCACTGCCATTGCCTGGGCGCGATCTGACTTCAGCTGACGTGGAGAATGGGCAACGCAGCAAACGGGCTCTCCTGGAGGGCAAGGCCGCTTCTGTGCCGATACTTCTGGATTGTCTCAGCAATGCTGATTTCATAATCAAAGATGCCTGCTATGACCTAGTGTTGGAGATTGGCAGCCCGGCGAAGGATGTTCTTTACAGAGAGCTGAGTAAGCGGGGTCCCATCGTTGACATCTGGATCGTAACCATGCTAAAGCACCTTGGTGATGAAAGAGCGATGGACCGGCTCTGGAAAATGTTGCAGGATTCAGACAACCATGTCAGGCATCTCAGCGCCCTCGCGTTAGCCTTCCAGCACCTTGACTCCGAAATAACTCCTGAGCAGCTCTTACCAGTTCTCGTAGACGCTTTAGATAGTGCGATGAATATTGAAGGGACGCCCTTTTCCGTCGCTGGTTCTGCGCTTGGTTGCTTGACGCGTCTGAGCGGGGAAAACTTTCTTTCGTCTTACCAGGAGATCGTCTTTTACAACTATGAGCATTTCCTTTATCCGCCTCCAGTACATCCTTTCCCCTTTGCCGCAGATTTCATCACGAAGGCTTCGGAGGAGGAGCAACGCAGAATCCGCCAGCGTGCGAAAACATGGCTGTCCCACCGTTCAACTTTGCATTCTACTGATGGATCAAAACCATAGGCAACTGAATGGAATACTGAAACCGAATTAATGAGGGTCTAATAATGATTCAGGCCAAGAGACAGAAACCCTCAAGATTTGCCATTTCAGCCCTTCGGAGGCCAGGTCTTAACATCTAGCTGGACAAGAAGCTGCTCTATCACAATGGATCCTTTGTCTGCTCCTCGCTGCTGCTATCAGGAAGAAGGGTAAGCTGTTCCTGAATCTTGCGGTATTCGGTTAAGGTGAGTTTTCGCCAGGCATACCATGAACTTAAGGCCAACAAAAGCATGGCCAAGGTGCCAGAAACTGACAACGTCATGGCAAATGGCTGCTCGTATAACCTGGTCCAAACAAATATGTTAATTGAAATTGCAATTAGAACCGAATTGAGTGCCCAACCACGGCAGATACGAAGACGACTCCGACCATATTCCAGTAGATTCCACAGGCGCTCCGAACGGAATAGAATGCGAAGTCGCGCATTGTGATATTGTTTCTTTTCCTTGAACCACACTCGACGCAAGCCATCCCCCCACCATTTCTCAAAGACCGTATCAGATATCCGGTCGAAGATGATTCCCAGGACATAGACGCTTGATAAGATTGGTACCAATGCCGAGATTGAGAACAATCGCTCCAAAGGAACCCATTGGTATCCAAATATCGATAGGATTAGAAGCATAACCCACGTGATTGCGCCTGTCCCGATGACGATGAGCTCAGCAAACAAATTCGTCGTGCTCACAAGTTGCCTCCTTTTTGCGTTACCAGTCCATAAAACATTACCGGAGACTGCTGTTATCCGGTCCTGACGTTGTGCAGTCACTCAAGACCTTACGGGCTTTAAAGCTGGCTACCATCCTCCGTCGAGAGACGAAACCGGCAAAGCGATAACTTTCAATTTCTCTTCTCTGGCGCGATTATATCATGGCTATACCGTCTCAGAGAATCTGTGAGGGTGGTTTAGCTATTTCTGGGCAGCTTTTTACCCGGGCTATTGGCTTTAACGCCTGGTGTGAGAGTGATGGAGAACTGGCGATAGGTGGAGTAACGGAGATGGACTACTTCCGTATCGAGGGCACCGACAAGTACATGAGAGGGATAGACGTACCGCCCGGTTTCCGGGAATGCGGTGATAATGCTGAGCAGGATGAGATTATCAAGAAGAATATGAGGGCTATCCTGTAGGTATTCGGTATTAAAATAATCGTATATCCGGACCGTGTCGAAATAAAGGGGGCTATTACACAACAGGTCTTATATCAGGGAGAAGCACCAGAGCCGGAAACTGCGCTGTTTATTAGTTCGGCTTCCCCTTGCTAAGGGGAAGGGGGAAGCAGTTTCTTTAGAGGGGCGAAGCCCCTCTAAAACTCCCCTGACTTATGTAAGAAAGACTTACCCCAGTTTACCCGCTTCCTCTCTAACCAGACGTCTGATTCTCTGGTGAATCTCGATTACGTCGTCTATTTTTTCTCTACCGGACAGCCAGTGGAAGTAACCCCTGTCTTCTTTGCCGCCTGTCTTTTCCTTCTCACTGACCATTCTCTCGACGCCTTTTCGCTGGCCCTTGGGCCATGTCTGGAGCACTTCCAGCAGGTCGCTGATGTGTGTTGAAGCCAGGCTCATGGTGGCGCAGGGCAGGGCATACTCGTTGGCGTTAAAGGCAATGGATAGTCCGCCTGCCCTGTCTACCGTTTCCAGCATTCTGGCATCGGTGATGCTATCGCCAATCACTATCCACCGGGATAGGGGCTCAGTCTGAGCCTCTGCAAATCTGTTCAAGGCAGCTACCTTACGCTGGCCACCAACCGGCTTTACTTCTTCTATGGCGGCACCTACCTCGGTGGTGGGTAGTTTTTCCCAGAAGAAATAATCCAGACGTTGCTTTATCCGGTCGTCATCATCGCCCGGACGCATGGTCAGGATTTCCTCCTCCATCTGCTGGAGCAGGGCGGAGTCTTCTTTACATAATATCTGTCGGAATCTATTTAAAGGAAAGGATGTACAGGCCACATTGTGAGCATAAATTCCCAGCTTCTGGGTGATGTGTATGGCGTATTGCTGGTAGCTGGTACTGATGCAGAATACCTTCCAGCCACTGAACTGAAGCCTGGAGATAAGGTCGGCGGCGCCGCCGGTTAGACCGGCCCTGGCCGCCAGGGTGCCAATGTCTGCTTCGGTAATGTTGTGCCGGACAAGGAAGGGGACAATAAGGGCCAGGGTATCTCCCGGTTCATAGCCCTCCTTTTCTTCCAGGGTCAGCAGGTCATCGTAGCGGCTGATGACCTCGAAAATCCTGTCCCCGCTGGGGAAGAGCTTCATCAGTTCGTAGGCATTATCCTGGGGCGATAGCGGCCCTTCAAGGTCAAAGCAGATTAAGTTTGCCAATGTGTTAGCCCACTCCTTTTACCTGTTTCTCTATCTCGTCGGTTAGATTATACCCGTTAATAGGTTGTCCTTCACTATCAACTATCCTTTTCTCCTCAGTTACCCTGATTTTACCCTGACTGAAGGCCTTAATGGTAGCGAGTATCAGGGGAAATTCCCGGGCCAGTCCGTGCTGGCGGACGAGTTTGAACAGGCGGTTGTTTTCACCCTGGCTCTTTTTAATCTCCTCCACGGATTGACCGCTTATTTCATCCCAGAGCCTGTCAAACGGCTTACCTCTGATAGAAAAAGTGCAGTAGGCCACCGGCGGCCCCATGTCCAGTTCCGGGGTTACCAGGTGCATCATTACCCCTGTCTGCGGTGCTCCCCGGGTCATTAGCTGCCAGATGACCTCCTGCCAGGTGCCCGCCGGTCCACCCGGCATGGCCGGATGCAGGTTAATCATATTATATCTCTGGCACATTTCCGGTCCGGTAATTAACATGTAACCGGCCAGAATACAGAGGTCGGGACGAAACTGCTCCAGTCGCTTCATTACCTCGCTGTCGTAGTCAATTCGCCATGGCGGCAGCGGTTCGCCTGGTCTGGGGGAGGGCATGTCTCTCGCCGACTTAAATTTCTGGTAGGAGAAGCAGATGATGGGGATATGGTATTCCTCAACGAGGCCTATGAATAAATCGCTTTCACTAGCTTCACCCGTCTCACGACTGCAAAAGACAAAGGCTATTTCAGTCTCAATCTCTCCCTGCTGGATGCTGTTGTTGACCACTGTTAGCAGGTCTCTGGCTGCCTCATCTCTACCCGTGGAAAACCAGCCGATTTTAAGCATGGTGCAGGCCTTAGAAAAGACTTTTCAACTTTGCCCAAGTGCTGCTGAAGTGGACGAAGGGACTGGACCTCCGGCTATGAATCCTGCCCTTCCGCAGAGCCTGGAGAAAATCGTCCTTACCATTGAATGCCGGCATTTCTACGTAGGTGCTGCCAATCTCACCGGCAGTGTGGGCATCACTGCCGACAGTCCCGGGAAGGTCGTATTTGCGGGCAAAATCTCGAGCTCTGGTTGAGTACCGGAGCAGGGGGCTCCGGGCATTAAACACTTCCATCATGTCAATTTGTGTTACCAGCGCCTCCAGTCTCGTGCTGTCTATCCTTAGTCCGCGAATGGCATCAAAGGGATGAGGGATACATACCAGCCCACCCTGGGCCTTGACGCGAGATATCGCTTCCTCGATAGGCAGGGCTACAGGCACAAGTTCTTGCAGGAACAAACCGATCACCTCTCCCTGCGGGGTCAGAATTTCCTCACCCACGATTACCGGGAAGGGGGCTAATTTCTGCATCTCGAAAGCACCCTCAATAGCTTCATGGTCGGTTACGGCGATGCAGTTGATTCCTGTCTCCAGGCAGCGTTCGATGATATTCTCCAGGGGTGTATTGCAATCCAGCGAGTATTTAGTGTGAATATGAAAGTCAACCTTCAGTAAGTTTGTCAATCTTAACTAACCCTTTCCAGGTAGCTCCCGTCGCGGGTGTCAACCTTAACGATATCTCCTTTGTTGACGAACAGGGGGACCTGGATGGTAAGGCCGGTCTCCAGTGTGGCCGGTTTATTGACGGCGGTAGCCGTATCTCCCTTGAAGCCGGGGCCGGTATCGACTACCTGGAGGTCAACAGTTATAGGCAGCTCTACGCCGACCAGCTCACCCTTGTAACTTGATAGCTGTAGGGACATGCCATCTTTGAGGTAGTTGATGGCATCGCCTAACTGGCTGGAATTAAGTGGTATCTGCTCAAAGTTTTCCTGGTCCATGAAGTAATACAAATCGCCGTCATTATAGAGATACTGCATATCGCGAAATTCAAGACGGACCCGGATGAGCTTCTGGTCTGACTGGAAAGTCTGTTCAATGGTATGACCACCCCTGATATCACGTAGCCTTACCCTGGCTAACGCGGTACGTTTCATCTTGACGTGCTGGTAGTCAATAACCTGGTAAAGCTTGTTGTCCAGTTCAATAATGATTCCTTTTCTTAACTCACTGCCGCTTATCATGTCTGGCTTTTGCTCCTCTTCATTTTCTGGCTTTAGAAATCACCCTGACAGTGTGGTTTTCCATGATAACCAGGTCTTCAATCCTGACTCCACCCCAGCCCGGCAGGTAAATACCGGGTTC
>Ga0068714_10004486_pt1 | contig 15598 bp, 16 predicted proteins | sample MTBNYHSulfiMetaG_FD_62988 | JGI IMG/M metagenome (GOLD analysis project Ga0068714, IMG submission 62988) | Enrichment culture microbial communities from rom New York Harbor, USA that are MTBE-degrading - MTBE-NYH (New York Harbor Sulfidogenic)... | ecosystem: Environmental > Aquatic > Marine >...
GATTCATCGCTTATCGTTCTCAACAAGCCTCCCGGCTTGGTCATCCACCCTGCTCCGGGACACTACACGGGGACGCTCGTCCACGGCCTTTTGCAGCACTGCCGGGACCTGTCCGGAATCGGAGGCGAACTCAGGCCCGGCATTGTGCACCGGCTCGACAAAGACACCTCGGGGATCATGGTAGTGGCAAAGAGCGACGAAGCCCACTCTTTTCTCGCATCCCAGTTCAAAGCCAGGAATGTGACCAAGCAGTACACGGCCATTGTGCACGGGATTCCCAAAGGCGATTATGGAGTTATCGATCTTCCCATAGCCCGGCATCCGGTGAGGAGGAAGGAAATGTCCGTGGCCTCTTCCGGCGGGAGAAGGGCTGTTACACGGTGGCGCAAAGAGGAGGAAGTGTCCGGGAGCTTTTCCCTCCTTCTGGTGACTCCCGAGACCGGCAGAACCCACCAGATCAGGGTCCACCTATCCAATGCGGGGCACCCGATCGTAGGGGATCCTTTGTACGGCTATCGGAAGACGTGGTGGAAAAAGCATTTCCCCGACGCACAGGACGAGGTGGAGAGGCAGATGCTCCACGCGGGCAGGCTCGGATTCGTCCACCCCGGGTCGCGCGTTTACTGTGAATTCAACGCGCCCATGCCGGATGACATGAAGAGAGTGCTGGAGTTTCTCAGAAGAAAGGAGCATTTATGAAATCTGCTCCGCAGATTTCATCTTGACAATGGGTTCCGGATGGGTAAAAATATTTTTCTAAGTGTACCTTCCTTTTACAGGATTCGATCCAACCGGATATCATTAAGAACTTCACGGGTAATCTGCGAAAGCCGCCAGTTTTGACTCACATAACCAGGATTTCCAAACGCATCCGGCAGGAGATGCGGCATGGAAATCGGAAAGAAGGGCGCAGTTCCGATCCGGGCTACAACAGCGGGCACGGTGGAGGTGAAAAGACCGAGTTTACCTGCGGACAAGCTCAAATTCCAAGCGACAAAGCATGCCGGAACCAAATCGGGATTGATTCGCAAAAGGCACCGAGAGTGGTCGCTCGGTCATTGTTTGCCCTGCGATACGGAAAACCCCATTTTATTAAGAGCATGGAGAGCTCATTATGAACCTAGTAGAATTGAAGAAGATGAAAATCAACGAATTGACGCATCTGGGCAAGGGTCTCGGTATCGAGGGAGCCACGGGTATGCCCAAACAGGAGCTTATCTTCGCCCTCCTTCAGGCCCAGTCCGAGCAAAACGGGTTGATCTACGGGGAGGGTGTTCTGGAGATCCTGCCCGACGGTTTCGGTTTTCTGAGGGCCCCCGATTCGAACTACCTGCCCGGGCCGGACGATATCTACATTTCCCCGTCCCAGATTCGCCGCTTCAACCTGAGGACCGGGGATACCATCTCCGGCCAAATCAGGCCGCCGAAGGATACGGAGCGCTACTTCGCCCTTCTCAAGGTGGAACAGGTAAACCACGAGGACCCTGAAATATCCCGCGAGAAGATTCTTTTCGACAACCTGACACCACTATATCCGGACAAGCGTGTGAAGCTCGAAACCAAGCCCGACAACATGTCTTCCAGGACCATGGACCTCATGACCCCTCTCGGAAAGGGACAGCGCGGTTTGATCGTCGCGCCCCCGAGGACTGGCAAGACCATGCTCCTTCAGAACATTGCGAACAGCGTTTCGGCCAATCACAAGGATATCCACAAGATCGTACTTCTCATCGACGAAAGACCGGAGGAAGTGACGGACATGCAGCGCAACGTCGACGCGGAGGTGATAAGTTCCACCTTTGACGAGCCCCAGCAGAGACATGTCCAGGTGGCCGAAATGGTGATCGAAAAGGCCAAGAGGCTGGTTGAACACAAGAGGGATGTGCTTATCCTACTGGACAGCATCACCCGGCTCGCAAGGGCGTACAATGCTACGGTGCCGCCGAGCGGGAAGATCCTGTCCGGAGGACTGGATTCGAACGCCCTTCATAAACCCAAGCGCTTTTTCGGAGCGGCCAGGAATGTGGAAGAAGGGGGCAGTCTGACCATCATCGCAACAGCCCTCATCGACACCGGAAGCCGGATGGATGAGGTGATTTTCGAGGAGTTCAAAGGCACGGGCAACATGGAAATCCACCTGGACAGGAAACTGGCGGATAGAAGAGTATTTCCGTCCATCGACATAAACAGGTCCGGCACGAGAAAAGAGGAACTCCTCCTTGAGCCGGCGGAATTGAACCGGATTTGGATTCTGCGAAAGCTCCTGGCCCCGTTGACGCCGGTGGACAGCATGGAGTTTTTGCTGGACAAAATGAAGGGGACCAAGAATAATAAAGAGTTTCTGGCATCAATGAGCCAATAAGGCGACACCTCAGCCACGAAGACCGGAAGGCGCGACAGGAATTTTAGAATCCTTGCGTCTTAGTGCCTAAGCGGCTGAACCATGAGTGAATAAGGAGGAAGCGGCAGACTATGAAAAAGGACATTCATCCCGAATATAACAAAGTCGTCGTTCACTGCGCCTGCGGGAACGAGTTTGAGACCGGCTCGACAGCAAAAGAGATAAAGGTGGAAATCTGTTCCAAGTGCCACCCCTTCTTCACCGGCAAGCAGAAACTGGTAGATACCACCGGTCGGGTGGAGAGATTCAGGTCAAAATATGCGAACTTCGCGAAGGAAAAGGGTTCTTCCAACTCCTCCGGAAGCTGAACCGGTCAATCTCCGGCAGAATAGTCTGCCGAAAAATCAGAAGTCCCTCGATTCTGCAGGCTTCAAAGCGAGGGGCTTTTTTTTGTGATGGTTTTGCCATGTTTGCAAAGATCAAAGAAATCGATGAACGTTATGCCCAGCTGGAAAATGAACTGGCGCGGCCCGAGGTTATCCGGGATCAGAAGCAGTACCAGAGGCTGGTCAAGGAACACAGCGACCTTTCCCCCATCATCAACACATACAGAAAGTACGAATCACTCCAGGGCGAGTTGGCCGACAATCGCTCTCTGCTGGACGATTCAGATCCTGACATAAGAAAGCTTGCTCGGGAAGAGGTGGATACCCTCAAAGAAAAGATCGCCGAGGTGGAACACGAACTCGGCGTTCTTCTTCTGCCCTCGGATCCGAACGACGAGAAGAACATCATTCTGGAGATCCGCGCCGGGACAGGCGGAGAAGAAGCCGCGCTTTTCGCGGCGGACCTCTTCAAGATGTACGTTCGATATGCTGAAATGAAGGGATGGAAAACGGAGATCTTGAGCCTTCACGAGAGCGGAATGGGCGGCTTTAAGGAAGTGATCGTGCTCATATCCGGAGACAAGGTTTACAGCCGCCTCAAGCGCGAGAGCGGCGTCCATCGAGTACAGAGAGTCCCGGAGACGGAGGCGCAGGGGAGGATCCACACTTCCGCAGTGACCGTCGCGGTTCTTCCGGAGGCCGAGGAGGTGGACGTGGTGATCAATCCCGATGACCTTCGCATCGATGTGTATCGCTCGTCAGGCCACGGCGGTCAGCACGTGAATACGACAGATTCAGCCGTCAGGATTACCCACCTGCCCTCCGGCCTTGTCGTAACATGCCAGGACGAGAAATCCCAGCACAAGAACAAGGCCAAGGCAATGAAGGTTCTCAGATCGAGGCTGCTGGACATGCAGATCAGCGAGCAGCAGAGCAGGATTTCGGAAGAGAGAAAAAGCATGGTCGGCTCCGGAGACAGGAGCGAAAAGATCCGAACCTACAATTTCCCTCAGGCGAGAGTGACGGACCACCGCATAGGGTTGACGCTGTACAGGCTGGAGGCGGTTCTGCAGGGAAACCTGGATTTGATTCTCGATCCTCTCATCACCCATTTTCAAACAGAGGCCCTCAAGGCGGCATGACCGATGCTCATAAAGCCTGGACCATTCGTGATCTCCTGAATGTCACGTCGAGCTATCTGAAGCAGAAAGACATCGAAGCGCCCCGCCTCAGCGCGGAGGTTCTCCTTGCCCACCTCCTGGGGGTGAGCCGGGTCCAACTCTATCTGCGTTTCGACCAGCCGCTGAACGAACAAGAACTGTCAGCGTACCGGGCTCTCATAAGAAGGCGCCTGAACAGGGAGCCGACACAATACATCACCGGGTCGCAGGAGTTTTGGTCTCTTGACTTCGAAGTGGGGCCTGCGGTGCTCGTCCCGAGGCCTGAGAGCGAACTCCTGGTGGAAAAGGCCCTGCTTCTGCACCGGGAAGGAAGCGTTCCCCGGATAAATCAACCCCGGATTCTCGATCTCTGCACCGGCTGCGGTGCTCTGGCTGTTGCCCTTGCAACGGAGATTCCGGACGCGCTGGTATGGGCGAGCGATATTTCCGAAGAAGCCCTGGCCGTTGCCCGGCGCAATGCCGTGCGTCACCATGTCGCGAGCCGCACCGAATTCCTGACCGGTGATCTCTTCGGACCCGTGCTGCAGCGTAAACTGTCCTTTGATTTTATTGTCTCCAATCCCCCCTACATCCGGGCGGATGCTTTCGACGGTCTCGCCCCGGAGGTGCGCATGTATGAACCGCGTCAGGCCCTTGACGGCGGCAAACAAGGCATGTTTTACATTGAAAGAATTATCAGGGAGGCACCGGAATGCCTTCGCGCAGGGGGGTGGGTTCTGGTTGAAATGGACTCCGACCAGACGGTCAGGGCGCTGGAACTCATAGAGAAGACCGGGCGATACGAGGAATGGAAGCGGATGAAGGACTACAGCCGGCGATACAGGATGGTAATGACAAGAAAGAAAGGACGGGAGTCAGAGTTGAAACATTGAGAAGGTATCGCGACTATAATACTTACCTGCGAGAAATCTTCGGTGAGCGGGTCCAGAAGATCCCGCTGGATGGTGGTTTCACTTGCCCCAACCGGGACGGAACTCTTTCCACGGGAGGGTGCATTTACTGCGACAGCAGAGGTTCGGGAACGGGCGCCATGATCAAGAGGGGCCTGTCCGTTCGTGAACAGATGGCGAAAGGGTGCGATTTCGCGAGAAGGCGATACGGAGCGGAGAAATTCATCGCCTATTTTCAGTCTTTTACGAATACCTACGGGCCGCCTCCGGCCCTCAAACACCTCTATGACCAGGCTCTGGATAATCCGGGTGTGGTCGGGCTTTCGGTGGGGACGAGGCCGGATTGTGTCACGCCTGAAATCCTCGAAATCTTGAGCGGTTACCAGGGCAGATTTCTCGTGTGGCTGGAACTGGGGCTCCAGTCCGCCCACGACGAGACCTTGCGCTGCATCAACCGCGGCCACGACGCAGCCTGCTTCGACCGGGCGGTATTCACGGCCTCCGACAGGGGTTTGAGCGTGTGCGCCCATGTAATCCTGGGCCTGCCGGGGGAAACCCGGGCGATGATGATGGAAACGGCGCGACATATTTCTTCTCTACCCTTGAAGGGCATAAAAATTCACGCCCTCTATGTCGTTAGGGGGACGCCGCTTTCCGAGATGTACGAAAGAGGGCAATACCGATGCCTGAGCCGGGAAGAATACGTGGAGTCGGCAATCGATTTCATAGAGCGGATTCCCCCCGGGTTGGTCATACAGAGATTGACGGGAGACCCGGTTCACTCGGAACTCCACGCCCCGGAATGGGTCAAAGATAAGAAGGCGAACCTGAAACTCATTCGCGAGCGGCTGAAAGAAAGGGACACATGGCAGGGGAAGGAGTGCAGAGCCGCAGGGAAAAACAGTGATCAGTAAGACAGTGGACAGTGATCAGTTGGAGCTTCGCTCCAGTGTCGTGTCCCTTAAGTTCCTTGGCTTGAATGTCATTTCGAACGAAGTGAGAAATCTAGCGAGTCGGAGTAGTTACAATATCTCTCCCTTCGGTCGAGATGACAACTTACTTCTGTTACGGGGTACTAGATGTGTGATGTCGTCGCACGTCGTGCTTGTTGTGTTGGGGTTCGCACCGCTAACTACTGCCTACTGTCTTTTACGGCTCTCCCATCTTTTTGCGAAAGGCCTGCTCCAAGGCGATGTCATACTCCCTTGATCCCTGGGTAAGATTCTTGTTTCGCGCGAGTTGCTGAAGGATCTCTTCCTCGGTTCTTTCAAATTTCGCATTGATCTTGTTGAGCACATCGTTGACGAGCCTGTATATCTCCAGGTCCGTCCCGTACACCTCAGCCACGGAGGGATCGTTGAGCACCACCTCAACGATATGCTGGGTCATGTACAGGGCGACGGGGTTGGGGTTGGGAAGGAGATTGCGAAGAGGGGCGACGAAATATTTGAAATCGAATTCGTTCGCCTTGAGTGCCTGTTTGAGACCCTGGAGGAGCAGGTCGGACAACTTGGTTGGATTTTCCGTTTCCACGACCTTCTCCATGAGGAGGGCCTGGGTGAGACTCGCGTGTATCGCAGGGAGTTTGAACTTGAAAAACTTGTCCCTCTGAAAAGCAGCTCGTTTTTCCTTCCTCTCGATCCCCTTGAGGACCTTGTCCAGTTCTTTTCCGGTATCGAAATGTTTCATCAGAATTCACCATTCAGTGTTCTTTGTCGGATTTGCCGCCGGCAGGCGCCGATTCCTTCTTGGGTTTATCTTCAGCAGATTTGCTCTCTGCTTTGGTTTCGCTTTTTTGAGACTTTTTTTCACTTTCTCTTTTCGACTTGTAGTCGGTGACGTACCATCCCGTCCCCTTGAGATGAAAGGAGCTTTGGGAGATGATTTTTTTCACTTTGCCCTTACAGTGTTCGCAATTGGCAAGATCAGGGTCGGAAATCTTTTGCCAAACCTCAGTTTGACGGCCGCACTTGGTGCACTCATACTCGTAAACCGGCATAATCTCACACCTCTCAATACTTAAGATATCGATAACTCGCAGACCCTGTGGGTCTGGTAGGAATCCAGGACGTAATCCAGATTCGGCAGGCTGATGCGCATCAGGATCTCATAAGTGGTGGTATGCACTATTCTCTCCTCTTTTTCTCTCTCCTTGCCTCTGACTTCAAAGCGCTGCGTGAAGTTGCAGAACCTCACGATGTGAACCAATTCGTGAGTGAAGACATAAACAAGCAACGGGAGAAGAGACAATTCACGGTCGCGCCTCAAGGCCTTCAGGATTTCATGGTCCTGGAGGCAGATCGAGTAGTGATCGCGTTCCTTTTTCAGCGAGCCGGGACTTTCTTTGAAAGACGAATGCTTCTCCAGCAGCGCGAAAACATTCGAGACAATTTCGTACTCGGCAAGCTGCGCAAGGGTCCGCACCGAGAAAAAATGCCTCTTCCACTGACCCAGGGAGAACTTGAAAAAATCCCCTGTCTTGTCCTCAGCAATGTGAAGAGCCTCAGAGGCAATGACCAAAGCTTCGCGGTTGAACGGCGATAGGCCCATTACAGCAGCTCACTTTTGCTGAATTTTTCCAAAAATAAGATTGGTCAGTGCAATGTCAATCCTTGGAGTGGCATTCAGTGGTGGCGGTGACTGGACTCGAACCAGTGACTCTGCGGATATGAGCCGCATGCTCTGACCGACTGAGCTACACCGCCAGTGGGAACCCAATTTATAGGAAACTCCCGTTTTGTCAACGAAATTATTCACCGCATCGGCCTTTGAGGAGGGACAAATCCCCACCGCACCACGCGACGGTAGGCCACTCTTTTCCCGTTTTTGGATCACAGCAGTAACGGTAGCCGAAGTTCTGTTCATAGTCCCGGCATATTTTAGCCCGGCCCCTCGTGAAATAGCAGCACGAATCGTTTTCGCACAAGAGCAGATCGTGATCCCATCCCGATTCGCAATGGGGCTCCCAGAGCGAAAGCGGCATACCGCAGTGGGGGCAAAGTCTTTCCTTATCGACCATTTGAGTTATCCTCCGGAAAGGTCATAAATTCAGCCACGAAGGCACAAAGACACGAAGAACCCATTCGCTTATTGCTTCATTTTTCATGCTCGATGAGGGATTAACCGTGATCTCTTCGCTTCGTGTCTTTGTGCCTTCGTGGCTGGACTACCTACAAAATAACCTAACATTGACGACCGGCTTGTCAATAGGCGATCAATTCCGGAAATGGGCAAAAAAATCCCCCGCTGCGAGGCATCGGGGGAAATGTCAGGAGCCTTGATTCGGCAAAAAGGTCGATTCTTGCTCTCAATGGGCGAATTTTTTAACTTCTTCGGTGAGAGCGGGAACCACCTTGAACAAATCGTCCACGACCCCGTAATCGGCCTTTTGGAATATCGGCGCGTCCGGATCCTTGTTGATCGCCACAATCAGCTTGGACGTGCTCATTCCTGCCAGGTGTTGAATGGCGCCTGAGATGCCGCATGCGATATATAGGTTAGGGGAAACCACCTTGCCTGTCTGGCCCACCTGATCGGCGTGGGGTCTCCAGCCTGCGTCTACCGCAGATCGGGAGGCACCTACCGAAGCGCCGATGGCGGCGGCAAGGTCTTCCAGGATTTTATAGTTCTCCGGGCCCTTCATGCCTCGCCCTCCGGAGACTATTTTGTCGGCCTCGGTAAGATCCACCTTTCCGCTGGCATCCCGAATCACGTCCACCACTTTGGCTTTTAACCGGCTGTCGTCCAGCGCAACGCCTGCATCCACGATTTCAGGGGATTTGGAGGAATCGGGCTCGTTCACGGCCATTACATTCGGCCTGGCTGTCGCCATATGGGGCTGTTTGTCGCTGAAGCCGACTTTTGCGTAAGCCTTGCCTGCATAAATCGGCCGGACCGCGGCAAGTCCGCCGTTCTCCACCGAGATGGCTGTGCAGTCCTGGGCCATGCCTACCCCGAGTCGCGCAGAAAGTCGCGCGGCCAGATCCTTGCCCTGTACGGAGGCGCCCAAAATTAGGACAGCGGGATCATTGGCTTTCACGATGTCCGAAATCACCGCAGCATAGGCATCTGAAGTGTAAGCCCCGAGCCTTGGGTCATCGGCGACGATGACTTTGTCCGCGCCGTAATGCCCCAGTGTTGCAGCCTTTTCCTTGATATTGTGACCGATCAGGACGGCCGTGACCTTCTGGCCCATCTTCTCGGCTAGCCGCTTTCCTTCGCTCACCACTTCGAACGACACCTTGCGGAATTCTCCGTCTCTCTGCTCTGCTATGACCATAACACCTTGTGCCATTTTCACTCTCCTTCTCAAATTAGTTCGCTTCGCTCAGAATCTCGTCCATAGTCCATTGTCAATGGTCCGTTGCGTTTCACCTCTCTCTTGGACAAAAGGCAACGGACGGCGGACATAGGCTAAATGACCTTTGCTTCTTCGTGGAGCAGTTTGGCCAATTCCCTTGCCTTGTCCTCAGGCGTGTCGCCCTGGACGATCTTGCCCGCCTTCCTTGCAGGAGGCGGGGTGAGCTGGATGACCTTGAGGTTTCTGGCCCCTTCCCCACACTCGGAAGCGTTCAATCCGAGGTCGGCGAGCGTCTTTTCCGCCAAAGGTTTTTTCTTTGCCTTCATGATGCCGGGCAAAGAAGCATATCTCGGCTCATTCAGCCCCTTCTGGGCCGTGATGAGAGCGGGGAGCGGCGATTCGATGACGAGAGTCTGCCCTTCGACAGGGCCGTGGCATTTAACCGATTTTCCGTCTGGGGACACTTCCACCTTGACGATCACGGACATGTGGGGAATGCCCAGGTACTCTGCGAGAGCGGCGCCGACCAGACCGTTATCCTCATCCACGCCCCGCTGGCCGGCGAAAATGAGGTCATAAGGAATACCCTTGACGGCTGCAGCGAGCGCCCTGGCTACACCGATGGCATCGCTGCCTTCCAGGGCAGCGTCGCTTATCAGGACGCCTTTATCGGCGCCCATGGCCAAGGCCGTCCTTATCGACTCGGTGACCCGTTTGGGGCCGAGGCCCACCACCGTCACTTCGCCTCCGAATTTCTCTTTAATGCGAAGCGCCTCTTCCACTCCGAACTCGTCATAGGGATTCATTACCCATTTGATGTCGTCCTTGACGATGCTCTTGGCATCGGGGGCGATTTTGATCTGTGTTTCCGTGTCAGGGACCTGCTTCAAACAAACGATGATGTTCACTTCTGCCTCCTTTCGTTGCTGGGAATAGTCAGGTTAACCGTCGGAACTCCTGATCAGTCCGTGCAGAAAATACCCGCTGATCTGTTTGGCGGCCGTTTCAATATCATACTTTTTGTGGCTTGACAATACCCAGAATCGGGACATCTCGTCGAGGGCTCCGAAAAAAGCCCGCTTGGCGATATCGGGGATTATGTCTTTTCTGAAGACGCCCTGCTCCTGGCCTTCTCTGATCACGTCACTGATGAGGTTCAAGTACTGCATAAATTTCTCGTTCTTGTACTCCTTCATGAACTTGCTGCTCTGCCTTAGCTCCACCTGGATTATTTCAGCCATATTCTTGTTGTGTTCTATGAGCCTGAGGTGGGTGAGGGCGAACTTCTCGATTTTGTTGATCGCATCATTTTCCTCAGAAATCTGTTGAACCATGTTGTCGAGGACCGCTTTCATCTGCTCTTCGAAAAGAGAGATGAGAATGTCGTCTTTGTTCTCGAAATAAAGATAGATAGTGCCGTCTGCAACCTGGGCTTCCTTGGCAATGTCGGAGACCTTGGCGTGGAAGAAGCCTTTCCTGGCAAAGACCTTGGTGGCCGCACCGATGATCCTGTGATATTTCTCGCCGTTCCTGTTCTTTGTCGGCATTGACGGATCTCATAAATGAATGATCGTTCATTCATTAGCACCCTCTCTTCCGGAGTGTCAAGCGCTTTTGTTCTGCCGAACAAGTGTATGTTTTTCGGAAATCGGTCTTGACAAATAGGCCGCCCAGCCTAGAGAATAGTCAGGGAATGCGTGTCGAGCAGCTTTCGGAAGTGAATACACCTGCACAGAGCATTGGATGCTTTTTAAAGGAGGCCGGGAAATGGAGACAAAAAAACTGCTTCAAGGGAAAAAGGTATTGATAGTTGATGACGAACCCGACGTTCTCGATTCTTTGACTGAACTTCTGAGCATCTGTATGATTGATCGTGCGTCCACATTCGCGGAAGCAAAAGAGCTTCTTGAAAAATATAGCTACGACATTGTGGTTCTTGACATTATGGGCGTCAAGGGATTCGAACTTCTCCAGATTGCGAAAGATAAAGACATTCCCGCTCTAATGCTCACCGCCCATGCCTTGAACGAAGACACCCTGAAGAAATCTGCGGAAGAGGGAGCTTCCTACTATGTTCCCAAGGACGAAATAGGAAAGATTGACGTGTTCGTCGCAGACGTTATTGAGGCCAAACAGAAAAACACGAACCCGTGGGTCAGGTGGTTCGAGAGACTCGGCCCCTTTTTTTACGAAAGGATGAATTTCAGAGGTCCGAATTGGAGAGAAGATCACAAGAAATTCTGGGATGAGAAGCTCAAGGAATTGACAAGCTATTGATGCCTCGTTTCGTGTTATCCTTTAGTGTGTATTTCAGGAGACTCCAACCCTGCACAAAGATTTGCTTTATTTTTTCGCAAAAAGGGCTGGACAAGCCATTTGGGCTTTGATAGCTTGTGCCGGGCTCTTGTCTAAAAAGTTTATCAACTACTGAATCTCAAGAGAATCTTAGCATTCATCTGTTACATTTATCAGCAAACACGTAAAACGCCTTATGGCTGAAAGGGGGTGAGGTTCGAAGGTCAGGAACAGCGGACGCGCGAATCGGTGGACGGCCTCATGCTGAGGCAGTATCAGACAGCTCCAAACCCTCAAAAAAACAAGGAGGAGAAAAGTGAAGAAGGTATCCCTACTCGTGTTGGCAGTAGTGTTGGCTCTGAGCATGGTTGTTCTCGCCTGGTCTGCACCCGCTAGTGCTGCCCGCAAAACGATTGATCTCGATTTCGCCACTTTCTGGCCGGCCGGCGACTTCCAGGCCGCAATCGGTCACAAGAACTGGATGAAGACCATAGCGGACCGTGTTATGGCCGAGACCACCGACTACGAGATCAAATGGACCGAGTTCTACGGCGTGCATCCGGCGAAGCTATTGGATGGTGTCGAAGGAGGAACCTACGACGTCGGGACAAGCGGTCCGGGTTACAGTCCCGGAGTTTTTCCCTTGTGGGCCGGTCCCCAGTACCCGGGCGAAGCTTACCGAAGGAATGCTTACACAATGTCGTTGACAATACAGGCGCTTCACGAACAGATGCCTGTGCTGCAGAAACAATTCGACCGCACAAATATGAAGCTGATGCATTTCTGGTCCACTGGACCGGGCTACTTCCTCATGGTGCCTGGCAAAAACATTCGTACGCTGGCTGACTTCTCAGGCAAGACCATCAGAGCGGCCAACCCCCCATCCGTGGAGTGTATTAAGGCTCTGGGAGCCGAACCTTTGTTTGCCCCCATGAGTGTGGCCCTCGAGAGGTTTGAGGCCAAACTGATCGACGGCATCCTCTGTCCCACGGACACGCCCAAGGGCTTCGGTCTGGGCGCCTATGTGCGAAATGTGGTCTACGCTCCATTCAGCTACCACTTCGCGTTTTTCAAGGTCATGAATAAGGATACCTATAAGGGCCTGCCGGCAAGCGTGCAGAAGATCCTTGACGAGGTCAACGCCGTTTATCCTGCCTACTACGGCTCGTTGAGAACCTGGGGTGAGGCGGACGGCTTGGAGTACATGAAAAAACTTGAGGGCTACAGCTACTATGACGCGGCTGCGGAGAATCCGGCGGAATATGCCAAATGGGTTGCCGCAACGGCCGGCCTCATCGAAAAATGGATCGGCGGTGACGCCACGAAGAAGGCTATATGGAACAAGACCCTTGAACTGGACAAGTACTTTAACACGACACCCCCCTATTCCACCTGGACACACAGCTGGCCGACTGAGCCGGGGGTACCCTCTTGGAAAAAGTAGGATAATCAAGGCGCATTTGGCGTGAGGTCAATCAACGTACGGTAAGGAAGTTGGGGTACCCCGGGAAGAAATCCGTGGTACCCCAGCTGTTTTGCGGGAAAACCTGACTGGTTGCTCACAACAAGAGACACAGGAGGGCCGGATGAAAGCTTTCGAAAAAGTGCTGGGGATTGTCGCAGAGAAGATGGCCTGGGTTGCCATGTTCGCCATTGTGGCGTGTGTGGCCCTCGTGGTGACGGACGTGATCAGGTATCAAGCTATCCGTGAGCCGGTTCCCGGCACCCACGAGGTTGTGGAGCTGATAGCGTCCGTGATCCTGAGCATGGGAATCGGTTACCTCACGTTTGTTAGAGGACATGTGGCGGTGGGCATCCTGGTCGACCGCCTTCGGCCCCGGGTGCAGGCGGTCTTTGACCTTGTGACCGGTGTGATTGCTCTCGGCTTCACGATCTGGCTCACCTACGGAGTGGTCGAAATGGCCCTTCGAAACCAGAGATACGGGTGGGTGACGGGAGTTTTGGAAATTCCCAGGGCTCCTTTTATGTATTTGATTGCCGTGTCGCTGGCACTCACATGCGTGGTCCTTGTGAGGGACGTGATCAAGTCTGTGATGGTGATCCGGAAAGGAGGTTGAGATGGAGCGCGAGCTGATAGGCGTCATATCCGTGATTGCCCTGATTGTGCTTCTTGCTGCCCGCATGCCTGTGGCTTTCGTGATGCTGGTGCTGGGCATGGGCGGTATTGGCTGGATTAAGGGTGCGTCGGCCGCGTTGAGTGGTGCGTCCACGATTATGTACTCTACCCTTGCCAGCTATTCTCTGGTGGTGGTTCCCCTTTTCACCTGGATGGGCTACATCGGCTACCACTCCGGGATCGGCGCGCATCTGTACGAAGCCGCATACAAACTGGTGGGCCGGCTCAAGGGCGGCCTGGCCATGGCTACCACCATAGCCTGCGCCGCTTTCGGCGCCATCTGCGGTTCTACGACGGCTACTTCGGCGACTTTCGCGACTCTGGCATTACCCGAGATGAAGAAACGGGGCTACAATCGCTCTCTGGCCACGGCCAATATCGCGGCCTCGGGCATCCTGGGGGTGCTGATTCCGCCCAGCGTCATCTTTATCGTCTATGCCAGTATCACGGCAGAGAGCGTGGCCAAGCTTTTCATTGCCGGTATCTTTCCAGGCATGCTTCTGGGTGCGCTTTTCTTGGCCGGCACTTACGTGGTGGTAGCCCTCGACCCGAAAAAGGCGCCGGCCGGCCCGATTTTTCCCTGGAAAGAAAGAATGATTGCGGTGGCTAAAGGGGGGATAGAGGTCATCATCATCTTTGTGGCTGTGATCGGGGGGCTGCTGGCCGGGTTTTTCACGGGCACGGAGGCCGGGTCCGTGGGCTGTTTTGCCACGCTGATAGTTGTGCTGGTCAGGCGTGCGCTCTCCTGGAAGGGCTTTGTGAACTCCCTGAAAGACACGGTCCGCACATCGACCATGGTCATGTTCCTGGTGGGTGCGGCAGCCGTCTATGGGGAGTTTCTTGGTCTGACACGCCTTCCCATGCTTGTGGCGGACTGGGTAGTGGCGCTTCCGCTGCCGCCCTGGGTTATCATGGTCACCATTCTTGTCATGCTAATGATCATGGGTACCGTTGTCGACGCCCTGGCCATGATTTTGCTGACCATACCCATTTTTTACCCGGCGGCAATGAAGCTGGGCTTCGACGGGACATGGTTCGGGGTTATCATGACGCTGGCCCTTGGGATGGGCGTGCTGACGCCCCCTGTGGGAGCCAATGTCTACGTCGTGTACGCCGTGGATCGGGATACACCGGTAATGGATATTTTCAAGGGGACAGTGCCTTACCTGATCGGCCTGTGGTTTTGCTGTTTTATCCTGCTGGTTTTCCCCAGTATTGCCACTTTCCTGCCCAGTCTTATGAAATAGGGCCTGGGGTCGGAGCCTATTCTTGGAGTTGACAACGATATTTTACCGGTATTAGGAGGTCCTGATCGATGAATTATGCAAGATATGCCGTGATCAATGCCCGCCACCTGCCGAGCAAGGTCTGCCTGATTGAGAGGACACCCTCTAAGAACCAGAGGCGGACCCTCACCTGGAAACAGTTCAACGACGAGATCAACAGGGTCGCCAATTATCTCACCAAGGAACTGGGGGTGAAGGACGGCGATTTCGTCATGCATCTCCAGAACAACAGCCTGGAGTGGCTCATCACCTACTACGGAATCATTAAGACCGGCGCGGTGATTGTGCCTCTCAACTTCAGGTTCGTGGGGTCGGACATCCTTTATGCGGCTGATGTCTGCAATCCGAAGGTCTTTGTCCTGGGGTCTGAGTTTGTGCCCGTGGCTCAGCCGGTCCAGAAGGACCTGAAGACTGTGAAGACCTATATCTGCGTGGGAGACACCGTGCCCGAGGACATGATCGACTACAAGACCATCGCCGCCTATCCCGACACGCAAGAGGCCATAGTGGATGTGGACGATCAGCACGACCTGGCCATGATGTTCACCTCAGGCACAACCGGCAAGCCCAAGGCCGTGATTCACACCCACTACTCCCTGAACAACACGGCCATCGGCAACGGCATGAGCTACTTTGTGGAGAAGAACGACAACTACGTCTTCTTCCTCCCCCTGTATCACAGCGGCACCCTGTTCCTCTGGGCGCCTTTCTATGCCACGGGAGCCACCGGCACGATTCTCAGGGAGTTCACGGAACCCAAGTGGATCATGGACGCCATCGCG
>Ga0068714_10004488_pt1 | contig 15589 bp, 10 predicted proteins | sample MTBNYHSulfiMetaG_FD_62988 | JGI IMG/M metagenome (GOLD analysis project Ga0068714, IMG submission 62988) | Enrichment culture microbial communities from rom New York Harbor, USA that are MTBE-degrading - MTBE-NYH (New York Harbor Sulfidogenic)... | ecosystem: Environmental > Aquatic > Marine >...
TCGTAAGTAAGGTAGCCCTTCTCCTTGCCTACGGAGATAAGACGCTTGATGTCCTCCAACTCGGGTTTAGATAGAGCAGGGTCACGTCTTTGCTTTATTTCCTTGTCTGTCATCGATTTCTTTCTCCCTCAACATTGTCTGGTGAATCCATAACTCTCTTCTTGGAACAAAGGCTCTGTATCTGTGTCAAAAGCTCTCTAACCTGATTGGTGTCGCCTCCGCGCTCGGCCTGGCGCAGAGCCTCCCGCAAATCGGTGCGCATCCTCTTCGGCGCCCTTTCGCACAAAGCCTTCAGCCAGTCATCCATGTGGATTTGCGCGCAGGTTAGCTCTCTTGTTTCCAGCAGAAAATGAGTGAAAAGGTCTCTCGATTCATCGTCCTGCAAAGAGTCGTAGACCGCGGCTGCTTTAAAATCGTCATAAGGCGGCAGGACAACCTGCAGAAGGATCTCCGTAATGGCTTTGAGCTGAGGACTGTTGAAATGGTCCAAAGCGCCCGACGATCTTACCTCTTCGATCAGCGCGGGATATCTTATCAGCGCCCGCACGACACTCTCTTCCAACGATTGGGCCTGGGGCTGGTGGGAGTGAAGCTTGGACCTTGGCGTGAAATTCTTGCCCGCTTTTGCGCCGCCGATTTGGAATTGCTTTATAACTGCAGATTCGGAAAGCGACAACCTCTCTGAGATCAACCGCACATATTCGGACTTCATCACCGGCTGGCGCACATCCTCCAGAATGGGCTTCAGCTCGGATAAAACCTTGGGCTTCCCGCTGATGCTTCCGTCCCAGCCGGCAAGATTTTTATTGATGGCATAGATCCCGAGATCCTCCCGCCGGCTAAGCAATGCCTCGAGGCCGTCAATGCCGTTGCTGCGCAGGAAATCGTCCGGGTCCATTCCGTCCGGAAAGCGCACGCAGCTAACCGCCAACTGCTCCTGCAAAAAGAGCGGCAAGCCTCTCAACATGGCCTTTTCCCCGGCTTCATCGGCATCGTAGGCCAGCACCACTTCATCGCACATGCGCCGCAGCAGTCGCACCTGCTGCACGGTCAGCGCCGTTCCAAGGGTTGCCGCTACCCGGTAGAAGCCGCGCGCGTGAAATGCCAGAAGATCCATATACCCCTCCACCAGGATCACCTGGCGGATCTGGCGGCATTCTTCACGAGCCCGCGCGTACTGGTAAAGCATGCGCCCTTTGTGATAGACAGGGGTTTCAGGACCGTTTAAGTACTTGGGCTCATTGGGTGATGTCGCCGTCGGTCTGCCGTTTGCCCCTTCTGTCTTTCCCGACAAGCTCCTGCCGCCGAACGCCACCACTTTCTTGCGCTCGTCCCGGATCGGGAAAATCAGCCGATGCCTGAATCGATCGTAAATTCTATCTTTTGGACTTCTCGCGAGCAGTCCGGCTTTGATGCCCAGCTCAGCCGATATGCCGGAAGCGTTGAAGTGCTGCAGCAGTCCACTCCATTCATCCGGTGCATAGCCGAGACGCTCTGTTTCCACAACTGCCGTCGGCAAACCGCGCTGTTCGATATAGTCGCGTGCAATCTTTCCTTGCCGACTGTGATGAAGCTGCCGGTAAAAGAATTCTTCGGCAATCTCCAAAACGCGATAGAGCTGTTCGCGCTCTTTCCTGGAAGCATCGGCTGCCGCTGCGGATTGGAACTGGGTATCGCCGGTTTGCGGCAGAACAAGATGATATCGGTCGGCCAGGTGATTTATGGCTTCCATGAAAGATAGATTCTGCTGCTTCATGACGAAACTCAGAACGTCTCCACCCGTTCCGCAGCCAAAGCAGTGGTAGAACTGATTTTCCGAATCTACATGAAAGGAGGGAGTCTTTTCCTGATGGAACGGGCACAGGCCGACGTAGCGATTCCCAACTCGACGGAGCGCCACCACCTGACCAATAACATCTGTGATATCAACTGCTTGTTTGACCAACGCGGCCAAATCCGAGTTACTCACCTGAGACAGCCCGCCCCTATGTTGGAAAGCTTAAACAAGGACCATTGCAGACCCTACCCAAACCTAAAAACTGTATCCAGTCGAACCCATCAAATCAAGGGGGTGATTCCAAAAAAGGCTATTCTCTGCCACCGCGCCGGCTTACTGTCACGACTTTCAAACCGATGTCAGCCTTCCAGCTTTGCCCGCACCAGCTCGTTCACCTGCTTACCGTCTGCTCGTCCGGCAATCTTGGGCATCAAGATTTTCATAACCTTTCCCATGTCTTTAGGGAACCTTGCATCAGCTTCTTTTATCGCTCCTTCAATCAATTCGTTCAACTGCTCGGGTGTCAGCGCTTCAGGGAGGAAAGTCTGGAGGATGGAAATCTCATGGTCTTCCTTATCGGCCAGGTCCTTGCGGCCGGCCTTGTTGTACTGTTCAGCCGATTCCCGCCTCTGCTTGATCTGAGTGACGATCAGCTGCTGGATCTCGGTGTCGTTCGGTAGGCGTTTGAGCTCTTTTTCCTTATTCTTGATGGCGGTGAGAAGAGAACGGATTGCATCCCGTTTATCTTCGTTTTTCTCGCGAATCGCCGCCTTCAGCTCCTGATCGATTTGTTGCCGCAATTCCATCTGTTCCCCCTAAGCTCCTAAAAAACTTCGAAATTCGATATCTTTTGTTCGATATTCTGCGGCTCAAAAAATCCCGGAAGGCTACAACTGTAAGAGACAGAACGACAAGTGCGAAAGGCAAAGGCCCGCCTTGCGCTCTCTTACAGGTACGCCGGCACTACAGCCAGAGCTTCGCTCAACTTCAGAGTTCCCGCGTAAAGGGCCTTGCCCGTAATCACACCCAGCAGCCCCAACGGGATGAGCGGCAATAGAGCCTGCAAATCGGCCAGGGTAGCCACGCCCCCGGAGGCGATCACCGGAATCGCGGTCGATTCGAGCAGGCGGCGGGTGGCCTCGACGTTTACTCCGGTCTGCATTCCGTCGCGCTGAATATCGGTATAAATGACGGCACCCAGGTGAATCCTGGCAAACCGGCCCACCAGGCTGACGGCGTCGGTACCGCTGGTCTCCTGCCACCCCTCTACCGCCACCTTGCCGTCGCGAGCGTCGATTCCAAGGGCCACCCGCTTTGGGTAAAGCTCACAGGCTTTTTCCAAAAGCTCCGGTTGACGCAGCGCGGCTGTTCCGATGATCACGCGCTCGACCCCAAAGCCGAGATATTCCTCGATGGTTTCGAGATTGCGAATGCCGCCGCCGACCTGTACCGGGATGGATACGGATCGAACAATGGCCTGGATCGCGGCCTTGTTTCGCGGTTCCTTGCTGAAGGCGCCGTCCAGATCGACCACATGCAGCCACTGCGCCCCTTCCTGCTGCCACCTTTTAGCCATGGCCGCGGGGTCGTTGCCATAGACGGTCAACCGGTCGAGGTCGCCCTGAATGAGGCGGACGCACTGACCGTCTTTCAAATCAATTGCCGGGAAGATAATCATGTGCCAACTGCTTTCTCTTTTACGAATTTTGTCAAGATATTGAGGCTTGCACTTCGAGCAGGGCTTTCAGGTAATCGGGCGGTTTGACCGGTTTGCGCTCGCTGTTCACGCAAACGTGAACGGTGAAGCCGGTTGCCAGCAATTCTCCGTCTCGCTTGATTTCATAGTCGAACCTCAAGCGCGCCGGGCCTGCAAAATGAAACCGTGTGGCAATGGCCAATATGTCATCGTAAAAAGCGGGCTTCATATAGCAGCAGTGGGCCTCGATCACGGGCAGGTAAACACCGGTCTCCTCCAATTCGCGATAGCTCCGGCCGCAGTGGCGAAACCATTCGGCGCGCCCGAGCTCAAACCATTTCAAGTAGTTGCCGTAATAAGCCTGTCCCATGGCGTCGGTATCGCCGTAAAGCACTCTGAATCGATCTTCAACTACCATCCGTTCCTCTGCTAACAACCTTTAATAAAATAATCAAAAAGTTCAAAACCGCTGCCGACGTTCCATCCGGATGCCTTCGCCAGCGCTTCGCAAAAGGTTTCCGCTGGAGCCGAGGCGGCCTCACTCCCTTTGAAGGCTTCCACCAGCAGAAACGGCACCGGATCCGTCGCATGGGTGCGGATACTGATCGGGGTCGGATGATCGGTTTCGATCAGCAGCCTCACTTTGTCAAACCGGCCGATTTGGGCCAGAATGGGCCCCACCACGTTGGCGTCGAAGGCTTCGATGGCCTCGACTTTTTTCTCGAGGCTTCCCTCATGACCCGCTTCGTCCGGGGCTTCAATGTGCACATAGACGAGATCGCCGATCTCCAGAGCCTGCAGCGCCGCCGCCACCTTGCCGGCGTAATTGGTATCGAGGTAGCCGGTTGCGCCCGGAACGAATATGGGCTCGAGGCCGGCATAGACTCCAAGGCCTTTGAGCAGATCCACCGCCGAGATCATTGCTCCGGTGAGGCCGTATCTTTCCTTTAAGGTCGGCATGGAAGGAGTTCTACCCTGCCCCCACAGCCAGACGGCGTTGGCCGGGCGCCGGCCGGCAGCGATCCGCCGCCGGTTGACCGGATGATCGGCAAGAATTGCTCCCGCCTTCTCCATAAAAGAAAAAAGCACCTCTTCCCGCCTGTAAACTTCCTGGTGGGGCTCTGCGGGCTTGCCTGAAATATCGTGGGGCGGAGTGGTCCGAAAGTCCTCCCGGCCATTGGCCCAAACCAGAAGATGCCGGTAGCTCACCCCCGGATAGAGGCGCAACGGGCTGCCCTCCACCGCCTGCTGAAGTGCCCCGACCAGTTCGTGAGCCTCCGCCGTGGTGATGTGTCCGGCGGAATAATCGAGCATCCGGAGAACGCCCTCGCGATCTCTTTCAAGGGTGACCAGATTGCAGCGGAACGCCACTTCCTCGGAGTGCAGCTGCACCCCCATGCTGGCCGCTTCAATGGGGGCTCTGCCGGTATGGTAGCGCAACGGATCGTAGCCCAGCAGGCTCATGTTGGCTACATCGCTGCCCGGCTCCATCCCATCGGGAATGGTTCGAACCAGCCCTACCCTGCCGACGGCAAGCAGTCCGTCAATGTGCGGCGTGCGGGCAGCCTGCAGGGGCGTTTTGCCGTTGAGCTCGGCCACCGGGTAGTCGGCCATTCCATCGCCCACCAGAATGATGTATTTGCAGTCCATGATTCTCACTTCCGCATTTTATTCATTCTCGATTCGTATCAGCTGCGTGGAAGCCAGCACCACATCGAGCCGGCTCATTTCCTCCAGGGCCTGAATGACATCCTTTTCCAGGGCTTCGTGGGTGAGCATTACAATGGGAACGGCGCCCTCCACTTCCCGCCCCTTCTGGATGACCGCGGCGATGCTGATATTGTTATCGCCGAGTATCCCGGAAATCTTGGAGAGCACACCCGGACGGTCCACGGCGGCAAAACGGAAATAGTAGCAGGTGCTGACATCGGCTATGGGCTTGATGGTGACGGGCCGCAGCCGTTCGGACAGAAAAGAGAGCGGCGCGATGCGCGAGGTGACGTTGCCCAGGATGTCTCTTGCCAAATCGATCAGATCGGCCACCACCGCGCTGCCGGTCGGCATCATGCCGGCGCCCAGGCCGTAGAGCATGATGTTTCCCACCGCATTGCCGTGAATGTGCACGGCGTTGTAAGCTCCTTTTACGCTCGCCAGCACATGATTGGCCGGGATCAGGGTCGGATGGACGCGCATTTCCAGGCGGCCGTCGGTGCTGCGTGCAATGGCGAGCAGCTTCAATTCGTAACCGAATTCCCGGCCGAAGCCGATATCGAGCGGATCGATGCGGGAAATCCCTTCAATGTACACCTTGTCGAACTGGATTTCGCTGCCGAAGGCGATGGCGCTGGCAATGGCGAGCTTGTGGGCGGCATCGATTCCTTCGATATCGAGGGTCGGGTCCGCTTCTGCATAGCCCTGCTGCTGCGCCTCGCGCAGCGCATCGTCAAAAGAGAGGCCGTCATCGGTCATACGGGTGAGGATGTAGTTGGCGGTACCGTTCAGGATGCCGTAAAGGGTATCGATTTTATTGGCCGCAAGCCCTTCCCGAAGCGACTTGATAAACGGGATGCCGCCTGCAACGGAAGCCTCAAAACCGATGGTTCGGTCGTTTTTTCGAGCCACTTCGAACAGTTCATTGCCCGCATGGGCCAGCAGCGCTTTATTGGCGGTGACCACATGCTTTTTTGATTCAAGAGCCTTGCAGATCAACTGCCTGGCCGCCCCTATTCCCCCGATCAGCTCCACCACGATCTGGATTTCCGGATCTTCGAAGAGATCCTCGGCCCGCCTGGTGAGCATTTCGGCCGGCACTGAGACCGGCCTCGGCCGCTCCAGGTCCATGTCCGCCACCCGCCGAAGCTCAATGGGCACCCCGAGTCGAGCCTCGATCTCACCCGCGTTTTGCCGCAATACTTCAATAACCCCGCAGCCAACCGTACCCCAGCCGATCAAACCTACACCAATTCCTCGCATCTTATCCTCAAATCTATCTCTACCTTTGTATTTTAAGTTGGCAGCCACGAAGAGCACGAAGAAGCACAGGAGCTCTTACGATTCCCTTCGTGAAATTAGGCTGCTTCGTGGTTCAGTGAAACAAAACTCAAATAGTAAATCAGAAGAAGCATTGATCGCCGGTGAACTCTAGCCGGCGGCGCTAGTGCCGGTTTTTGCCAGACTGGAGGTCTCTTTTTGCAGAGCCCGGCGCAGCCCACGGATGGCCTGCTTGGTGCGCATCTCATTTTCGACCAGAGCAAACCGCACGTATTCATCGCCGTATTCGCCAAAGCCGAGACCGGGGGAGACGGCAACTTTGGCTTCCTCGATCAAGAACTTGGAAAACTCCACCGAGCCCATTGCCCGGAACTGCTCCGGAATGCGCGCCCAAACAAACATGGTGGCTTTGGGTTTTTCGATGGTCCAGCCGACCCGGTTTAAGCCGTCAATCAAAACGTCGCGGCGCGATCTGTAGATGGAGACGATGTCCTGAACGCAGGTTTGATCCTCGTTCAGAGCGATGATGGAAGCAATCTGAATCGGCTGAAAGACGCCGTAGTCGAGATAGCTCTTGATGCGGGTAAGAGCGGCGATCATCTCCTGATTGCCCACACAGAATCCGACCCGCCAGCCGGGCATGCTGTAGCTTTTGGACAACGAAAAAAACTCCACCCCGACATCCTTCGCCCCGGGCACCTGCAGAAAGCTCGGCGCCTCGTAGCCGTCAAAAACCAGATCGGCATAGGCCAGATCATGAATGACCATCATCTGGTGCTCTTTGGCGATCTCCACAATGCTGCGGAAAAAGTCCAGACCAACCACGGCCGTTGTGGGGTTGTGGGGAAACGATATGACGAGCAGCTTCGGCCGCGGCCAGGTCTGCTTGATGGCGTGCTGCAGATCCTCCAGGAAATTGCTGTCGGCCGTGATGGGAATTGACCGGACGTCACCCCCGGCGATGATGGCCGAATAGGGATGAATAGGATATGTGGGATTGGGCGCAAGCACCACGTCGCCCGGGCTGATCAGCACCAGCACCAGATGGGAGAGCCCCTCTTTGGCGCCGATGGTCACCACCGCCTCGGCTTCCGGGTCGATCTCCACATCGTAGCGGCGCTTGTACCAGTCGGAAATGGCCACCCGCAGACGGGTAATGCCGCGTGAAGCCGAGTAGCGATGATTTTGGCCCTTCTGCGCGGCTTCCACCAGCTTGTCTACTATATGTTTGGGAGTCGGAATGTCGGGATTGCCCATTCCAAGGTCGATGATATCTTCTCCAGCCCTCCGTTTTTCCATCTTCAAGGCATTGACCTGAGCGAATACGTAAGGCGGCAAACGATACATTCGGCTGCGCTGAGCGATATCGAAACTCATACTTTCCTCCCCGTGGTTAAACTCAATTTAGATATCTTATGGACCTGATTGATGTCAAAATATTTCACCCCAAGGGAAATGTCACGACCAGACCTTTGCAGCTTCTATAATAAACCACGAAGTGCGGGAAAACACATGAAAAAAGTAGCCGGCACCGACTTTCCAACCGCTCTATACCGATTTGTCACCAGCCAACCGCCAAAACACAAGGCGCGCCAGGAGGCCGCGGAGCATCATCACGGAAGGATACATGCATTTAAAAGGCTGATTTCATATCCTGGCGCTCTTTGCGCCTTTGCGGTTGCACTCATTCCATGAGAAGCCATGAGAATCAAGCAGGCAATCGACTCATCACAAAACTGCTAAGAAGATTTTCCGGCATACAGGATACCTGCGGCCTCATTTCCCCAAAAAGCCCTTTATATACCTGTGCCGGCGCTCCTATCGGTCCAATCCAGATCTTTGTGCGCCGGCACGGGGCACGCATCTTATCCATTCAATCCTTGAATTCATGCGCAACCTCATTCATATTGGACCCATCGGGCTGCACCTCAGCTATTGAATCTCCATAATCTCAGCCTACACTCATTCATCGAGCGGTTCAGTGCAACTCGACTTTTTGCGTCGGCTACGCGCCGCAAAAGCTCTTAATCGTTCGGCCCCGTGTCTATCGTCCAGGTTGCTTCGTTGCGAAAAGCCTTTGCCGCATTGAGAGACGCGCATTCTTATGGTATTTTGTAACGTGTGCCTTCTTGGCAACCGGGCGACCCTTTTGGGAGTGCAGTGGGGATGATGATCCAGAACAGAGTATCAAACTTGTCGGCCATAAGCCTCTTCACCGGTGCCGGAGGCCTGGATCTCGGGCTGGAGGCGGCCGGTTTTCATATCCGGGCCGCAATCGAGATGGATGATGATTGCGTCACCACCCTGCGGCATAATAGAGGCTGGCCGATCATGGATCAGTCGATCCATGAGGTGTCCTCGGTTGATCTGCTCCAGACCGCCGGACTAGGGGAAGGCGAGGTAGATCTTCTTGTAGGTGGCCCACCTTGCCAGCCTTTCTCCAAGTCAGGGTACTGGGCAAGTGGGGATACAAAGAGACTGGATGATCCAAGAGCTACGACATTGGAGGCTTTCTTAAGGATCATGCGCGATATCAAACCGAGAACATATCTTTTGGAGAACGTTGCAGGACTAGCATACTCGGGTAAGGATGAGGGACTGCACTTTCTAACAAAGACCATTCAACTAGTAAACAAGGAATGCGGAACTGACTACAGCATGGAGCTTTTGCTCCTTAACGCTGTGGATTTTGGAGTGCCTCAAATACGCGAGCGCGCTTTTCTCATAGGCTCAAGAGAAGGACGTAAATTCGGAAAGCTAAAGCCCACTCATCATCCTCGTCCGCCGGCTAATCAGCCACACCAATTGACAATCTCTTCGGCTATCCAGCTGCATAAAACTGCGTGGGATGCAATAGGAGACCTGCCGGAGGAGGGAAATGACGAGCTTGCGCTATCCGGCAAATGGGCTGACTTGCTTCCTTCCATCCCAGAGGGAAGCAACTATCTTTTCCATACTGACAAAGGTGGCGGATTGCCTCTCTTTGGATGGCGCCGTCGGTTCTGGAATTTCTTGCTTAAGTTGGCAAAAAACCTTCCCTCGTGGACGATCACTGCTTCACCTGGACCAGCAACCGGACCATTTCATTGGAATAATCGACGTCTATCTGTGCGGGAGCTGTGTCGCTTACAGACGTTTCCCGACGATTATTCAGTAATTGGCACATATCGATCCGCCCTTCGTCAAATAGGCAACGCCGTTCCTTCTGCACTGGCTGAAGTAATCGGGATTCAGATCCGGCTACGCCTGTTGGGCGACCTTTCTGAGGAATTTCTCAAACCCTCATTGATTCCCCCCAGCAGAGCCCACACACCACCGCCGGAACCTGTAGCCCCTGTACCCGAGAAGTTCCTGCACTTTGTAGGAAAACACTCTCCCCATCCCGGGACTGGTAAAGGTAATCGAGCACGTAGACAACAACAGCAAGCCAAGGCGAGTCTTACATCTAGATGATATACAAGACATACTCTGTTAGTCGGCGACATAAGCAACCTTTGCTGGATTTCATACTGTCTTCTCTAAATTCGTGTGGCTGCGCTATTCTCCATTGTTCCTCGACCGATGAAGCACCTTTTCGAATAACTTTTGAGGCACCGGATGGAGAGAGGATGGGCATAATAGCCTATGCTTTCTTCGCTAATTCCAAGAGAACGCAAAACCGGCCTCTGGATGAACATCGCTTTCAAGTGAAGTACGGTGTCAATGACGGGCAACTACACGAGATTTGGCAAGATCCCTTCGATTTATACACGACCCTCTTCTTCGGTGTTCACCTGGAAAGGGGTATTTTCGTAGGCGCTGATCCTTCACTTCATAATCCAACCCGATTTTTCATCTCGATCGAGTTCAAAGAGCACAACGTATCAGAAGTCTTAGAAAGAAAGTGGACTTCCTGGGAGAGGGAAAAACGATCTCGTGAGGGATTTGACGAGCCAATTGAAGTACTGGTAGGTGGATTGCCGGAGTATTTTCTAAGCTACATCCGGTTTGAGCGGGCGGCGAAAGGTCTTGATCAAGGTCACCGAGCACTACTTGCCGACAAGATAGGCGAGCTCAAGTCGATTGCACTACCACAGTCGTTAATTGAGTATATTGCCCCGTCACAGCTGCCCGTGCCCCATGCCGTCGCAGAAGAATTTGAGCTCTCTCCGAATGAAATTTTGGACCTTATACAGAGTGCACCTCGTCTCAAAATGGCTGTCAGAGGATGGGTGGCTGAAGCACATTTGCAGAAATATTTGTTGACCCTTCCAGACGTGACGGAATGCCTACCAATCAAAGGAGACGGTAAGCCGGACTTAGAGATTAGATACAGGGGAAGTCACCCGCTATATATTGAGTGCAAGAACGTCCTACGCAAAACCTATTCTGATGGATTGCCTCGAGTCGATTTTCAAAAGACAAGAGCTTCCAAGTCTGATCCGTGCTCACGTTATTACAAACCGGAAGAATTCGATGTCGTAGCTGCCTGTCTTCATCCATGCACGGAAAGATGGGAGTATCTGTTCAATCTGACGAGAGAGATGGCTTCTCATCCAAAGTGCAAGGATCGCCTCAGCAACAATGTGCGCGTAGACGGCAGATGGTCATCAGATCCACTACTTGTCTTTGCCAAGGCTGTAGCGTGATATGATCTATTCTGGAATTCCGGCCCGTTAAGGAAATCAGCCATAAACATGAGCCGGAAAAAAGTGCCACGATACAAATCGTTTAATCCCTCTTCAGCATCAGCTTCGTTTGCCATGCGGCGCAACAAGGCAAAGGACACTGTTCCAGAAGTGTTACTCCGGAAAGCACTATGGAACAGAGGGATTCGATACAGGCTTCACGTAAGCGATCTGCCTGGAAAGCCAGATATTGTGTTTCCCAGGGAGCACATCGTTATCTTTGTTGACGGAGATTTCTGGCATGGTCGAAATTGGGTCGAGCTTAAAAAGAAGCTACTGCATCGCGCCAACTCTGAGTACTGGATTGCCAAGATTCAATATAATAGAACACGCGATCAGGAACAAAGGCAGGCGCTCGAAGAGCAAGGTTGGACCGTAATTCGGTTCTGGGAGACGGATGTTACTCAACATATTGAGGAAGTTGTTGAGACAGTTATCGCAGCTCTCGGGCGCTAGTCACAGGCCAACCGTGAACCCAGCCGTCCCGATTTATGAGGAGGCTTTACATCTGCTAAAGCCGAAGAGGATAGCCGGGGGTTTTGCTCCCCAGCCCCCACACCGCCCGGCGTGCGGGTCCGCACGGGGCGGTTCCCAGAGCATGCCGAGCCGTAGCCGGGCGTTCAGTGCCCCATGCTCCATGAGGCGCTCCACAGTCATGCGGTAGGTTCCTGTGGCTCATCCAGCGCTTTCGAGCTGGGACTCAGTCAGACTCCCAAGCAGCAATGACATGAACCGAATGCCCGTCGACCAGATCTCCCCGGATAAGAACGTTTACCCCGTTGAATTCCCAAAGGGAACCTTATTCAACGGGGTGAACTTTCGCGATGCAACCGCAGCACTTACCCTATCTCCTGAACCCGGGGAGGGGACTTTCACCCCATAAGTTCACGCAGCGTTCCAGCAGGCGCTCGAAAACTCGCGCCGCTGAACACTAACGTTGAGGCTGTGGAAAAACCCATTTCTGGCAGGTTTTCAATGCTGTAAGTTCCTGATTTGATTAACCCCCAATTTGGCGAAGCGCTTTAAAAGAACCGTGACAGATTTAAAATAGTTCCCAATTGATTCAAGAATTGGTAGTTGCCAGTTCTCGCACATTGGTCCATGAGTATTGCCGCTTCCTTGTGAAGTAATTTAAGCGCTTCCCTTCCAGCCGGGGTCTGGGATGCTGCTGTCAGCATGGTGGTAAGCTTTGCTCCGGCTCCCTGTGAAAGCATTACAACAGCTTGCCCTGCCGTGGGAAGAACCGGCGGGATCACCAGGGGTGCATATATCTTTGCCGATAAGGCGGAGAGAGCCATTCCCTCCACTGCGATACCGTAGATACACACGCCGCCAACAATCGTAATAGTTGCCGCATCTGATGTCTCCCGGGTCCACAGGGACGTCAAGGTGCCGGCTGTCATGGCTCCGGTTTTTTTGAGGTAGCCCCCGATCGTTGAGAGGATTCCTCCTTCAACCGGTTGAATCGATACTTCGGCAAAATACTGCTGCCAGGATTCGACATACTCTTCGCCGGCGTTGAAGCCGAACAGAAGCCCTTGAGGGTCAGTTTTTTCCACGGGGTTGTTGGCCACATAGGCGTAAAGATTCGCCCCGCCCCTGAAACCAATCGGATCCTTCTGCAGAAATCGACCGGTGGTGCCGTCATAGTAACGATTTCTCATGAAATAGAGCCCATCCCCTTCGTCCATGACGCCATAGGCGCCGACGTAGGTGAAGGGATTACTCAACGTACCGGTCTTTTTACTCATCTTCCCGAACGGTTCATATGCATAGGCGGCGGCAACGGTTCCATTGGCCTGGGTCAATGCGATGGTGCTGCCCGTCTTGTCATAGTGATAAAAGTAGGTTGCTCCCGAGGAGGTACGCATCGCCACCAGCCTGTTTCCGCTGTAAATGTAATACATCACAATCTGGTTACTGGCGTTGGTTTCGAACAACAGCCGCCCGTCGGCATCGTAACGGTAGTTGCTGGTTTGACCGCTGCGCACGACTTTGGGTCTGAAGCCCAGTCCGTTGTACACACAGGTCGTTATGCTGCCGTTTCTGCTGATGGTTAACGGGCGGTTTTCAAGGTCGTACGTCAGGCTCCAGGATTTGCTGCCGGCGATTGCCGTCAGATTGCCGTCTTTATCGTAGCTGTGGGTGTCTGCCGCCCATTTGGTGAGCTGGTTGGCGCTGTCATACGAACCGTTTTGGATGGCGTCTGAAAATGACGGGTAAACCGGCGATGTATTGCTCTCCTGGGTAATATCACCGATACTGTTTCGCGAATAGGTCATTTGGGCAAAAATTGAGGCGCCTGCTTTGTGCTCCACTTTCGATAATCGGTTGTTCTTGTCGTAAGTGTAATTGCTTCGAGTTCCATTGGAGCGGGTTTCAGACAAAAGGTTGCTCGCCCCGTCATAGGCAAAGGAGATGGATGAGGCGCCCCAGGCGGTCTGATTGATGCGGTTTCTACTGTCATAGCCATAGGAAACGGTCACCCCTCCGGGGTAGGTAATGGAGACGAGGTTTCCATTGCCATCGTAGCTCATGGAAGCGGCATATCCATCCGGATAGGTGATCTTGGTGATACGCCCCACCGCATCGCGCGTATAAATGGTTGTGCCCGTGCTGTCCGCAACGGTTAAAAGCCTTCCGGCATTGTCGTATCCATAGGTGGCAGCGCTGGCGCCGTTGTAAGTCTTCTTCGTTTTTTGCCCATCGCTGTCGTACGTATGGCCGATTACCCCACCCCTGGCGTTGGTGAGCGCCGATAATCGTCCCACAGCATCGTAGGAAAAGGTGATTTTTCGGTTCAAGGGGTCGGTTACCGATACCAGCTGATTCCCGGCATCATAGCCCATGGTGGTCTTGTTGCCCCGAGCATCGGTCAGAGTCCGAATATTGCCGTTTCCATCACGGGTCATGGTGTTCGAATAACCTGACGGATCGGTCGTTTTCAGGAGCTGGTTGGCTCCGTCATAGGACATCGTTCCCACCTGGCCGAGGGCGTTTTTGATCGAAACCGGATTGCCGTTTTTGTCGTAGGTCTGCTCAGTCACCTTTCCCAAGGGATCGATGGCTTTTATGATATTCAGCATGGGATCGCGCTGGAATTGCAGGCTGTTTCCATTTTCATCGGTAACCGTCGTCGTGGCGCATGCATTGCAGCCGTATGTACGGAAGGTCCCATCCGGATGAGTCACCTTGGTGAGTCGGTAGTTATCGTCGTAGGTAAAATAGGTGATATTGCCACGGGGATCTTTCTCGGACGTTTTCTTGAGCTCTGAAGCATTATAATACATGGTTGTGACTTTGGTTAACGGATCGGTAACGGTTTGAAGGCTGCCTTTGGCCGTGTAGGTGAACGTCGTCGTCTTCCCGTTCGCATCCTTGACGGTTAGAAGTTGACCTTTGGCATCGTAGGTCATGGTAATCTTTTTTCCCGATGGTGAAGTAACGCTCAATAGATTTTTCTTGCTGTCATAACTGTAGGTCAGGGTTTGGTCCAACGCATTTTTCATCGAAACAGGGTTGTTGTTGGCGTCGTAGGTGTACTGCGTCACCTTTCCCAGTGGATCGGTGTATTTCGTGAGATTGCCCTTCGCGTCGTACACCATGGAGGCGATCCCCCCGTTGCCATCCTTGATACTGACCGGGAGGCCGCTAGTATAAGTCGTTGTCTTTGTGTAACCCAGCGGATTGATCACCTCGGTGGTCTTGCCGTCTTTGCTTTTATAGCGGGTCACTTTGCCTTGCGCGTCAGTCACCTTGATTTCCCTCGGATCGGCAGTGACGACGTTGTATGTGGTCTTGTTCCCCCGCGCGTCGGTGACACTGGCAACGTGCTTCCAGCCGCCTTCCGTGCCGTAAGCAAAAGAGGTGGTCTTGCCATCGGTGCTAAGCGAGGTCAGGTATCCTTCGCTGTCGTAAGCATAGGTGATGACGGCGCCGGCCAGGTCGGTGCTCTGGATGAGGCTGCCGCTTGCACTGTAGGCATAGGTCGCAGTGTCGCCGTCCGGGGTGGTCATGGAGGTGCAGCGATTGCTGGCGTTGTATCCGAAAGTGGTGACCCTGGCTGCATCATCCGTGATGTTTTGAATCCTGCCATTGGCGTTATAGGTGAAGGTGAGGGCGTTCCCGTTGGGATCGGTGATGGAAGCCAGACGATACGTGTACAAATCGGGCATTTGATTAAAGCGGTAGACATCTCCGCTCTCTTTTTCCTTGAAAAGAAAATAGCTGCCGTAATAGGTGAGCGTGTCAGAGATGCCGACCGGAGGCGAAAGCGTAACAGGAGTGCTGTAGGCGGCACATAAATCGGACACTGTTGTATAGTTCAGCTCCTGACCGGAACCCCTATTGACGATGCCGCCCTCGCAGTATTTGGTGATTGTCGACTCATAGGCGAAACTCCAACTCCTCCCGAACATCCCCCCATAGGTGGGTTGGGCGTTGTAGGTTCGGGTCATG
>Ga0068714_10004489_pt1 | contig 15587 bp, 12 predicted proteins | sample MTBNYHSulfiMetaG_FD_62988 | JGI IMG/M metagenome (GOLD analysis project Ga0068714, IMG submission 62988) | Enrichment culture microbial communities from rom New York Harbor, USA that are MTBE-degrading - MTBE-NYH (New York Harbor Sulfidogenic)... | ecosystem: Environmental > Aquatic > Marine >...
GTATACCTTTTGAGGAAGAGAAAATCGGATCGGAACATCATGCCTGGCGAGCTCAAATTCAGGGATCGAGTTTGTCCGCTTCAGCATTTCGATACAATGTTCCAGATCCGCTTGGATTCCATCGGCGCTTTGATAGCGCCTTTCAGGCTCTTTGTTCAGCATTTTCATTACAATGTTGGAAAGCCCCTTGGGAATTTCAGGATTTGCCTCGAAGAGCGGCAATGGGTCCGACGCAACATGGGCATACAGTAATTCTAAGGGGTCATCACGATCGAAAGGAACCCTGCGCGAAAACAACTCATAAAACGAGACGCCCAGGGAGTAGATATCCGAACGCCAGTCGAGGCGTCGATTGAGGCGTCCCGATTGTTCGGGTGATATGTACGGGAGGTAGGAGGAGTTGATCGAAGGCGGCTTGGTTTCCAATTCAGAATCGAAATAAGAGCATGTAGAATTGTCCAACATCATAGCCCGATTTGGATCTTCGGCCCATAGCATGTTGTTCGGAGTCAGTCTCTTGTGAATCATTTTGGCTTTATGTATTTGACTGACGCTTTTAGTAAGCCGGCCGGCAATATGCAGAGATACCATCAAGTTGAAACGGCCATTTCGAATCATTTGGCTCAGGAAATTTCCGCCCGGGTCCTCATAGATAATCAAAGGCCGTCCTCCGTGAACATCGAAATCAAGTATCTTCACCGCCCACGGCTGATTGAGATTTCTACCGATTCTGTATTCCCTGTGATATTGTGCATGCACATCTCGACCACTATGCTCTGTATTAGGCATTTTGATTAAGACCGATTGATTATCAGAGATTCGTTTCGATCTGTAGAAATTCGAAGAACTCGTATAATAAAACAGGAACAAAGATTCGTATCCGGGTAGCTCCATTTCCGCACCTAGTGAATACTAATCGTTGAAAGATGCTATAAGAGACGCTCCGTCTCGATGCAAGACCTGTTATCGTAAAGCCTTTCGATTACCTCATGATGCGAAATTTTTTATCGAGAATTCCGCTCATCGCCATGAATCGAGAGTTATTCCATCTTGACAAGAGATCTGCGCAAATCTCGAAGAGACAACAGGACGCACGAGCCGGATTCATTCAATATCAAGTTTAGCAGAATTTGTGCACCTTTTGCCAATTTACTCGATAATCGCGACCCCCAAAAAAACATAAAAAAAAGGGATTAGGTATTACCCCTAACCCCTTGAATTTCCTGGAGCCACCGTGCGGAATCGAACCGCAGACCTGATGATTACGAATCAACTGCTCTACCAGCTGAGCTACGGTGGCGAAACGTTGTCACGCCTTGTATCACAAGCCTTTCCGGGCAGTCAAGCCATTTCCCAAAGTAGCATTTCCTGGTAAAACCATACCCGACTTGGTGCAGGTTTGCACCAAGTCGGCGCCTAAGCGCCAAAGGGGTATACGGGGGATCGTCGGTAGAATAGACGAAAGTGAACTTCGTGGGCGCAACTGCTTTTCGATCTGCAATCCAGAGGCCTGAAAGTCGGTCCCAAACCGGCCATAGGGGACGGCGCCCTGGGATTTTGGAAGGCCATGGCTATGGTCTATCCTGACACGCTCCGGCATCGGTGTTGGGTTCATACGACCGCCAAGATTCCGGACAAATTACATCCGGACAACGAACCCAGTAGAGTCCGCCTTGGCACCGTAAGGTTTCGGACGGCAAAGGTCAGAAACTGCTTTTCGAGCCGGACTGTAGTCACGGTGGCGCTCAAACTCTGCCTATGTGCCCGGCAAAGATGGAACCAAGCCGCATTACCCTGAACGTTTGGCGCAACTCATTACAGGAGTAACTTCGTCAATGGAACAGAAGTAAACCGGATCACCGCCTAGACTCGCGTACACAACTATTGACTATAGCTCATCAGAGAGGTTCAAAAGTGAACTTCTGTCCTCCGACTGAAAGCTCATACATGAGGCCTCCCTTGCTATGGACAAAAACGGCCATACCTTTTACATAGTCGGTTTCTGCCTGGGCTCCTGTTTTAGGGCCGGCGCTCACACCGGCACTCACTCCGGTGGTTCCACCCCTGGCCTCGGCCCCCGCGGTTATAACCACCGCTTGAGCGGTAGCGCCAAACTCAAAATTCCCGCTGGTAAATTCGTCATAGGCGCGCTTGTCCTGGAAGAAAATAATTTCGCTGAATGCTTTGCCCCCAAGCTGGAATCCAATAGATCCTTCAATTACCGACGTTTTCCCTGTTACTTCTCCGCCGCGATAAACCTGGCCCTTACCATACGAGCCACCGACCACCCAACCAGCCTTGCCTATAGTCGGAAATACCGCGTAGCCGTATGAATTTTCAAAGAATTTTGCCACTGCAGGCGAATCCTTGAACACGTCGATTGTACTTGAATAGTCCTTTATCTCAGCGCCGAAAGCAACACTCGACATTCCAAATACCAAGGCAATAATTAAAACAGAAAAAATCCTTTTCAATTTCCTACTCCTTTCACTTAAAATTACTAGTATTTGTGGAACTTAGTTACGGAATAATTGTGCTAAATGTTTTCTCAATATTCTCAGATACATTGGTCAACATGGGTTACTCTCATCTGACTGAGTGACTGATACGAATCTAATCTATCACGCGTAACCCCACTCACGCCATGAGATGGATAATGTATTTGGTAGTAAAATAGAGAGTAGTTTATTTGATGGAGAAGGGACCGAGTTGAAAATTCAATGGGAGAAACGTTCGAATGACAGATTCTCGCAAAAAAAACTCTGGGATTAGGATCGCTTGCACGTAGCGCAGGAATTATTGGGTCACACGGACCCGGGAACTACGGCCATATACGCACATCTTATGCAGGGTCATTCGAGGAAGGCGGCAGAGGTTCAATTCGGGCCTGTGGCTCTGGGGAAGCAGTGATTTTCATCAAAAATACACCAAATGGCTTCTGACTATATGAAATCACTACCTACGTCATATGATTATGAATCAATTGCTCTACCAGCTGAGCTACGGTGGCGATCTTTTGAAATGCCTTCTAACAGGCGATTTGAGCCCGTCCAGCGATTTTGGGAATGCGTATTCGGGACACAGCCTTACCCGATTTTCGCTTTGCTCTTCCTTTCCCAGAGAAGATCCTTGAACGAAGCCAAGTATACGTAACCCGACATCACGGTGGCAACAAGAATCGGAGCCATGATAATATTGGAAATCCACGGCATGCTGCGGCTGATCAGCACCTCCGTTTGGCCGAACGGGGCGATGAATAACAGAAAGCTCACGCCGAACATCTGGATCAGGGTTTTGGCTTTCCCCCAGCGGTTGGCGTGGACCACCTTGGACATTTTTTGAGCCACCAGTGCCCGCAGTGACGTAACGATCAATTCCCGGGCCACCACCACGACGACCATCCATGCGGCAACAGTCTGATACTTCACCAACACCACAAAGGCCGTCGTGATGAGCAGCTTGTCCGCCAGCGGGTCCAGAATGGCCCCGAGGTCGGTAATCTCCGAACGGACCCGGGCGAGGTAGCCGTCCAGGGGATCCGTGGCGCAGGCGATGACAAAGATAAACGCGGCAACCACCCTCGTCCAGATCGCGTCGGGAATCGTCAACATCAGGAAGAGGGGGATAAGCGCGATGCGCGCCAGTGTAACGCGGTTGGCAAGAGACACTCTATCCTCCTATGTCACGGTACTTCTCCGGCAGGAGGAGAACCGTACACGGATACCGTCCTATTCCGGGGTCATCATGGCAAGAAGAACCAGTGATCCCTTTTCTTCTTCGCGGGTCCGGTCAAGGATTTCGTTCAAACTTTCCATATTGAGACCCAGATATTTCCACACCCGGTTTTCGAATTTGGGCAGCGCCGTGCTGCCGCTGAAGCCGAATTGGCCTTTCAGACAGATAAAATCGGATATATGGGTAATGGCGACCAGGTCGAGGTATTGTTCCGGTGCTTCTTCGGGAGCATGATGGTACAGGATCCCATGGACAATGGCCGGAGGCAGCGACCATTTGTGCGCGAGCCAGGCGCCGACCTGAGCGTGATTCGTGTGGAGCAGTTCTTCTTCCGAAATCCGTATGTGCTGATGTTTCTCCTCACTCAACTCGATGGCGCGGGCAAAAGGCTCACCAAAATATCGTCCCAGAATGATCTTGCCCATGTCGTGCAGCAGTCCCATCAAGTGAAGATCGTCTTTGCTATGGATACTCTTGAGATTTCCGCCGCAGACTTCATATACAATGTTGGAGATGATGCCCGTAGTGATGCAGTGCTGCCAGAACTTGTTGAGATCGAAGGTACGGATCCTGTCTTTACCGAGCATGGAAAAAACGCTGGTGGTCAGGGCTATGTTCTTGATGGTCTTGAATCCCAGCCGCGCCACGGCCAAGGGAAGCGACGAGACCTCGCGCCCGTCCAGCGGTCGGTAAAAAGCCGAGTTCACCACTTTCAAAATGCGAGCCATGATGCTCGGATCGTCTTCAATGACGGCCGCCACCTCTTTTGCCGTAGATTTGGGGTCATCAATGGCCTGTTCCACTTTTCGAATAACCAGCGGGATGGTGGGCAAGTCGTCAATGGCTTCCAGCCGACGGAGTACGGACTCGTCCATGCGGGTCAAACGCTCCTCCACTGTCTCTCCCATATGATCTCCTTTGGAAGTGCTTTCGGCCTGTCTTCTGAATGCTGAAAGATCCGCTTTTCCGGATGCTTTTCGCCTAAAATCAATCTGTTACATGGCCTACAATGTAAGGGGCTGAGGCTCGCCGTGTCAAGCATTTCCTTTTTCAACGGATCTTTCGCACGCTTTCACAGAGTAATAGGGGTTACCTCTGGAACGGTCTCGGACCACGCAAGGGGCCGGCACACGTCGCGTTTCAACGGGACGATCCTGAATCGGCAAGAGAGCGCCCTGCCTGCTCCGTTCCAGCGGTCGGGCCACCTCTCGGCATGCCGCTATCCGGTTTCCAATCGGTCCGGTCTCACGAAACCTGAGCAGCGGGCGGTTGGCTTGCTTTGATGGGCAGCAGTATTTTTTTCTCGACCCAGTTGGGGTCCAGCCATTCAATAGGGTTAACGAATATGCCTTGAATGGCGACACCAAAGTGCAGGTGATCTCCGCCCGCCAATCCCGTTAACCCGGTAAGCCCCAGAGTCTGTCCCTTTTCCACCCGCTGACCCGGTGACACCGTGATGGAGGAAAGGTGGGAATACGTGCTGAAGAGCCCCATGCCATGGTCCAGAATCACCGTATTTCCGTAAATACCCACCTCCGTAGCCGCGGCCACAATGCCGCTGTTGGCGGCCGGAACCGGAGCCATGGCCAATGAAGCCAGATCGAGTCCCTCGTGGACCGACTCCGCCACTATCTCATTGTTGTACAAATACTCGCGGTGATCGGCGAAACCTGCGCGGACCCCGGCATTAGGTAGAGACAGGAACGGGCCTTTCCAGAGCCGTTCGGGAGACGATGACGAACACGCGTCAACAAAATCCTGCCCGTTACGCTCGCGCATCTTTGAATTGACGTTAATAAAGACCTTCAGAGGGGACCCCTCCGAAGCCAACTCCGGGTATCGAGACGTGAACTTGGCCTCGATTTCCTTCAAAAAACCGTCCGACAACTGCAGTTGGTCCTTTTTGAACCGTTTTTTCCGAATTCGATACGGGAAGTAAGCTTCCGCGCTGTTGCCGGCCAAGTCTTCCGCGATGACGGCAAGCTGCGCGTCCGCCGTTTCGTAGGGGAGCGCAAAGTACGCTTCATATAGTCCCGGCTGCCCGGATACGGCGTATCCCTGGTACAACCGGTCGCCCACTCTGACTCCTTGTCGGGACACCTCTTTGGAAACCTTGTACAAAACGACGCCCGCGCCCCCCTGATTCAGGTATTGCGTGTTGGACACCACGGAAACGGCGGGCAAGGTCGTATCGACGACCACTTCCTGCTGCAGAACGGTTCTGTTTCCCTTCAGCCAACCTTTGAGGGAACCGTCCCACACTTGGGCCTCGAGCACCGCCTTTCCGTCGGTAATACCCAATTTTATCGGCTCGATCGCCAAGTCGATACGCTTATGGGTTACACTAGCACCATCCATCCAGCCCAACATGGGGAATGTTTCCTCGTAGATCTTTTCCCGGCGGTCGTCGCGAAGCACCTGGACCCAGACTTTACGGATGCCGCTTTGGTCGTCCGATACGTCCAGATGAACGATCTGTGCTCTCCCCAGATAGGTGCGCTCCAAATCCCAGGAAACCTTCGGAGGTTCGCCTTCAAAACGAACTATGTATAACCACAGTAAAGGAATCAGTACGACTATGACGAGTAATCCAATTAAGAAAGACCTTCTGGGCACAGCTTCATTCTCCTAAGTCTTGGTCGTTGTCATTTTGCGAGACAGCCAGAAGCGCTTCCACGGTCACGTTCACCAGAGCCCAAACCACATCCAGCTGGAAATGCTCCTCGATGCTCGCATCAAAGGTTACCACCATCTCCGGGGAAAACTCGTCATCACCACAATACAGGATAAATCCAACAGGTATCTTGGGCAAAGCGGGAAGCACAAACGACGCGTCCCCGTACCCCTGAACCGTTCCCTCCAACCGTCGGCCCGCATTGATGAACGCTCGAGGATTCCTTCCAAATCTTCGCAATAAAGGAGCGGTGTTCAGTTTGTGGGGTCCTTGAAAAAAAGTAACACCGCCCTTCAGTTCTTTCTCGGTCACCATCCGCCCTAAAGGAACTAGCTCTCCGGCGCGTGACAGGTAGGTCATCAGCACCAACTGAACCTGAAAGTCGATTGCCGGCTCCGTATCACGGTCGTCGATACGGATGGCCTCATGGATACCGTCCACCGTGTAGCGCCGATTCAGGAACGGCACTTCATAGGTTCGGTCCGGCTCATTGAAGCGGACCTCCGTTCGACGCACGATATCCCGGGGCGAGGCCTTGCGCAGATCGGCCCACAACCTCGGGTCCAATTGAAAAAGTCGATTATAGACTTCCTTGATTTCCTCGTATTTCCCCATGACTTTCAACTCCTCGGGATACCATACATGATCGGGCACGATTTGCCAAACCCAAGTTCCGCCTCGTTCGAGGGTTTGAGCATGAACGCGCAGGGTTCCGGCGTCCCGACAACACAGACATCACGCACACCTGGCAAGTCCAAAAGGTGACATCGTCGATGGAGCTAACCATCGTTCCGCATGTTGCGGAGTCTATTTTGAACTCTGTGCCTTTTTCGCTTATTACCCTGATTTTCGAGCGTTAGTAGGGCCGGCGAAAGATTTAATGAAGATTTCGCACTTAGAGCTCCCCCTTCGATGACGGAACAGAAGGCGCTTGCTTTGGTAAACCGATTGAACTATCGTAACTTGAACTATGTCTAGTTCGTTGTGTTCCTATACCTGGCGCGTTCGGGCGGCCGATCCCGCACTCGCCCAATCACTCGGAAGCCGTTTCTCGCTTCATCCGTTGATCGCCGCCATCCTTGCGAGCCGTGGGATGGATGCTCCCGAACAGGTAAAGCGGTTCATCGATCCCTCGTTGAGTGATATGCACCCCCCCTTTGAAATGCGCGACATGTCCGTCGCGGTTCAACGCATCCTTTCCGCCCTGGTCAAAAAAGAACGCATAGCCGTATATGGAGATTACGACGTGGACGGTGTAACGGCCACCGCGATTCTGTATCTGTTTCTCCGGAAGGCCGGCGCCGAAGTAATACCCTACCTGCCTCATCGTTTGCGCGAAGGATACGGCCTGAACCGACAAACGGTTGAAGCGCTTGCCGGCCAAGGGGTTCGTCTGATCATAACCGTGGATTGCGGTATTTCAGACCATCTGGAAATCACAGCGGCCAACCGTCTGGGCATGGATGTCATTGTCACGGACCACCACGAACCAGGGAGCCACCGTCCTCCCGCATTGGCGGTAATCGATCCCAAACAGTCGGAATGTCCCTACCCTGAAGCCACTCTTTCCGGCGCGGGCGTGGCGTTGAACCTGGTTGTCGCCCTTCGGGCCGCTATGAGGGAAGAACTGCCGGACAATGCCGGATCCAATACCAACCTGAAATCGTATCTGGACCTGGTGGCTCTTGGAACCGTAGCGGATATCGTTCCTCTGACCGGACAGAACCGCATCTGGGTCAAGGCCGGCCTCTCCCTGTTGTCTCAAAGCGGGCGTCCCGGCATCCGGGCGCTGAAACAGGTTTCCGGAATAAATGACGGGCCGTTGACCGCATGGGACATAGCATTTCGGTTGGCCCCCCGGTTAAACGCGGCAGGCCGCATGGGTACACCGGCGGATGCTTTCGATCTGTTGGTCACGGATTCGACCGAAGAAGCCTTGGAGTTGGCCTCGCGTCTGGAAGACCGGAATCGTCAACGAAAAGATCTTGAAGAGCTTCTGGTCGAGGATATCCACCGGCACATGGAAACGCGCGCCCTGCCTTTCGGGAGAAGCATCGTGGTTTCGGGGCCGAACTGGCATAGAGGGTTGCTGGGCATTGTGGCCTCGAAGCTCAAGGAACGCTACTACCTTCCCTCCCTGGTAGTTGGTGTGGAAAGCGGCATTGGCTATGGTTCCGGCAGAAGCATTCCCGGGTTCAACCTTCACCAGGCTCTCGAGGCCTGCAGCGATCACCTTCTGGCCTTTGGAGGCCATGCCTCTGCAGCAGGCTTCAGAATCGATCCCGCCAAACTGACGGGATTCTCAGAAGCTTTCGAAGCGTATGCGGCCTCGAGGCTCACGGACAACCACTTGATGCATTCAATAGACATTGATGCGCGAATGTCTCTCGATCAAATAACTTTGACGGCGGTCCGGCAACTCGACCTGCTGGCTCCTTTCGGCCCTGAAAATCCCGAGCCGGTTCTGCTCTCCGAGAACGTGGACGTGGCGCACTTCCGCATCGTCAAGCAGAAGCACATCGCCCTCAGCCTGAAGGGGAACAACGGGACCTACTTCCGCGCCATCGCCTTCAATATGGCGGAGCAGTTCAAACAAGCGCCGCGCCGAATCGACCTGGTGTACACCCCCTATGTGGATCGTTGGAGCGGTAACGAAGCAGTCCAGCTTCGAGTGGTGGACGTGGGTGTATGAATATTCACTCGGAAGGAACTTTCAAAACCCGCCGGAGGCCGATCCCCGCCACTGAAGGATGACCCCGATCCGGGAAAGTCTTGAGAAGGGCCTGGGCAACTCCTTTTCGAAAGGGCCCCCGAATACCCTGGGAGTAGGTATATGGAAACGGAGCGGGGAAACCTTCTGTAGAAGGTTTCCCCGCTCCGTTTTAAAACTATTCAGGACGATTTGGTCGTCGGAGGAATCAATATCCTCCGCACATGGAAAACCGATGACACCGGCTTAACGCAAAAATTCGAAAAAAGGACTGTCCGTATCCAGCACCAGTGTGTTGTCCTGCATAAGGCTCGCTTTGTATGCATCGAGACTTCGAGTGAATGCGTAGAACTTCGGGTTCTTCTCGAAGGCTTCTGCATAAATCCGAACAGCTTCCGCGTCACCTGTTCCCTTGTTCTCTTGAGCGGTGCGGTAAGCCTCCGCCAGTATGATCGTCCTCTCCTTCTCCGCTTCCGAGCGAATCTTCTGGGCTTCCTCCATTCCTTCCGACCGGTATTTTTTGGCCTGCCGCTCGCGCTCCGCTCTCATGCGGCCGTAAACGGCCATTTCGTTCTCCTTGGGAAGATCCGCCCGTTTGATACGTACGTCCAGCACCTCGATACCCAAATCACGGGCGACTTCGTCCGTGCGTTTGGTCACGTTCAACATGAGCTCGGCGCGTCCTCCCGCGAGAATCTCGGTAAGGGTATGCACGCCCAGCTCCACGCGGAGTTCGGAATAGATGATGTCGTCCAGGCGTGACTGGGCGCCTTGGACGTTACGAACCGCCTGATAGAACTTCAGCGGATCGATGATCCGCCATTTGGAATAGTTGTCCACCACGAGGTTCTTCTTGTCCTGGGTCAGAATCTCGGCCGGGTTCGCGTCGTACTCGAGGACGCGTCTTTCAAAGAAGATGACCTGCTGGATGAAAGGGATCTTAAAGTGCAGACCGGGTCCCCGAACACCCCCCACCGGGTTGCCTAACTGGACGACCAGGGCCTGTTGCGTTTGATCCACGATGAACGTCACCAGACTGAGCAAGATCAAGCCGCCGATGACAATAATGCCTATGACTGCCGTTGATTTTTTCATTTAGCGGCCTCCCTCTGTGAAGCGGCCGACGGCAAGTTTCCCCCTAATGGCAGCAGGGGGAGCACCTGCCTCCCGATCTCGGATCCCACGATGATCTTCGTCGAGTGCTTCAGCACCTCTTCCATGGCTTCCAGGTAGAGCCGTTTCTCGGTGATGTCTTTGGCCTTTAGATATTCAGACAGGACCTGGGTGAAACGGCTGGCGTCACCCTTGGCATAGTTGATCTTGCTTTCCCGGTACCCCAGGGACTGGTTGACGACTTCGGCCGCCTTACCTTTGGCCTTGGGAAGGATGTCGTTTCTATAGCCTTCAGCGTCGTTGATGAACTTGTTCTGGTCCTCCTTGGCGCTCGCAACATCTTTAAACGCCTCGATGACGGCCTGCGGGGGGTGCACATCCTGCAATTGCACGGTGACCACGTCGAGCCCCGCACCATAACTGTCCAGGACCGCCTGGAGCAGTGTCTTGGTTTCTTGCTGGAGCTTGAACTTCCCGGTAGTCAACGCCTCGTCGATATTACTCTTTCCCACCACCTGCCGCATGCTCGCTTCCGCAGCGTCCTGAACGGTTTTGTTGGGATCGAACACATTGAACAGGTAAGCCGGGGGATCCTTGACCTTGTATTGCACGATGAACTGAATATCCACGATATTTTCATCGCCGGTCAGCATCAGCGATTCCCGTGGAACCGCCTGGTACCGCGCGGTCTGCGCCTGAGAAACGGTCCGGAAGCCGATCTCGGCTCGACGCACTTGTGTGACTATGGGTTTCATCACCGTTTCGATAGGATACGGAAGATGGTAGTGAGGCCCGGGCCCCGTGATATATGCCATCGCACCGAAACGCTTGACCACACCTACTTCATCCGGAGCAACGATATAAATTCCGGACAGCAACCAGCCGATCACAGCCAGCGCGATCAGGATCGAACCCGCCGGAAGTTTGGATCGGAGATTCCTGAACCGGTCCATCACCTGGTCCAGATCCGGCGGTGCGGTTCCTCTTCCGGCGGCCTGTTGACGTTTTTGCAGCTTTTCCCAATCCCATGCCATAAAATCCTCCAGTTAATACCATCGCTTCACTTGTATCAGATCTACATAAAGGGGGTGTCCCGCCATGTCAAGGGATTTCGCGTTGAAGGCACAGGAATGCCGTTGTTCTCGAAGGCGGAAAAGGTGAAAAAAGCGTGGACAGGTCCCTGCCTCTAACGTTAATGTACCTTGGATATCGTGCTTATCGAAAAGGAGGCGTCATGGCCGGCCGGTTGGGGATCATCGGAGCAGGAAATATGGGTGAAGCCATCACTCGGGGTGTTTTGCAAAGCGCATTGTTAAGGGCGGAAGATATCCTGGTGATGGATGTGTCCGCGCATCGACTCGAACACATGCGCTCCCGGTACCAGGTGCAAACCGTTACAGAACCTGCGCGCCTGACCGAAGGGGCGGATACCATTATCCTGGCCGTAAAGCCTCAGTCCATGCAGGCATTGCTTTCGGTCTTGAAGGGCCTGCTGCGGTCCGACACGCTGATTGTTTCCATAGCCGCGGGAATATCCCTCGAGAAAATCGCCCGGGGCCTGCCGCCGGACACACGCATCGTGCGTGTTATGCCCAACAATCCGGCCCTGTACATGAAAGGAATCGCCGCTCTGTGTCCGGGAAAAACCGCCACCGAGGAGGACACGAAAGCCGTGTGCTCGATTTTTGAAGCCTTGGGACGTGTAGTGGTGGTGGAAGAAAAAATGATGGACGCGGTGACCGGTCTGAGCGGAAGCGGACCGGCCTATGTGTACCTGTTCATCGAAGCACTCTCGGACGGAGGCGTACGAATGGGTTTGCCCAGAGACGTGGCCACCGAATTGGCCATCCACACCGTGCTGGGTTCAGCGGCTGCGGCCGCCGAGTCGCGGAAGCATGTAGCCCTTTTGAAAGAAATGGTAACCTCCCCCGGCGGCACCACCATTGCCGGCCTGCACGAATTGGAACGGGGAGCGTTCCGGGGCGCCGTGATCAACGCCGTGGAAGCCGCAACCAAACGGTCCCGTGAACTGGGCGAAGATTCCTGACCGCGGATCATTCTTCACGGGGGAAACTTTTGAAACCCGTTTGGGTTCCCCTACCTTTCTTCACCTGCCGGGCAGGCGCCGGCCCACAGGCGGGTGTGTCGCGATTCGAGGTCCCGGCCAACACCGTAAAGCGGGGTGCGAGCCGGAATCATTACGATTCATTGATTTTTTCTCGATTCCGGATCTTTGTGGTTTCGTCCGGAAAGACGTTTCTGAAATTGCGGCACAGCCGCGTAGACGGGCGCCTCTCACACGAGGCAGGTTCTGGAAGGGTTCACCAACTACATGGTGAACGGATACGCCCCCCGTCCACGCCCTTTTGTTTCCTGAAATCACGCTTCGTCCACGGCGCGGTTTGTCAAAACGCCGATGCCGTCTACAACCACCTCCACCTGGTCCCCTGATGCCATGGGACCGATACCGGAAGGCGTGCCGGTGGCAATCACATCTCCGGGGTCCAGCGTCATCACGTGGGAGATGAAACTGACCAGTTCGGGCACCGAAAAGACAAGATTGGACGTGCTCGATTTCTGCTTGGGCTTTCCGTTCAAAAACAAACGCACGAGCAGATCGGAAGGGTCCAACTCGGTTTCTATCCACGGACCCAGAGGACAAAAGGTGTCGAAACTTTTTGCCCGCGTCCACTGGCCGTCCTGTTTTTGGAGATCCCTGGCCGTGACATCGTTCAGGCAGGTGTAACCGAGGATGAAATGAAATGCCTCGTGGACAGGGACCTTGTGCGCACGACGGCCGATGACCACGCCCAATTCGGCCTCGAAGTCCACCCGCTCGCTGGACGGCGGCAGCAAGATATCCGCATCCGGACCGATCACCGACGTTCGCGGTTTCATGAATAGAATCGGATGTTCAGGGACGGGCATCCCCAGCTCCTCGGCATGGTCACGATAGTTGAGGCCCACGGCCACTACCTTGCCCGGGTTGACGGGAGCCAAAAGTTTGAGGTCCCGCAACCGCTGCGCCGGCCCTTTTTTGACTTCCATGCTCAGGGGATCCAGCATGGGGATCACTTCCTCGTTCTCTTTCAGGGCGCCCCAATATTCGGTTCCATCCTGTGCGTATCGTAAGATTCTCATAGATCGCCTCCGTCTTTTCCCTGCCTTTCTTGCTCTATAAACCGAATACCGATGCGGGTCAACAAATCCGGCGTGCATGAACGCGTCCGGGCCGGTTCAAAAAAACCTGTTAACTTCCCCGGATCGCCGTGTATAATGAATTAAGGGATCAGGGCGGAAAGCACTCTTGAATTCCGGCGGTGGATCCAAAGCCGCTCATTCCGCAGGATCCACCGCACCTACCGCTCTCTGAGTAAATAACATCAAGACGGCATGAATCTGCCATTTTTCACCATAAGAGGAGGTCCCTATGGCAATGGAATCGACGGAATCGAGGGAAGCAAAAACCGGTTTCACACAGACGGAAGAGATCAAAAAGAAGATTCTCGAGGCCGCTAGCCGGATTTACGCACGGAAGCGCCTCGGTGACGCATCCGTAGAGGAAATTGCCACCGCGGCCGGCGTGAGCCCCACTGTGACGTATGGGTTCGTCAGTAGCGAGTCCGCCATCATGCAGATGATCATGGAGGACATCCTGTCCCAGTTCAAAGAGCAAATGGGGCCCCGTTTGAAAGCCATCAAGGATCCAAAGGAAAAACTCGCCGCCGCCATGGATCTGTATTTCGAAATCGTAGCGCGTGAAGCCGACAAGTGCCTGCTCGTATACCAGGAATCCAAGTCCATGGTGAAGTCGGCCCGTCGCCGCATCATGTCCCTGGAGTTGGGAATCGTCGAAATATTCCAGGAAATTTTATCCGAAGGAATGAAGCAGGGCGTGTTCCATCAGGGAGACCCGGATCTGATTTCCTACAATATCATGATGCTGAGCCACATCTGGGTGCTCAAAGGATGGCACTTTCACAAGCGAATGGACATGCATGAGTTTATGAACCAGCAGAAGGAGTTTTTGCTTCGATCCATTTCTGTGGACGGCCGGTAGCCCGCAGGAAGGTCTGCTACTTCTGTGTCGCCTGTTGCCGGGCCTCGGCCATTTTGCGCCGCAATTCGAGAACCTTCTGTTGCATCTGCTTGTATTCGGGATGATTGAGGTCTTTGTTGTTTTTTCGAAAATCCCGCATATTTTGCAGAAGATTGCGGTATTCCTGCTGAAGGGTCTGCAGTTCGTTCCCCGCCTCGGCCTTTGCAGCCGGTTCGGACGTGGGCACGGAAGGCGGCGTCACAGCGGTGCGCACCGGATCGCCGCCGGGGGCCGCTGGCGATCCGGCTTCCGGAACTATGGTGGATTCAATAACCCGAAGCTGCTTATCGTCATCCAGAACGGTCTGCGGCACCTCTTCGGGATCGCTGGCGTAATGAATGCGGCCGTCCGCGTCTTCCCAAACGTAAATCTTGGCCCACACCGTGGAAGACGCTCCAACGATCAGGATCAGCCACAGGCAGGCGGCAATGATTTTGGCAGACGTTTTCATGAATCCTCGCAAAACGTGGTTCGGATATTGAACAAACTCGGTCAACGAAGGTATTATATAAAAATCGAAGAACAAACTCCAACGGTTTGTGGGCGCCATGTTTTTTTGTTGACTATTCCGCGCGCTGTTGATAAATGTCGTTGCTCATCATTTGATCCTCGGTAGCTCAATCGGCAGAGCGGGTGGCTGTTAACCACTAGGTTGTAGGTTCGAGTCCTACCCGGGGAGCCAAAATAAAATCCGGAACCTTGCAAGGTTCGTGGTTAACAATAGAACCAGGGGAAGCAGGAGACGCTATGCGCCCTGTTTCCCCTGATTTATCGGAGGCTTACACGTTATTTGGATATTGATGACGATTCTTCTATTCAAAAGCGAGAATCTGCCACGCGGTTGAAACCGTGGGGGTTGCACTCGCTTACCGCAATTATTCCTTCCGAATTCTCCCATTCTCCATTTTTCGAACAGCCTTGTTTAACAGCCTGGTTGCGTCCGGGCTGCCAAAATACCTGCATCATAAGATATGCCAAAGCTGAGCATGGTGCGGACCGGCCATGGGTTGATTTCTTGCCTATAGAGCGGCCCACACGCGTGCGGTCCTTCCTGAACGAAATCGGAACCCACCAGACCCGGCATTGCCTCTTCCCGAACATCCTTTAGAAGAGGCCGTCATGCTTTATCTTGAACTACTCATAGTCATTTTCCTTACCGTGACGAACGGCCTGCTCGCCATGTCCGAGCTTGCCGTCGTTTCATCGCGAAAAAGCCGCCTCGAGCATCTGGCCAATCAGGGCAGCCGCGGTGCGCG
>Ga0068714_10004491_pt1 | contig 15582 bp, 11 predicted proteins | sample MTBNYHSulfiMetaG_FD_62988 | JGI IMG/M metagenome (GOLD analysis project Ga0068714, IMG submission 62988) | Enrichment culture microbial communities from rom New York Harbor, USA that are MTBE-degrading - MTBE-NYH (New York Harbor Sulfidogenic)... | ecosystem: Environmental > Aquatic > Marine >...
AAGCAAGATCCTAACCGGAAAATCGGTATTAAAGCCAGCCGAAAGCGGGCTGGTTGGGACCTGGAGTACATAAAGCGGCTTCTCGGGGCGGCATGATTTCATGCGATTGCCCTGACTGTTCGGTCAATACGATATTGACAACGCCCGATTTTTCGTTAGAGAATCCAGATGAGTGATCCGGTCTGGACGCTCGCTTACCTGAAACCGCATGGCACTCTGAAAATTGAGGAGCTTGTTGAAACGACACTGTCGATAGAAATCCTATGAATTTGATCAAACTGGAAAACATCATAGCTGACAAGAAGAATCTGGAACACGTCCTCGACAATCTCATGGAGGGGATCATCGCTCACGACACCAACCGCAACATTCTTTTCTTCAACAGAGCGGCTGAAAGTATAACCGGTTATGCGAAGGAAGAAGTGATCGGAAAGGACTGCCATCAGGTGTTTGGAAGTCCATTTTGCGGCAACCGCTGCTCGTTTTGCGGGGAGGTGCCGCAGTCGCTCACCGACATTTCATATTCGATGAACATACTCAACAAGGCCGGCGAGCTGAGACGGATCGAGATGTCGGTAACGGGCATGATCGATGAGCATGGCTGTTTCGTCGGAGTGCTTGCCGCGTTTCGCGATACCACCGATTTAATCGGATTGCAGACCCGTTTGGGCGAGCTCACCAGTTTTGCCGGCATCGTTGGCGCCGACCATAAGATGGTGCAGTTGTTCGAACAGATCAGGGAGTTATCCAATAATGATTACCCCGTTCATATTTTCGGCGAAACCGGAACCGGCAAGGAACTGGTTGCGGCGGCCATTCACAACGAAAGCCACCGCAGCGGCGGTCCTTTCGTTCCGGTCAACTGCGGCGCCCTGCCCGAGGGACTGCTCGAGAGCGAATTGTTCGGCCATGTGAAAGGGGCATTTACGGGCGCCATTAGAGATAAAAAAGGCCGCTTTGAACTGGCCCATGGCGGTACCATCTTCCTGGACGAAGTCTCTGAATTGCCCAAGCCGATGCAGGTGAAGCTGTTGCGCGTTTTGCAGGAAGCGTCGTTCGAACGGGTAGGGGGCGAAAGACCGGTTTCGGTGAACATCCGCGTTATCAGCGCCACCAACCGTGATTTGAAGCGCGAAATGAAAAAGCAGAACTTTCGTGAAGATCTCTACTATCGACTGAACGTTGTCCCCATTTACCTGCCGCCTTTGCGGGAACGCAAAAACGACATTCCACTTCTGGCTGCCTGGTTCCTGGATCAGGCGGCGAAGCGCAGCCAGAAGTCGGCCGAGCTTTCGCCTGAAGCATTGGCGATGTTGATGGATTATTCCTGGCCGGGGAATGTGCGCGAGCTGCAGAACGCGATCCATTTTTCTCTGGTGAAGGCTAAGAGCAGCTCCATTGGGCCGCAGGATCTGCCTTTGGAGCTGAGACAGCGGGAACCGGTCAATTGCAGGCCCGGTCCTTCCAGGAAACTGGATTTGGAATCGGTAAGGGCGGCGCTGGAAAAGAGCGGCGGCAACAAATCCCGGGCGGCTAAATTGCTGGGCGTCGGACGTGCCACCTTATATCGGTTCTTCGATGACATAGCAGATGTTTCATAATACAGTTCTGTCTCAGGTTCGGTCCTGAGACATTCTCGCCACTCTTATCGTTCAGCTTGCCGGCGCTCCAAAGCAGAGAGCCTATCGGCGAATACCCGCAAGCATGTCATGCACGCTCCCTAGTAAAAGTGCCTGCACGGAGTGTCTCACACATGTATCAGATTAATCTGCCTTTTTGCCACAGCGGCACCTCAATGAAATTTCGCAATCCTATTTTAACTGGCTAATATCATATGAAAAAATATGTGGCGCACGCGACTCGGGCGGCCGGCTGACTCCTTTTTGCCGGTTGGTACGGGTCTTGCTTCTGGGCTAAATCGATCGATTTGGAGCTTGAACGGCATTCAAGCTTGAAGCCTCACTTTCAGACTATTGCTAAGACGGTGCTTGGAACGAGAGACTATGAGACCCTGTAATCGGAACATCTTGAAAACTCTTGAACTGGTGGAGCGCATGACAGAAATCGCCGATGAAGGGGACAAGGGCCGCGAGGATATTGGATGCGGAGTGCTCTACGGTGTGGTGCGGGATTCGGCTTACAAAATAAAAAAACTGGCCGAAGAAGAACGGGAAGCGCACGAAAAGAAAGGTTGGTGGTAGATTCGATCATTTCGCCGCCTTAACTTGTCTGGTAACTCCCTTAATTTTTCTGATAACTCAATAATAATTCTAGCAGAAGGAGAAAAACCCATGAGTAGGACTGAGCAGAATTTGATGGAAGCGTTTGCCGGCGAGTCCCAGGCCAACCGCAAGTATTTGGCATACGCAAAACAAGCTGAAAAGGAAGGCTATCCTCAAGTGGCCAAGCTTTTTCGGGCGGCTGCCGAAGCCGAAACGGTTCATGCTCACAATCATCTGCGTACCCTCGGAAAGATTAAGGGCACCGCAGAAAACCTCAAGGATGCCATCGCTGGGGAGATCCATGAGTTCAAGACCATGTATCCGGCGATGATCAAGGCTTCCCAGGAAGAAGGCGAAAAAGCTGCCGAGCGAAGCTTCAGGTACGCCCATGAAGTGGAAAACGTGCACGCCGAGCTTTACCAGAAGGCTCTGGAAAAAATGGAAAACCTGGAGAAGGCCGATTACTACGTCTGTTCGGTTTGCGGCTACACGTGCGAAAACGAGCCCCCCTCCAAATGCCCTGTCTGCAATGCCGTGTCTAAGGCTTTTTACAAAGTGGACTGAGTGGATTTCGTCATCATAAATCAGGGAGGAACGACCGTGTCTAAAGCGCTCATTGTTTATGCAACCAGAACTAATCAAACCAAGAACATCGCTGCAGTTATCGGCGAGGGCATAAGGTTTGAGGGCATGCAAGCGACGGTGGTCAGCATCAACGATTTTGAGAAACAGAAAATAAATGCTTCGGACTATGATGCCATAGTGCTTGGAGCCGCAACCTATCATGGGGATATGATCGGGCCCATGAAGACCTTTTTATTCGCACTTGAACAGCAGAACCTGGAGGGGAAAGTGGGCGGAAGCTTCGGCGCATTCGGCTGGAGCGGAGAGGCGCCAGGCAGGATTTTCGACACGATGAAACACATTTTTAAGATGAATATGGTGAACGGCCCCCTTCAGCTCAAATCCGCCTCCTTGGAAGGCGGGGTGAAAATGGGACAGGACTACGGCAGAGAAATCGCCAAAAAAGTTGCATCCTAGATTTGCAATTCGACCAAACCACGAGAGAAGGAAGAAAAATGGCGGAAAGACTTCAGATTTATAAGTGTGAAGTGTGTGGAAATATCGTTGAGGTTTTGCACGGGGGTGCGGGAGAGCTCGTTTGCTGCGGTGAGGCGATGCGATTGTTGGCCGAGAATACCGTAGATGCGGCAAAAGAAAAGCACGTCCCGGTGATGGAAAAACAAGCCGATTCCATAAAAATCAAAGTCGGCAGTGTCGCCCATCCGATGGAAGAAAAGCACTACATCGAGTGGATTGAGCTGCTTGCAGGCGATAAGGTGTACCGGCGGTTTTTGTCAGCAGGTCAGGTTCCCGAGGCCGTTTTTTGCCCTGAGGGTCAAGCGACATCGGCAAGAGCTTATTGTAATCTGCACGGTTTATGGAAAAGTTAGGATAACAGACGGGCTTCGCAATTGAGCCGCAGAGAGCGCTGCTGTAGACAGAGAGAGCAGTCGCAGGCAGGATGAGCCTCTCTGCGGCGGGAAGCAGTAACCGTGAAATCACGATCTTCGCTTTTCGGTCAAACAAGGTAATTCGATAACTTACTCGAAAAGGAGGTGAAAGAGCGATGGACGTCTTGATGCTATCGCGACTCCAGTTCGCGGCGGCCACTTTTTTCCACTTTCTGTTCGTTCCCCTGACGTTGGGCTTATCCATTCTGATCGCCATCATGGAGACGAAATATGTCCGCACCGGTGATGAAGAATACAAACGCATGGCCCGTTTCTGGGGGAAGATTTTCCTGATCAACTTTGCCATCGGGGTGGTGACCGGAATCACCCTGGAGTTCCAGTTCGGAACCAACTGGTCACGGTATTCTCAGTACGTGGGGGACATCTTCGGCTCCCTTCTGGCCATTGAAGCTACTGTGGCCTTTTTTCTGGAGTCTACCTTCATTGCGGTATGGGCGCTGGGCTGGAACAGACTGTCCGCTAAAGCCCATGCAGTGACCATATGGTTGGTGGCGGTTGCCGCCAACTTGTCGGCTGTTTGGATTCTGATTGCCAATTCGTGGATGCAGCATCCGGTCGGATATGTTATCCGCAACGGCAGGGCGGAGCTCACCGATTTTCTGGCCGTGGTCACACAGTCCTATGCGATCCACCAATTTGTGCACACAGTGAGCGCGGCTTACATCTTGAGCGGTTTTGTCGTTATGGGGATCAGTGCGTATCATTTGCTGCGCAAACAGTATACTTCTTTCTTCAATAGATCTTTTCGCATGGGCCTCGCTATGGCGCTCATTTTTTCCATTGTCGCAGTGGTGCAGGGCCATATGAACGGGGCTAAGGTGGCTGCGGCACAGCCTACCAAGCTGGCCGCCATGGAATCTCTGTGGGAGACCAAACAGGGGGCGCCACAGTATTTGCTGGTGGTACCCGATGAGAAAAACCAGAAGAACCGGCTGGAATGGGGGGCCATTCCCGGTGCCCTGAGCTTGCTGGCTTATCATTCCACCGAGGCCACAGTTAAGGGGCTTAATGATTTTCCGGAAGACGAGAGGCCTCCTGTCACTCTTACTTTTCTCTCTTTCCGGATCATGGTAGGACTCGGCTTGCTTTTCCTGCTTCTTACCGTTATTGGCTGGCTGAAGCGGAACAAGCTGGAGGAAAGTCCGGGATTCCTGAAAGTAATGCTTTATTCAATACCACTTCCCTATCTCGCTGCCGAAGCCGGTTGGGCACTGGCTGAAGTGGGTCGTCAACCGTGGGTTGTGTACGGCGTGATGAAAACATCCGCAGCGGTTTCCCCCATTGCAGCCTCCCAGGTAATGATTTCATTAGCTGCCTTCGTGCTGGTCTACTCTGCGCTCGGAGCGGCGGCTTTCTATCTGATCGCCAATCACGCCCGAAAAGGGCCGGAACCGGTTAAGGTCCAAGTTGAGGAGAGGAGGGATTAGTATGCTCGCATCGATCTGGTTTATCCTTTGGGGAGTCCTCTGGGCTGTTTATTTTATGCTGGACGGCTTCGATCTTGGCCTTGGCACACTCATGCCCTTCGTGGCCAAGAACGAGACCGAGAAACGGATGGTCTACAGTGCCATGGGTCCGTTCTGGAATGGCAATGAAGTCTGGCTGATTGCCGCTGGTGGTGTGACTTTTGCCGCTTTCCCCACAACCTACGCGGTGATGTTCAGCGGGCTTTACTCTGCTCTGATGCTGATTCTTTTTGCACTCATTTTCCGTGGTGTGGCCATTGAATTCAGAAGAGAGGCGGACCATCCCCAGTGGAGAAAGCTCTGGGATTACTGTCTGACCTTGGCAAGCTTCCTGCCGGCTTTACTGTTGGGTGTCGCGTTCGCCAATATTTTTCAGGGAATTCCCATCGATGAAGAGGGAATATTCCAGGGTACCCTGTTTTCGCTGTTGAATCCTTACGGAATATTGGGCGGATTGTTTTTCGTGCTCATGTTTCTCTTGCACGGTGCGCTTTGGCTGGCTGTAAAAACCGAGGGGGATCTCCATGACCGTGCCGCGTCTTTAGCGGCAAAGCTTTGGATCGCCATGGCCGCCTCGGCGGTTGCTTTTTTGGTGGCCACCTGGTTTTACACGAGGCTCTACGACAACTATTTGCAGAACCCGATGTTTTATATGGTTCCTATCATCTTGATTCCGCTCCTCACGGTTGCATCATTGGTGATGATCCGGGTCTATCACGCCAAAGCTCAATGGTGGAGAGCGTGGTTCTCTTCCTGTGGTGTTATCGTAGGTGCAACCCTGTTCGGCGTGGTCGGCCTTTATCCGAACATGCTGCCGTCCAGCTTGAATCCGGCCTACAGTCTGACGGTCCACAATTCATCCTCCAGCCCTCTGACTTTGAAGATCATGCTGGGGGTCGCCCTTATATTTGTACCTGTGATTATAGCTTACCAAAGCTATGTCTATCATCTTTTCAGCGGCAAGCTGAAAGAGAGCGATCTGCTGGAAGAAAGCAGCTATTAGTTGAGGAATGCCGGATACCGGGATGGAACGATTCGGTGCGCTGGTGCTGCCCCGATCTTCCTGAACCGGTATCGGAATTGATGACGGTCCGCATTTCACCGAATCTGTGGAAAGCAGATTGCACCAGCTGCGAAAGGCGGGATGAGGTAGTGGTATTCTCTTCGAATTCTTTCAATGACTTCGGTATCCGCCTGGAACGGAACCTGGGCCGGCTCGGGCGGTGCCAGCTTGTGACTCGCGGTAAACGGAGTATCTTGCAGTTTTAAATTGTAGGCCAGGATCATCAATCGTTCCAAGTTCACCACATCCTCAATATTATAGGCGAGAAGCGTTTCCAATGCGCGCTGATTGTTGTTCCTGAGATAGTCGCGCCAAAGCAGCACGGCAAAGAAGCCGTCAACCCCATCCAGCTCCGCCCTGTCAATGCCCAGTTGCTTTTCACAGCCTTTCAGGCCGCCTCGATAGCCGAGACCGGCCAGTACATAGCGCAAATCGATATGCGCCTGATCCATGGGGATTCCAAGACTTTTTCGAATGAACGGAAGATCGAAGCATTTTCCGTTGTAGGTCACAAGCAACTCATAATTCGTAATGCGGTCATGGAATTCCCCCAGATTCTCGCCATTGACGAAATGAAAAATCGATTTTCCATCGTATAGAGCAATGGTCGTGATGTGATCATTAAAGTCGCCCATGCCGGTCGTTTCGATATCGAGATAGGCAATGCTGTGCCGGAATTGTGCAAACAGTCGCCAGTGATGAGCCCCGGGCAGCAGTTCGGCAAAATAGTGCAGCCTTCCTTGCTCGAGCTCCTCGAAGGATTGTTCCACATGTTTTTGCAGCGAGCGCATGCGGTTCCTGCTGAACGGCGGTCGAGCCGACGTATTCTCCAGCAGGTCCTTCCAGCCGTGAATTCCCGAAGCCCAGATGCGTTGTTCGGATTGAAGGCCGATGCCCGGTATGTGGCAAAACGTGTTACAGAGCATTTGTAATTACTCCAGCTGCAGGCGCGCTGTCGCAGCGGCTGCAAGGCAAAAAGACAGAGACAAAGGGATCTAAGATCACGTCTTCTGCCCTCCGCCTTCGGCAAGAGCATCTCTCAGAGCCGCCACGAAATGATTGAAAACCTCGGTCTTGTGTCTGCGCCCATCGAGTTTGAGGTTGGCAAACATTTTGCTCCGCAGAGCGAATGCTATCTCGAGCTGCACGCCCCTGCCGGAGCTGCTGCGGTTGCACAGGTTGAGCTCGCTTCTGCCTTGAATGCCGTCCCTTACTCCGGTGGCAAATCCGGAAGTTTCAAGGGACTTTTTCACTGTTTCCCGCAAGCTATGATCCGTCCCGCCAAGGTATACGATCTCTGCCTCATCCTTGCAGCCGTGAATGGTCAGCACCCGCCGAGCATTCCCCAAAGCTTTCATGCAAACAGGCTCGTCGAAATGAGTGCTGGCAATATGCAGATTCCAGTTTCCGGCCGGCTTGAGACCCTCCAGGGCGTAGAAAGAGTGCTCTTTCGCGGCCACAGCATCGGCTATTTCGGAGCAGCCCGGCTCGATGTTGCCCCCATGCGGCGCTATGACCAGAATCCCGGAACGGCCGTGTCTAAGCTTGATGCTGTAGTCGCGGCCTTCGCATTCATGCTGCTTGAGCTCCGCATAGCTGGAGTATTTGACGGGAGAGCGCATCTATAAAATAGTTGAGCTCTTGGCTATGTGTGATGCTGTTTATCGATAGCCGGCGGCGCTTCGCCGGCTGGCATTTCACTCGGCGCAGGCTTTGCCGGGGGCTCTGTTGTTGCGATGCTTTGATCGTGCCTGGCTGCGACTTCAACCCAGTCAATGTTGTTGAAAAATGCCTCGATGTATTTGCTCCGGTCGAGTTGGTAGTCGGGCATGTATGCGTGCTCCCAGACGTCCATGACCAGCAGCGGTTTAAAACCTGCGGGATGATTGGTCTCGTGATCGTTGATCCAGAAGTTGACCAAACGCCCGCTTTGCGGATCCGCATAAAGAATGACCCAGCCGATGCCACGCATGGCCCCGGTGGCAATAAAATCCTTCTTCCACTGATCGAAGCTGCCGAAGTTCTCAACGATTGCCTGATGTAAAGGCAACTTGATATCCAGCGGCTTTTTCCCACCAAGATTTGAAAAGTACAATTCGTGCAGCACCATCCCATTGATCTCAAAGCCCAGCCTTCGCTTCAGCTCGGAGTACTCGAGCGAGCTCGCATTGCCCGCTTTAAGGAGCGATTTGAGCTGATCGAGGAGCAGGTTGGTATTTTTCACATATCCTTGATAAAGTTTGAAATGGCTTTGCAGAAGGAGGTCGGTAAAACCCTCCATGCCGATCAGCTCATTAAATTCTTTGGCCGTATAAGCTTTAACCGGCTTGACGCTTTTTAATTCCGGCTTCTGGGCGGGTTGGCCGCATGCCGTTAGAGCAAAGGCTGCCGCCAGAAAAGAAGCTGTTAAAATATGAATTCTTCTTTGCATGCTTTCCCCCTTTCTGAACGAACATTTGCTGAAATACGCGGTACTTGCTAAGGGCTCATGGCCCGATAAAAGATCATTCCAACAAAAAAAGATAAAATTTATGTAAAATCTAATCTATATTCCCACTGCGAGCAAATAAAAACTGGTCAACCGGCACCGCGGGTCTTACAGTATCTTGCGAATCTGGCTGTGCATTTTTCTAACCGCTTCATCTTGCTCTGCTCGTCGAAGGTCCGACATGCCGCCTTATGCTCCACAGCAGGTTAAAGCTTGGGCTTGTATTCGCCTGCAGTATTAGGATATAAGTGTCTAAAGAATTTACGTTTTTTTGTTCTATCAACATTTATTTTGCATCCGCAAATATCCCCGGCAAGCGAGCCTTCTTAATCCCGGGCCGGGGGCATTGTCGGATTGTCGCCCCGTAGTGGCCGCTTCTTTGGCCTGAGGTTTATGAAGGAGATACTCGCTATGAAACAGGACCTAGAGGTTGAAACTCTGCAAATGCAGCTGCCCTATTACGAGCTCGGTCGGAAAAGGGAGAAAAGTGTCAGCTTAGACTGGACAAAGGAATGGGACCGGTTTGACGCCAGAAAGCTGTTTGATTTCGACATTTCATCGCTGTCGCAGGAGCAGTTGGCGGCAATGCGCAAGCGGCAAGACTTGCTGATGGACGGCAACCATGCGGCATTGTCCGTTCTCACCCGGTTGGTCGACGGCCTGTGTGGTTATCCCATAACACCCTCGACACCCATTGCGGAGGATTTTGCCAGAGCAGCCGCTAATGGAGTGAAGAACTTGTTCGGCCGCGAGCTGATGTACTTTCAACCGAGTGATGAGCTCTCCGCAATCGCCGCGGTAGAGGCGATGGCCTCTCAGGGAGGCCGCTATGTGGACAACACTTCCTCCCAGGGTCTCGTGTTGAAAACGAAAAATCTATTCTCCGTGGCCGGCAAAAGACTACCTGTCGTGATGACGGTTATGGCTAGAGAAGTCAACAAGGGATCGCTCAGCATCCACTGCGGCCACACCGATTTTTATGGGGTCAGAAATACGGGATGGGCGCAGCTGGTTTCTGCAGACAATCAAGAGCTCCATGATCTGTTGCCGATCGCTTTCAAGGTGGCGGAGCTGCGTCAAGCCATGCTCCCTTTCATGGTTATCGGTGACGGCTTCATCAAAAGCCATGCGCTCGAAAACATAAAGATGCTCTCAGACGAGTTCCTGGAATATTTTGTGGGCTCGGCCAACAGGTTATATCAACCTGATTTCGAGCATAGCACCTTGATGGGCTCCTTCACCGACACGGACCTGACCATGGAGGGTCAGGTGGCTCAGGACCTTGCTTATCGTTTTCTGAAAAAAGGTATTGTTGCGGCTATGAACGTGATGAACCAGATTCTGGGAACGAATCTCAAGGTAGTCGAAAACTATCGCACGGAAGACGCCGAAATGGTCATTGCCATTTTGGGCTCTGCGGTTGGAGTGGCGAAAGACGTTGCGGACTACTACCGGGAAACCAGGGGATTGAAGGTCGGTGTGGTTCGTCCGATACTGTTTAATCCGCCCTGCTACGAAGAGCTTGCCTACGGGGTGCGCAACGCGAAAGCGATAACGGTGCTGGAGCGTACCGGTAGGGCCCACAATCAACTCCTGCTGGCGGATATTCAAGCGGCTCTGCAGCTTTCTCACCGCGCCGGTCGAGAGGGACGAGAAGAGCATAGGCTTTACGCCCGTGATGATATGCCGACCCTTTTGCATGGAGTCTATGGGCTGGGCAGTAAGGATTTTAATAAACATGACGCCGCGGCCGTTGTAGAAAACATGAAGGCGTGCCTGGACGGGAGCAAGGGTGATTTCCACCGCGACTTCTTCGTAGGTATTGAAGGCCCGTATACTCTCCGGCCGGTCAAGTTGCCCGATTATCGAGAGCGGGAACTGGGCATGACATTTATCGGTATTGGTGCGGAAGGGGTCAAGACGGCTCTTGAAACTGCAGGCTTTATTTACGCCGAAGACAGTGGCAACGGGTGTAAATACATACAGTCAGGAGCACGCTACGGCGCTGCTCGCAAGGGGGCCGCAGTGTTCATGAATCTGCGCATCAGCGATCACCCCATCCGCAACAGCTCAGAGCTCACCGAGCGTGATGTGCTTGCCTTCTTCAACGATAAATTCCTGGTGGAGCAGATATTGCGGGAATACCTCGGCGGCCTGAAGGAGAGGGGATTATTCGTGATCAACAGCCACCGAAGCGCTGCAGAGCTTCGCGCATCCTTCTCTCCATATGTCCGGCAACTGCTCGATGAACGGCGCATTAAAATGATGGTGATTGATGGTACCCAGGCAGCACTCAAATACCTGAACCGCAACCTGCCGGGAGCCGCCATGGTTGGCTTGATCAACAAGGAGATGGGCGTTCTGCCGGAAGCGGAGTTTGAGAAACGATTCGGCAATATTTTGAGAGCGAAGCTGGCCAGGAAGAAGGGGGCCGAAATCATCGACTCGAACCTTGCTTTATTGCGATATGGAGCGGCTCTCGCGGCTCCCGGCGCAAGCAGCGAGATTGTTGCCGAAGCGGGGAATTTTGATGTTGCCTGCACGCCTTATCTGGTACCGCCGCCTGAAGACTTCGGACAGGAGCGTGGGGCAGCGGGACTGCCTGTGGTTTTGACGGACAAAGATGAATTGGGCACGATCAAGCCGGTTAACCTCACGGATCACTACGAACAGAGGTTCTATGAGGAAATGGTAAAGCCCGTCTCAGACGGGATCAAGGTTCCGTGGGATCGTTTTCTGCCCATTGTTCCGGCCGGCACTAGCAAATATCGGGATATGAGCTACATCGGCACCCAGCTGCCGGTCTATAATGCTTCCAAATGCACGGCCTGCGGCCTGTGCACGGCATTGTGCCCGGATTCCGCGCTTTTTTCCACGATTGTCGACCGCCCTCTTCCGGAAGCCGCCAGGCGCTATTTCAAGATATTCAAGAAACCGCCCAAGGGGATTCCGTGGGAGCATTTTGCCTTGAACATCAATGTGGTTCCGGGCGCCTGCAAGGGGTGCGGCATATGTGCTCAGGTTTGTCCGACCGATGCTATGAGACTGATCAACAAGCTTGACGCCGTCGACACCGACTTTCTGCCGGAACAGTACCGGGAGCTTGACAACACCTTCGATGCCGCCCGCTATGTGAATCTGATGCCGCCCATGCAGCAGGTGCTGTTTGTCTTTTCCAAGCTCTACCCCGGCCGCCATACGCTTTGCCCGGGATGCAGCGAAGGAACCATCAGCCTGCTGACCTTTTTTGCGGCCGAATCCTTGCGCAATAACCCGCAGGGAATCGCTACTTTCTATCAGGGTATTAAGGTCCTGTCGGAGAAAAATCGCGAAGCCATCGAGCACATGCTCGATCACGGCTTCAACATTTATGCGATCAACTCAACCGGGTGCAGTGAGGTTTCTGACCTGGTCAATCCCTTCAATGCACGCATTTACCAGGCCGGCCACTACGGTTTCGGCACCGCTTCCGCAGCGGCTCTGGGGGCTAAGTTCAGCCTCGATCAGGCCTACCTGAACGGCTACATTGACAACTTGAGCAAAATTATCGTCTTTGCCGGCGACGGTGCTATTTACGATATCGGCAACGGTCCCTTCAATTATGCCCTGGGGGAAAACAACGACATCACCTGGGTCATTTATAACAACGAAGGCTACATGAATACGGGAGCGCAAAAATCGGGCGCAACCCGGTTTGGCAGCGATCGCTCCACATCTCCCATCGGCCGGAAAAACGCCGGCAAGACGACCTTGCACCGACGTATCATCAGCCAGGCGATGGGCATCTCGCATGTGTATGCAGCCAAGCTCACCATAGACAATCCGCAGTATGCCATAAAGATTCTAAAAGAGGCTATCGCCTACAACGGTCCCTCGGTGGTAGAGTTCTTTTCCGCTTGTCCGCAAGGGCAGCAAAGTCCGGACTGTGCGGGACCGACCATCTCAAGGATGATGGTGGAGGCGCGCAAATGGCAGATTGCGGTAAGGCGTCCTTTTCAACGGCTGGATATTTCCGCCAATCCGGAGCCCGAGAAGATCTATCCCGGTGCGGGCAAATCATTCAAGAAGGGTGTCACAAGAGAGGCGGCGACATTCTATGACGTTGTGAGTATGCTTGGCCAGTACAACCAGCATATCAAGACTCAGGAAGGCGGCGTGATTCCCGAAATCATTCAAGTCAATGAGACGGTTAGCCTCTTCAGGTGGCTGCGCAACCAGTACATGGCCGGCTACCGGGATACCATGCCGAGCGAGGAGGAAGTGGAGCGGATCGTATCCGAACGGTATAGGTTCTAAGCGAGGAGGTAAAGATTTGCCCGACTGAGGACATCTTTTTCTGGTTTCCACGCAGAAGCGTGGAAACCAGAAATCTTTCTAAAGTGCAACCCAATCCCCTTTCAACTCCGCCCCGGCAGGGCGTTTTCCGCACAAGCCTTAACTAGGAGGCTGTCCGAGAATTGTCATTTCGAGCCGAAGGCGAGCAATCTTGTGCCTGTAAGTCGCTGAATTTTGAGACTTCTCACTTCGCGACGCTCCGTTCGAAATGACCATAGGGGCATTCTCGGACAAGGTCCCAGCTACCCTTTGGCGTTGAAATCCTCTATTCCGATAAGTCCGCATTATGCGCTCCTGCCAAAGGATGCGCTCCTGAACCATATTGCTGTCTCTTAACAGGTATGCTCAGCATCCGGGAAATTCCTGCCAAGTGCATGCCGATCGCGCCTGGCATTGCTCAGACGCATATTGCCGCCGGTCGGAGCCACAAGAGCCCAGGACGGCGGATGGTTGGCGAATCCGGCTTGAAGCAGCGGGACTTGCGAACTTTGCGGCATCTCTTTATGATTGACGAGCACTTCCATGCGCCGTTTACCCTGAGCAGCAGAGGAGAGGCATGACACTGCGCGCCAAAACACTGCTTGTCGTCGGAATAACGTTGGCCGGGCTCATTGCAGCCTCGTACTTTGTTTCATCGAATATCCTGCTCCGCAGCTTTGCCGACCTCGAGAAGCAGAGCACCGGACGCGATGTCAGTCGTGCCTTGCAGGCGTTAAACGACAGTCTTGTCAACTTCAACAAAATAGTAGGGGGGCTGGCATGTTGGGACGATATGTATGCTTTTGTTGAAAACGTCAATCCTGATTTCATCAGAGCAAACTTTACCGACAGCATTTTTTCGGAGCTCCAGATCAACCTGATTGCCGTGACAAATTCTTCCGGCGGCCTGGTGTTCAACAAAGCATTCGAATTGTCCACCGCCCGAGAAGTTCCTTTCCCAGGGGGTATGCTGCAGCATCTGTCGGACGGTGCCCCGCTTTTGCAGCACCCCGACAGCAAAAGCAGTCACGCGGGCCTTATTAAGTTGCCGGAAGGTCCGATACTGGTCGCGTCTCGGCCGATATTGACCAGTGACGGTAACGGTCCTGTTCGAGGAGCGTTGATCATGGGCCGCTATCTGGATGCCGATCAAGTCCGTCGCATGGCTGCAACTACTCATCTGAGCATCACCGTTGCCGAACCGGATGATGATCAAATGCCGAAGGATTTTTCCGTCGCAGCCGACGCCCTCACCGAGCAGGCTCCGGTCTTTGTGCAGCCATTGAGCTCCAATTTCGTAGCCGGCTATACAAAGCTCCAGGACATTTATGGGAATCCGGTTTTGCTGCTGCGGGTCGACCTGGCGAGAGACATTTACAGGCAGGGCCGGGCCAGTCTTCGTTATCTGATCGTATGGCTGCTGGTCGCCTGCGCGATATTCGGGTTGATCGCTTTGTTTTTTCTGGAAAATTTTGTTCTCTCGCGCCTGGCCCGCTTGAGTGCCGAAGTTAAAGGAATCGGGACAAGAGGAGATCCGGCTGCCCGAGTTTCGGTGACGGGCAGCGATGAGGTTTCGACGGTGGCTGAAAGAATCAACAGCATGCTCGGAGCACTGGAAAAATCGCAAAAAGAACTGCAGGCGGCTTTATCGCGCTTTGTGACGGTAATTGAGCGAACACCTCTGGTGGCAATTCAGGGGTTTGACCGGGAGGGCACCATCCGTCTGTGGAATGAAGCGAGCAAGCATATGTACGGTCTGGAAGCCAACCAGGCGCTCGGGTGCCGCATCCAGGATACAATACTCTATCCCGATGCGGTACAGGAATTTGAAGATGTTGTCGAACAGATATGGACCTCCGGGGAGCCCGATCCTCCGGAAGAATGGCAGGTGCGCCTGGCCGACGGCGAACCACGGACTCTGTTCGGTACTTTGTTTCCGGTTCACCAGGGCGAACGGGTGGCTGAAATTATCGCCATGCAAATCGACATAACCGCCCGTAAGCGTGCTGAAGAAAAGGTTGAGGCCGCCAATCGAGAATTGGAGAAAGTCAATCGGCAGCTGCAGGCTGCCATAGAACAGGCTGAGCAGCTCACAGTTGCAGCACGGAGTGCCAACACGGCAAAGAGCGAGTTTCTGGCCAGGATGAGCCACGAAATTCGCACTCCCATGAATGCAGTGGTCGGCTTTACGGACATGCTGATTGACTCGCCACTCAGTGACGAACAAATCGATTATGCCCATACCATAAGAAGGAATGGTGAGGCGCTCCTTGCTTTGATCGACGACATTTTGGATTTTTCGAAAATTGAAGCTCGGCAGCTGGATCTGGAAAGAATCGAATTCGATCCTGAGATCACTGCTTACGACGTGTGTGAAACGATCTATCCGCGGGTAAAGCACAAGGATGTGGAGATTCTGTGCCGGATAGACGACGAGGTTCCGGCTTTCATCAAAGGCGACCCCGGCCGGTTTCGCCAGGTGCTGGTCAACCTG
>Ga0068714_10004492_pt1 | contig 15582 bp, 16 predicted proteins | sample MTBNYHSulfiMetaG_FD_62988 | JGI IMG/M metagenome (GOLD analysis project Ga0068714, IMG submission 62988) | Enrichment culture microbial communities from rom New York Harbor, USA that are MTBE-degrading - MTBE-NYH (New York Harbor Sulfidogenic)... | ecosystem: Environmental > Aquatic > Marine >...
GATATGTTATGCGAGGTAGCGTGACGCAAGGGGTATGCGAAAAACAAGTTCTCGTGTTCACCGTTGAGTCGTCAAAGCATTTATATCATCCTCGTTGTTTAAATATCTCATAGGGGTCTATGTATGAAAAAACGTCTGGTAAAAATTTGTTGTGTATGGGTAGTGCTGTTGATTTTGCTCTGTGGGAGTTTTTCTGCGTTGCCTATGAGTGTCAGTGATACTTCTGCAGTGAACGTAACAGGGATGAATAACCGAAACCCTAACCCGCCTGAGATCACTGGACCCTCCATAGGAACCATCAATACACGGTATTTCTACAGTTTTCTCCTCACCGACCCGGATGGGGATTCTCTTAAAACGATTCTGATTGAATGGGGTGGGTTGGATAGTGATAATACAACCTATATCTGTTTCTTATGTGAAGGTGGCCCTCTGCCAAATGGGTCAATTTTTGAGTACGGTCACCGGTGGGGGACCGCTGGTACCTATACGATCCGGGCGAAGGTGTGGGATATGTATGACAATGAAAGTGATTGGGGGACTCTTACCGTAACAATGCCATATTCCTCTCCCAGGCTGTTGCCTCGTGTGTTTCAGTTGTTGTTTGAGCGGTTCCCTGATGCGTTCTTGCTGCTTCGACACCTGATGGGAGACTAACCCTTTTTTTTTCTGGTATGCGTTCGCAGAGAAAGAAACAGGATCGTGTACCAAGTAAGTGAGTTGAAGACTCCGGGGTGGGAGGAAAGTTAATGAATAAGAAACAAAAAACTTTACTTCCCCGGAGTTACAACCAGGAAATAAAAAAGCATATATAAAGATTCTCATGGCGTTTCTTTTCCTTGAGGTTTTTTGTAGAGGACCTGGGTGGAGGTGCTGGTGTTCTTTGGGATGCAGGTTGTTTTTATAAGAATGTTATTGTCGTTTGTATCAGACACTCCGTGTCACTGCTTCTCCCGCTTTACTGTTTCTCCAGGTATGTGTTTTTTTCAAAAATTGAGGTCAATTTGGGGGTAAATTGGGAAAAAGTTTATTAACAATTGTTAACTATTAAGTATATATGGGGAAAAAATAGGAAATGTAGATATTTTATCATTTCTTTCCTCCCTTGAAATATAATTCACCTTGCATTTCCTTTATTCCCCCCCTTTTTTCTTTATGAATTTTTATAAAATACTACATAGGGTTTTAAGATCGAACACGGATTTTTATTGGCTCCAAACATTTAAATAGAAATCCATCGGTTATCACTTCATGACCTGTGGATATCACGGGGGAACACAACCATGAAATACAAAATTATTGGAATATGTACATGCATCCTGTTGTTCGCTCCTGCTGTTGCTGCTGTTCCAGGCCTTGACAATGGGATACGAACGCCTCCTGTATCAGACTCATCTGACATACGACAAGCATTCATCTTTGGGAGATATACAAATTTAACTGCACAAGGCGAAAACCTCGTCATCGAGGCAGTGACATTGTGGGTGATTTATAAGGACCCCAGATCATTTGACCGGTTTCCTCCTGGGACGCTTGTCACATTTCAGATGTATACCGCGTACGGAAAGATGTTCAAAAACATAGAAATCCTCTTCCTTCATGTCGAACTTGTTGTCTTGTCGTAAAACAGTGTGGCAAACCAAGAGTTTACTATCATGGCTGTTCATTCTTCATCTTCCGGTATTTCGTCATAGTACTGTGCAAAAAAAACCACGTTCCAACCCATGCCACTGCCTCTATTTGCGTAAGGATAAGCTTTTAAAGGAAAAGATGTTAAATTTAACAGAGTGGAGGCAAGATTCATGAGAAAAATCACGGTATCGCTCATTGCGGTGTGCATCCTTTTTTGTCTGCAGATAGACACCGGTTGGGTCGTACAGGGAGAACAGAGCCTTGCTCATAGGTTCGGTCAGGATTGCACCATCCCAACACCACCGACGTCTCGTATCTCACCATTTCGCCAGGTTATCGGGTCAAATGACGAGGGGTCACATGACAAAGATAACTCCACTCATCAAGAATGGTGGTATTTTATCGCGTTCTTCAACAGCAACGACAGCGAACTAAAAAACTGGTCGATGATGGTCAGTTTTAACCAGATGGCGTTAATCGATATACTATTCTGCGCTGTCTTTGAAGACGGCACGAATCGAAGCTATGGGGGGACTATCACCACATGGACAGGAACACTGACTGCTGCGAAATCAGGGGTAAATGTTTCCTTTTTAAACTCAACGGTGAAAGGGAGATATCCCCAATGGGAAATCTATGCTGAATACAATGAATCACATAAGGGTGCTGTCGTAGTGAATGTCACCTATACCGCACAGTCATTGCCCCTGTGGCTGTTTATGAATCTGGGATACAACCGCTCCAGAAGCCCTCTTGGTCATTATTGCATCATCACGAGCGACGTACAGGGAACCGTGACCATCAATAACACAACCTACACGGTTCATGGGGCTGGGTACCATGAACATTCCTGGGTCAATGTGAAGCAAACAAACCCTGCGCCGCTCCATCATCGGGTCGTTGAAGGACTACAGACAATCAGCGGTGATGTCCCATTATGGCAGCTGCTGCTAGACGCCTGGGATTGGACGTCGATTTTTTTGGAGAACGGATGGAACATTTTTGTCGCAAAGATCTGTCAGCAATCACCTATTTCAAGGATGTTTCCCGGCAGTCTTTGGGTGACGCCCGATGGTGAAAATATCACAGAATGTCGGCATTTTGACTTTGAATATCTGGAGACAATCAACACGACCATCCCGACGATTGAGATACCCACAAAAATTCACATCAAAGCATTTTTTGTAAAAGTGTTCCTACGGAATCCATCGGAAGGATTGGTCCAGCTGGATCTGACCATTGAGGTCGTGAATCGTGGGGAGTTCACATGGCATGATCCCGAGGTTTCTTTTGGAGTATGGGAATGCCCCTGTATAGTTGAGGGCACTCTTTCATGGGGGATACACCGTGTCAGGTTACAGGGACGGGCAATGTTGGAGATAACGCGAGCAGCGATGGTTCCACCATCGTGAGACGGTTTGATGATGTCACAAAAGGATTGTTTTGTGTAAAAAAGCCAATGTGTCTCTGAAACTGCATCACTGCTTCTATGCGTCACCGTACTGGTTTTCCCCTCTCATGGTCCTTGAAGATTTTTCCTGGTAAACACAAGAAACAGTTATCTCTCTGTTCGTTGTTTTTACCGGGGAGATGCGTACCGAATACGGAGGGACGTACCCTGTAAGAATCATCCGTTGACGATTTGCTTAACCATCTGTCCGAATTGCTGGAGTTCTTCAGTAGTCAAGGCCTTTGGGAATGGATAGAACACCTGTTCTTTTCGATACAGTCCCTTATGGAAGGAAAACTCGATGGGGAGGTATCCGTCGATGGTCAGTTCTTTTGTTAATGATTCTACGATCGATGGGTTGAGGTTTTTGTGTTCCTCAGGGTTGGTGTGATCATAATAATAGTCGTATTCAAGGAATGCGATGTTGCCCTTGTCAAGAAAGCTGATGAACCCCAGTGCGTGCTTTTTGTGGTATTTGTTACCGACTTCTTGTAAGGTCTCAAATGATTTGCGGATGACGTCTTTTTGCGCGGTCATAAATCCCCCGCGGACCATGAACATGCGTTGACGCAGCATACGGCACGGCAAGATCCGATACTCATGCAGCCAGATGGAGTTGGTCATCTCCGGTTTCTTGTAAAGCTCGGTGAAGAACTCTTTGAGGTCGTTGTCAAACGCAGCCCCGATTTGTTCTGGGGAGGGATGTAACACCATCTTCGTGATCATGCGTTTGAGTCGTCCTTGGAACAGGGTTTTCAGGGGGGTTTCTTTTTGTGCGAGTTTTTTGAGGAACTCACTGTCTTTCATTGATGCAAGCGTTGGAGTGCTAAGGACAAATGTTTTCATCATCGGTTCATCGATGATGACCGCCGCGTGGTCCTGGACATAGCGTTTGTCCTTGCTGTCGCAGATGATGTCAACGAGGTAATTGATATGGAAATATTTTGTGATGATGTGTTCGAAGGAATGGGCGATGTCGTTGGTCGGGCAGATGAAATCCGAGAAATACTTACTGGAAAGGATCGCAAGGGATATCCCGATGTTTTTCCTGGCGAGATCTAAGGAGAAGTCCACGGCGTCTTCCAGGGTGTCAAACGGGATGAGCATGGCATGTTCATCAGTGGATTTGGGATGGAGTTTTATCGTCATTGCGGTGACGATGTTTGCAGGCTGGAGGGTGAGGCTGGTAGGTCCATGGTTTGTGGCAAACGGGTTTTTCAGGGATTCCCCGGTGTGATGATGTATGGTTCCGTTCTCATCGACCAGTTCAACGTCTGTGTAGTTGTCCGCGCCCCAGCCGTAGGTGTTCCCCCAGGTAGAGATGATCCCAAAAGACAGGATGTTGGCACACACGTATGCCTCTGCTTCCCCAACCAGGATTCTTTTGTTCTGTGAGGCCGCGGTTTTTTGGAGATCAAACGCGGTGACGCCCGCCTGGATTGTCGCGGTGGCTCCATCCTTGCTAAGGGTGATGGTGTTCATCCGGGACATGTCAAGGATGATGCCGTTTGACAGCCCAACTGGTCCGGCAAGCAACGTTTGCAAGGCGACGGAGAGGAACGTCCCGTTTCCCCGAGGGAGGTAGGGGAGCTGGTGTGTCTTTGCTATCTTGATGATGTCGCTTACCTCTTGTGCTGTTTTTGGCATGACGACGTACGCATGAGGACTTGGGGTGGGGGTAAGAATCGTCTTATTGTAGGCGGTAAGAATCACAGGGTCGTTTGTCGCCCATTGTTCCCCGACGACGTATTGTAGTTTTTTTAGGATTGGGTCGGTGGGTGTTTTTTTAAAGGTCTGTTTGTCAAGTCCGTTTACGTAGTCCTTCAGCGCTTTCTGGACGGTCATCGGTCGTCTGTTGGTGATAAAGGAGCATTGTTTATCGCATGCTCCGCAGAGGGTGCAGGTGTCCGCGATGTCGATGAGTCGGTGTGTTGGTGTCAGGGTGCCGGCTTTTAATGCCCGGTAGATCTCGATACGGCCTTGCGGCCAATACGCGACAAACCCGTGTTTTTTCCCTGATGGACACACGCCGGTCCCCAGGAAATCAAGTCTGCACATCGCACAATGCGTCTCTGTGTTCGCGGTCTTCATCACCAGGTCTTCTTTCATAGAATAACACTCCCTCATACGTCTTCTGTTTTTTTATGAGAAAGAGCACGTCAGAATTTAAAGATATTCTTTTTCCCTCCTCTGCAGTTGATTTGCGTGTCATAGCCTGTTTTTATATACCCCCGTTGTTTCCTTTTTTTGTCTATGGCAAAAGACAACGCAGGTCTGTGCACCTTTGATCCTAATGCACCGTGTTCATCCTGTGGGAACAAGGGTGAGATTTTTTGTAAACCTGATGAGAACAAGGTGATCGTCTCTCACCTGTTCGAGGGGTCGTTTCTTGTCATGGCGGTGCTGGGGACGGGACTGACCAGTCTGCTGCTTGGAACCTTCTGGCCGGTGCTGGTGTTCTCTATTTTCTCTGCGTTGTTTTTCTTGGTGATTCAGCCTCGTATCACGTGTAGTCATTGTCCGTACTACGCGGAGGATCGCTTCGTGTTGCATTGTACGGAGAATCATTTCTCTCCGAAGATCTGGCGGTATCATCCTGAACCGATCACCTGGTGGGAGAAGACAGGTACCGTGATCGGGTTTGGGTTTCTTGGGGCGTATCCCGTGCTTGTTGAGCTGTACGGGGTGTATATAGTGTGGATGCGTCGTCCTGATGGTGTGTCGTTGTTTGGGGTTGTTGGGGTGTTTGTCGGGACACTGCTGACCTTGGCGTTGTTTTATGTGGTGTTTTTCTTGTTGTACTGTCCGCATTGCGTGAATTTTTCCTGTGTGTTTAACAAGGTGCCTGATGTGTATGTGCAACGGTACCTCGACCACAATCCCGTGATGAAACAGGCATGGGAAAAACAGGGGAAACGGACCTAAGGTTTTTTTTTCTGTATTGTTGAAGGGTAGGATAGGTCGCTGGAAAACAAACCCGAGGGGACCGGGGATGCAGTGACACGGTTTTCGACAGACATCACTTTTTTTATAAAAAATAGTACGTATCTACTCTGTATATTTTCCGATGAACTCGGTTAATTTTCCTTTCGTCTTCGTATTTGCATTTAGCAAGATAGCTCTGCATGAAGCACAGAGTGAATTGATCTGGTCTGTATTTTCCGTTAAACACATGATGCATTTCATTTCTTTTCTGGTCCACTCCAGTGTTATATAATACTACGTCCCCTATTAAAACCATATCTTTCTTGGAAAACGCAGCGTCATGGTGTTTAGCTCTCCATGATGTTTGGGTTTTTTTTATATTCGAACAACCATGGAACGACCCAGCGTTCTTTCTGTTTCTTCTTTGTTTTTACCTACAAAAAACAGGAGGGGAGCTTCATGGTTGCATGCATCTTTCTCAGAGGGTGTGTATCTTGGAAAGACCGTTACTTATTTACCGGAATAACTCCCAGAAGAGGAAGTGGGAAGAGAGATACAAAAATGGACGGATGGCTCCTACTGGACCGATTTTACCAACGGATTCACCCTTGTTGATATGATCTATTGAGCCGTGCGTATGGATGATGGAACATCTCAACACATCGCGCTGATTTGTCTAGATTGGTGGGTGACTGGGCATCGGCAGCGACCGTTTCCTTGTCTACAAAGAACCAGTGAGTCTGAAAAACCATGGTGCTGGTTCTCGAAGAATCCGGGGCAGCGGGTATGGGTTAAAAGAAAAAAAAGGGGAATTGATTTATCCTCTCAATTCCGTTTAACGGGTCTCATAGGACCTTTCGCGCTTTGACGTCCTGACGTGCAGTGTTTCCCGCCTCATCATACGCAACGACGCTGATGGTATGCGGAAGGAAAGGCAGGCTGAACCGTTTCCATACAAAGGCATAAGGCGAGGTAGAAATTTCAGCCTGCTGTACTCCATCGATGAGGAACAAGACTCTGTCGATGCCAGATCCTGTGTCTGTGGCATTTGCCTCAATGGTGATCGAGCCAATAATCAGAGCATTGTTCAAGAGCAGACGCTGCCTTCCATCGTTATCTTGAATGTAGAAATAGCCGTTCTTTGGTTTTTCAATGGTGACTGTTGGCGGTGTGACGTCAGGCACAGACGCTGTCGTGAAACTCCACAGAGGTCCTTCCGTGACTTGCCCATGGTTATCGTGAGCGACGATCTTCCAGTAATACGTTGTGTTGAACTCCATAATGCCGACATCATAGGTCGTTTCGAAGATGTTGGCCTGTAGCAGTGGTGGAGGGTTTGTGGTTCCGAAATAGAGGTCAGAGTACACGTCTTCGCCGATATCCGGATCGCTATTCGTCCAGGTGAGGTCTTTTGTGACGTCAACGTTGGTGGCGCCGTCGACTGGTTTGGGGTTTGTGGGGACCTCTGGTGGATGGGGAGTACCAAGCCAGACGCCGGCAGCATCATCGACGTAGTAGGCGTCAAACGGGTAACCGCTTGGCGGGTACGAGTAGCCTTGATGAACTTCGGAGTTGAAGACTGCGGCGATGACTTGGAGGTTTCCGAATTGGATAGCGCCAAAATTATTGCCTTGCACATCGTAATGGTCATGGCCATCCCAGATCAACGAGCGGGTCCAGGTGTCGCCAGAGGCTATGGAGATATCCTGGTTGACGGCGTAATCAAGAAGCGGGAAGGTATACGGATGCCCAGTGGTATCATTCCAGCCCATGGTTGATTCGACTTCGGTGACGTAGACATGGATATGGCCGCTGTAGGAAACGCTTTCAGAGTTACAGACCGAGACATGGATGTCGAGTTGGGCGTTGCCCAGCCAGGTTGCGGTGAGGTTGATATCAATATCTGGGACGGCACGTGCACCACAGGTTGTGAGGTGCTGACGGTAGTATGCTTCGCATTGAGGGGAGCCGCCCACCTCGACTCGATAGCCGCCATCGAACCAGACCGTGGGGTATCCATAGAGGTTGTATTCATCGATGCGATTGATGGAAGCGGTGTCAACGAAATCGACGAGGCTGACGTAGTAGAAGGGGTAGTCGTTGCTTGTGTATACTTTATGGAGTGCTTCTCGTGCGACGTGGCAGTTGGGGCAGGGGAGTTCCGTGCCTAGTTCGGCAAACAGGGTATGGGTAAATGCGCTAGGTGACGGAATCGATGGTTGGGTCGAGCCTGAGAGCGATAGGGGGACGACGGACGTTATAAGGAGAGCGCTTATGATGAGGAGTACGGGTATTTTTTTCATGATGGTGTTCCTCCGAATGTATTCATGCTGTGAAAAAAGGAAAAAAAGAGAGAGGGAAGGGAGACGCTCATGGTCTAGGATGCAAGCTGGGTGAGGATGATGAGCTGTGTGCCCTCGTAGTCACTTGGTACTCCGTTGACCGTTACGGTAACGTCTATGGGTCCTAGTCCTAGGAACGGCTTGCAGGAGATTACGGCTTCGTCTCCAGCGGGAATGCTGATGGTCTCCGTGTAGGAAACGTTAATGAGATGCAGGATACCACCGGTTATCCTTATTGAGACGTCCACGTCTGTTGCATCCGTGGTGCCAAGGTTTTTCACCAGGGCATGCACGCCGAAACCCCCGGTGACGGAGTCAAGGACAACACCCATTTCAGCTTCGAGCTTCAAGAGAAAAGTCTGTCCGGTCCAGTTGTTGAGATCACCAGTGCTCCCGACAGCGACATAGCCGCCATCCTGTGTCTGTATCCCCCAGTTGGTCTCGTCGCATAACTCGTTTGATATGTCAAACGTCTTGACCCATTGGGTGGCACCCTGGTGGTTCAGCTTCAGCAGGTACACGTCAGTAACATACGTTTCCATGTCCGTGATGAGTATGCCGGTGATAAAGTATCCGCCGTCCGTTGTTGCGGTGATGCTGGTGCCATGCACGGTGCTGTCCGCGGATATCTGTTGTTCCCAGAGGAGTGTTCCTTGGGAGTCGAGACGGAGTACCCAGAGGTTTTCTGTCCAGTTCATGTCAAACAGGTTCCCCAGGATGATGTAGCCGTTTGATACTGTTTTGACACACATGCCTTCCTCAGCGACGTCAGCGTCCCCATAGGTTTTTTGCCAGATGACGTCTCCAGCGTCATTTGTTTTTACGACCCAAACATCACCCATGCCGTCGACAGCATCTGTTTGGCCGACAATGATATATCCATCGTCGGTTTTTGCAAAGCTTTTGGGAAAGTCAAAACCGGTGTCGCCGATGGTTTTGTTCCATTGTTCGGTGCCATCTGCTGCCAGTTTAATCAGCCAGAGGTCGGCGCCGCCTTGACCATAGGATGAGGTATCCCCAAGGACGATGTAGCCGCCGTCCGAGGTCTGAAGAATGTCGCTTCCATGATCCGGCCCACCGCTTTTTCCAAAGCTCTTCTGCCAGACAAGGTCCCCATTTGCATCGACTTTCGTGACTTGGACGTCCCAGAGCCAGGAGCCGCCGACGCTGCCGACAATGATATAGCCGCCGTCCGTTGTTTGATGAACGACCGTCCCGTACAGATTTGTCAGGGGGATTGGGAAATTGCGATGCCAGGACACTTCGCCGTTTCCATCTGTTTTTACCAAAAGCAGTTCAGTGTAGCCAGGGGGAGTTACGACCGTCGAACCCGTAAAAATATAACCGCCATCCGCGGTTTGGTCGACGTAGTACGCTCGGTCGTTTATGATACTATCAAAGGTATGTATCCATTCGATCTCAGGACTAGACGATTGTTGTGTCGTGGGTTTTGCTATTGAGGCTCCCGCACCTATCATTACGGTCGCGCATATCAGCATACAAACAAAGATACCTTTTCTTTTTTTATTTTTCATATTTTCACCATTTTTTACTCCTGAAATTATCATTCTTACTTATAAATAGTGGGAAAATGTTCGGAAAAAACCAAATAATAACCAATAATTTTTTAACTTTTCCCAACTTTTTATATGACGTATTCGCACAAAAAATCATGGGTCGTACAGCAATGTTGCTGGTTCTCAGGAACTCCTTCGTAGAGGTACACGTTTTCATCGATTTTCGTCAGATTCCGGTCGTCCGCGTCTTCGGGGATGACAGAACATTCGGACGTGTCTTGGAAACAAGCATTTCGTCGTTTTTCACCTGTGGCATTCCGTATTTTTATCTACTCAAAACATTTAAATAAATCATGGTGATATTTACTCATAACCTGTTTTATCAGGGAGGAAGACTGCTATGAAACACACCATTATAGGAATCGTTGTCTGTATGCTGATGGTCGCCACTGTGTTACCTGCAGCAGGTGCTCGGGAGGTTCACCCGACGGTACCTCTTGTTTTTGGTCGTATCACCGTTCACATCGTTGCTACCGTCACCGATGTATCTGATTCAGAGAATCTGCTTGGAGGTGCGATTCAGGTTGGCGACACCATGACCGGAAAATATACGTATAACACCAGGGTGCAAGACTCGGCTCCCTCCTATCCAAAAATAGGATATTACCAGTTTACGTCAGTGCCATATGGATTTGAAATGATGGCTGGTGGGTTTGTCTTTAAGACAGATCCAAATACTGTTGATTTTGAAATTTGGGTGTATGACAATATCGATTATTATGGGCCTCCTCCCTTCGACATGTTTCATGTGGTGAGCGATAAGAACCTAGCCCTCTCAAACAAAATGTCCGTGGATATAATCTTTTGGGAGCTTGGTGATACAACAGGTACTGCTCTTTCCAGCATTGCATTGCCAACCTCGGCTCCTGTCTTGACCGATTGGGATCGGGGTATGGGCTTGGTGATTCAAGGGAAAGACCCATCTGATTCGCATAAATCCTACACACTCTATGCGTATGTCATTAAGGCGACCATGAAAAGCACTATCGCTTCCTCTGCCGCTGGATATAACAGCAGAGCACCTTCTGTCACGTCGTATGCCTCTCCGCGTGCTTTGGTGTCATTCTGGATGAACGTTCTTCAGCGGCATCCCCATGCGTTTCCGATACTGCGTTACGTGGCAGGGTGCTAAAAACAACCTCATCTGTTTTCTTTCGTACTCGCTGCACCCATGTCGCGGTGCGTCCGTTAGAACGAAACAATAACCAAATGCAGAGTTACTTATCTCATTGCATAGGAAAATCCAAGGATGTAATCACAGCATGGACAGATATATATCCTGTCTTGTTCGACAACTCCTTTTCCTTTCTTTTCAATTTTTACGCTATGAAGATCAACATTTTGTTTGCAATACGGACAGATTCCCATGAGTTCATCACGTATTTTTATTACTGTTTTTCTACCTATAAGACTTTCCTTTTCAATGTTGTACAAAACAAAAGATTTTCCTCGTTTTCTTCTCTTTTTTTTCGTTGTGTTGGATGAGGCTTTATCATTCTTGTGTGTTCTGGTATACTCCTTGGTGGCGGTATACCTTCTCATAGGTCTTTGGGAGGTGTTCGTTGTCCGCCTCTCCGGAGATGACGGAACATTTGTAGAGAATACAAACCCTGGTGTTCCCGGAGGTATCTTTCTTTACGGGTATGGTTTTTGGAAGTGAAATACGAAGAAGGCACATCAAATTGTATGTATCTTAATAATATTTTTAAGTAATGATATATCATTTTTAAGACTGTCAATTTCTTGTAATTTTTCCTGTTCAAAGGTCTTGAGTATTTCAGATAACGGTGCTGTACATTTATAGAGACACACTGGCCTGCCTTTTCCCTTTTTTTTCAGGTCCTGTTTTTGTACCCATCCTCTTTTATACAGTTCCTGCATCACGACACTTACCTCAGGTTGACGCATATCTATCGCCTGTTCGATCTCAGCAGAATTGCAGTTATCGCACTGTGAAATGTACAATAATGTTTTTGCAAGATTTTTCTGCATCCCTAGCTTGACGAACAGTTGAACAGCTTTATCATCATCCTTGTCTAGTGTATATACATTTTTTTCTCTCATAGTCTCTCTCTTTCTCATTGTTCATAACGGTTATCCTGTTATAAACTCGATTATCGAATCAGCGCAGGAGCCTTGGGTACACTGACAAAAGATGGTCATCTGTTCCTGCAAGAGTTGCTCTCTGTTTTAGAAGAAACTTTTTCAATCATCATGTACTAGTATATATATACAGTAACGAATAAGGGAGAGAATATCCTGGATTTGATTTGTTTTGGCAAAAAAAGAAAAACAGAAAATTGAAGAAGTCGTTCAGTGCCCTGAATGCGGGGGTAACCATCTTACTAGAGATTATTCTCGGGCGGAGGTGGTGTGTAGAAATTGCGGGTTCATTCTTGATGAGAATATGATTGATCAGGGACCCGAATGGCGAGCGTTTGATAGCGAACAACGGGAAAAACGAGCCCGAACCGGAGCACCAATGACCTACACCCTCCATGATAAAGGACTAAGTACGACGATAGGCTGGAAAAACCGGGATTCCTACGGAAGAGCAATTCCGACAAGAAACAGGGCACAGATCTATCGTCTGAGAAAATGGGAACGACGTATTCGCATAAACAACGCAACAGAACGAAGCCTTGCGACTGCGCTCTCTGAGCTTGACCGACTCTCCTCAGGCATGGGTCTCCCAAGAACTGTGCGGGAGACCTCTGCGATGATTTATCGAAAAGCAGCATTGAAGAATTTAGTCCGTGGTAGGAGCATAGAAGGTGTCACCGCCGCCGCGTTATATGCCGCGTGTCGGCAGTGTAATGTGCCTCGAACCCTTGATGAGATTGCCACGTTCTCGCACCTCTCTCGCAAAGATATCGGGAGAACCTACCGATATGTCTCTCGTGAATTAGAATTAAAATTATTGCCGACTTCCCCTGAGGATTATATCTCAAGATTTTGCAGTGAGCTGAAACTCAGTGGCGATGTGCGAGAAAAAACCATAAAGATATTACACGACGCCGCACGCGGGGAGCTGACGAGTGGGCGTGGTCCAACCGGAATGGCGGCAGCATCTCTGTATATCGCTACTGTCCTTTGTGGCGAACGCAGGACGCAGCGGGAGATAGCAGATGTCGCAGGCGTCACCGAGGTCACCATCCGAAATCGTTACAAGGAACTCACTCTCAAACTCAACATAGACATCACCCTATAACTGAACCGTTCACCCTATGTGCTTTTCTGTTTCGTCATACAAATCTCAATTGATGAGCCATTGGTGATGCTTTCGGAACTACTGTTTATCTCTTTTTCGTGTGCGTCAGTGACAAACCTGTTGCTCACACTCTCTGCAGTGTCCACCGCTGTACTAATCGACCTGCCTCTTGCTTTACTAACGACCTCATCGGACCCATGAGCAGCAACCTATGTCACGACTACAAGCACATACGTCATCAGAGGTTTCTTTCCAACAAATATCACGTTTTCATCGGACCTTTATCCCTGTTGTTCTGCATTTTTCTCTGTTCCAAACATTTAAAAGAAATAAGACAATAACACCATCTCGCTTGTAGTACCAGAGGAGGAATACGTAGGAGTTCCAAGATAAGGACGGTCATGTTTTGTGAATCATGAAAAATCTAAAGAACAAATGAAAACATTGATTCATTGGTTCATTTTCAGTATTATATTAGTAAATATTTTTGTGTTTCCAGGATGTCTGACTGACTCAAACGATGAAAAGAGCCCACCTGATTTTGATATCGTTATCGGTACGATTAGTGATATCTCTGGGTTTTATCCATGGATGGGTATCCGAGATAATCCTACACTTGCAATAAACGTGAATCTCTTTGACTGTTTAGTTGAATTGGATCATTATACGTATAAATTCATTCCCGCACTAGCAGAAAATTGGAATAATCCAAACAGCACCACCTGGAGATTCTTTTTACGGAAAGATGTACGCTTCCATAATGGGGACACTTTTACTGCAGATGATGTGAAATTCACGATTGACTTTATGAAAAATGACCCGTATTATATCGAAGAGCTGGAAGCCATATCTGATAGTAGAATACGAGATACGTATACCATTGATATTTTTACCTCTAAGCCGTGTCCTACCTTATTATACAATTTAGCTACGCTCTTTATGTTGTCTGAAGAGCATATGAACCAGAGTGCAGTGGATACTGAAACATGGCCGGTTGGGACGGGTGCCTATCAATTCGTCGACTATATCCCCCGGGACGCTATCATTTTTGAACGGTTTGATGAATACTGGGGTGGACCGCCTGCGGTTCACCGTGTTGTTTTTAAACATATGAATACGACGGCGGAGATAAAACACGCATTACTTCAGGGAGAGATTGATATTGGTTCCCTTGCGATAGAGGATGTCGGAGAAATCCAAAATTCGACGGGATGTATCGTTCAGTCCGTACAAATGCCATCTGTTATATATCTTAGCTTTGATTTTCGGGTGAATGATAGTTATGGGTTTCAGGGGTCTGTCAATCCGGTGTCTGATGTACGAGTACGAAAAGCCATGTATCATGCCATTGATATTGACACCATTATCCGTACCTGTCTGAATGGTTCTGCAATGCCAGCATCGCAGTTTCTCACCTCCTATACGTTTGGGTATAATCCCGATATCCGTCGATTGTCCTATGATGTTTCGATGGCACAGGAATTACTCAAAGACGCAGGGTATGAGGCGGGGTTTGCGATCGTGTTAGATACGAGTAATACTCCTCGATGGGTTGCCATTGCAAATGAGATAGCACGTCAGCTCGCAGAGATTAATATTACGATTTTAATCAATCCACTCCCAACAGATGAGTATTATCCAAAACTCTATGTTAAAAATACGTCTCTGTATATCACCGGGTTTAATCCTCTCGACGCTGAGAGTCTTATCAAATTATTGTTGCAGACGTCAAATATGACGGTGGGTGATGGTGTGTGGAATTATGGTAACTATTCGAACCCTGAGGTCGATCGGCTGTATGAACTGCTGTTCTCCACTATGGAAACGTGGAAACGACAAGAATACCTCCAGGAGATTTTTTCGATAGCGGTAGCAGATGTCGCATGGGTCCCTCTTTTTTCACCGAAAGTGCATTTTGGTATGAAGGATGAAATACAGTGGAGACCAAGTCCCAGTTCATTTTACTGGGTTAAAGATATTTCTTTTACAAAATAACGTACAAGTGTATTTTTTTTAATATTAGTGGACCGATGATTATGTTTATGGATAAATACATTGACCTTTGTTATAACCATGTCATTGCTTCTGATTTTTAATGATGTTTTTTTAAAAGAAATATCCGCCTCAAAACAGAAATATGAGTATTCAATGATTTTCTTCTTTATACTTAATGGAAAAAAAAATTACGCTACTTACTGCGAAAAAAGTTACACCTACAGTACCAATAATAGATGGTATGCCAATTGCATACATATTAGTAGTCGTTGACCAAAGCTCTCTAATACGATATCCAAAAATAAGAGATATTGCAGAAATGATAATGAGCATTATTCCAATTATTAAAAAACCCTTTTGTATCCATTTTCCATTCGTTACTAATTATTATTGTTTAAATCAATAAAAGATTTTGCTCATAATATTTGTTCAAAACATAAGAATTTTCGT
>Ga0068714_10004493_pt1 | contig 15582 bp, 10 predicted proteins | sample MTBNYHSulfiMetaG_FD_62988 | JGI IMG/M metagenome (GOLD analysis project Ga0068714, IMG submission 62988) | Enrichment culture microbial communities from rom New York Harbor, USA that are MTBE-degrading - MTBE-NYH (New York Harbor Sulfidogenic)... | ecosystem: Environmental > Aquatic > Marine >...
CGGCATCTACTTTGGCGAGGCAACCGAAGACTACGTGATCGTGAACACCGATATCCCCGAGTTTGACTACCCGGTGGGAGAGGGCCGCGTCGAGTCCGTCTACACGGGCACCCAGGGCGTGACCGTGAACTCGTTCCTGCGCCGCACGGCGTTTGCGCTGCGCTTCTCGGCGCCGCAGGTCCTGTTCAGCCAATACATCAACGCCGAGAGCCGCGTGTTCTTTGACCGGGACATTGTTGCGCGGGTCAACAAGATCGCGCCGTTCCTGACGCTCGATTCCGATCCGTACCCGGCGATCATTGATGGCCGCATCGTGTGGATCATCGACGCGTACACCACCTCGGACGCCTATCCCTACGCGGAGTACTTCAACGGGATCAACTACGCGCGCAACTCGGTCAAGGTGACCATCGACGCCTACGACGGCACCACCACGCTCTGGGGTGTCGATCCGGCTGACCCGGTGCTGCAAGCATGGCAGACGATCTTCCCAGATCTGATCACCAGCGCCGACGGGGTGCCGGATGCCGTTCGCGCGCACTTCCGCTACCCGGAGGACCTCTTCAGCCTCCAGGCCGAAGTCTACAAGACCTACCACATGACCGACCCGCAGGACTTCTACAACAAAGAGGACGCGTGGGAGATCCCCGGCGAGCGTGACGGAGAGAGCATGGACCCCTTCTACGTGCTCATGCAGCTCCCCGGTGAGGATGCCGAAGACTTCCAGATGATCCAGCCGTTCACGCCGCGCAACAGGGACAACATGATCGGCTGGATGGCGGTCAAGTCGGATCCTGCTGACTACGGCACGCGCGTGGTCTACGAGTTCCCCAAACAGCGCGTGATCCTCGGACCGGAACAGGTGGCAGCGCGCATCAACCAGGACGACATCATCGCGCCCCAGCTCACACTGTGGAGCCAGCGCGGCAGCAGCGTGATCTTCGGCAACATGCTGGTCATTCCGCTCAACGACTCTCTGGTCTACATTCAGCCCCTCTACCTGCAGGCCGAGCAGACCGCGATCCCGGAGCTCGTCCGCGTGATCGTCGTATACGCCGACAAGGTTGAGATGGCCGACGACCTGCCAACGGCCCTCCTCGCGGTCTTTGGCGAGGACGTGCCTGTCGACGGTGAGCCTGGTGAGCCGGGGACTGCCGCGGACGCTGCCCGGGCGCTCGAACTGTACGAGCGGGCGATCGCAGCGCAGCGTGCGGGTGACTGGGCCGCCTACGGCGCGGCAATCGATGAGCTCGGGAGCGTGCTGGAGGAGCTGGCCGGTACGGGCAACGGGAGTTCGAGCGAGACGAGCGAGACGAGCGGGACGCCATAGGGCGGGGTGTGGCCGATCGAAGCTTGGGCTGAGGGCGTAAGCTGAGGGCATTACCTCAGTGCATCGGCCCTTCGCCGGTAAGGTCCTCTGGCAGCCACGGCTCGAGCACCGCAAGCGCCCGGGCCGCGACCTCGTACCTGGCCTGTCCGTTGGTCACGCACCACGTCACGTATCCCGCGAAGATGAGGGCCAGCACGGCCATTCCTTCGGCACGGTCGTTGAGCGTGCCAGGGTTCTTCGCCGCCGATCGAAGCAGGGTTGGAAGCTGCGTGATCGCCGCCTCAATCGCTGTCTTTGACCCCACCGCCGTTGTCATGAACGGCATGCCGCTCATCGCCTCGAAGAGCATCAACCGCTGCCGTACGCTGGCGGCTATCTTAGGATCCCCACCGGCAACCGATCGGGCATATGCGTCCAGACTCTCGCCAACCGACATGCGTTTTGACTCGGGAACGAACTCGGTGACGGGAGATGGCGACGGCATGATCACCTTTGCGAGGGAAACCCTGCCCGTGCCGGTCTCGAGTGCGACGACCCGGTCGAACAACGGAGTGACCTGCCACTTCCGTTCGGAGTCCTCGCGCAACGCAGCGAGGCGCTTGTCATCGCCTGTATCGCCCATAGTGGACGTGAGCAGGCCAAACTCCGCGAGGGGCTCCAGTATGCGTCTCGTGAGGGCGGCGTGCAGCTCCCATGCAGGATCGAAGCGGAACTCATAAAACAGCCCCGGCACCTCCCACACGTCCTCGTCATGGGGCATCCTGTCGGCGAAATCGGACAACGGCAACGGCGTGCGTAGCAGCGTGCCGAGCCTCAGAAGCGCAGCTCCGAAGAAGTCGCCCATCATGGGATCGTCAGGGAAGCGATCGACCGCTGCGATGTTGTAGCGCTGGAGATACGCCATGAGGAGCGCGTGATGCAGCTCGCCCGCACGTTCCGGTGCCCGCAGCTGGTCACCCCGCTTCGTAGCAAGGAACTGGCCACGGTACACGCGGCCCAGTCGGCCAACCTGAACGAGGTCTCGCAGCATCGCCAGCGGCCATACCTGCGCTTCGTCCACAACGGACCATCCACGCCTCGTTGTGACGATCTCTTCGTCCAGTTCGAGCGTCTCAAGCATCGTGCGCACAAACCGCCGGTTCAGCTGCCGGGACTTCTCCGTGAGCTTCTGCGGATGCTCGTGGAGGGCGTCGAGCAGACGGACCGCGTTGCGCACGATTCGTGTCGTGCCCGCTTCCTCCGCCGAGAGGGGACTGATCGTGATCGGACACCCGTCCTCCCCGATGGGGATCTCGAGGATTCGATCGAAGAGCTCCTTCGTGAGCTCGATCCCGGTCTCTCCCCGAGTTATCTTCTTCTTCGCCACCGTGCGCCGCCTCCCCGAAGTCGTTGTCCCGCAGTCTCCCACCCAGAAGGGACTACGACAAGTCAGTGCGCCCTGGAGCTCCCTCGGCCGAGCGGAGGCTCGGGTGCTTGGAGCGTTGATCGAGGCCCCGTTCGTGGGCCCATGCTCGCATGGCGTGGTGAGATTCTTACCACGTGATGAGAAGATTCTTACCGGGGTACCTAACGGGGATCGTAGAACGCGAATTGCCACGAATGAGTGACACGGCCGATCGGCTCGCTTGCCCCGGATACTGCATCTGTTTGTCCGCCGACCCGCTACAATGAACGCGTGGTTCCCGGAGCGCCACCCCCGTCATGGGAGGCCGAGCTGCGCGTACTGAGAACAGCGGGGCTGCTCGTTCTGGTCGTTGGCCTCACCGCCGCGGCCACGGTCGGCGCACTCCTGTGGGGCCTGCCGCTCGTTGGGGGAGTTCCTGCCGCACCCGCGATGACGGTCGCCTCATGGCCAGCCGCAACCTCGGAGCGGACCGTCGCCGCGCCTACCCGGGAGATAACCATCGTTGCCGTTGGTGACCTCATGGGCCACAGCCCGCAGCGTGACTCGGCCAAGACGGCATCGGGCTACGACTTCGCGCCGTGCTTCTCGGCGGTGGCCACACGCGTTGCCGAGGCTGACCTCGCGATCGGCAACCTTGAGACACCGCTCGCGGGCGCGGATGCCGGTTACAGCGGGTACCCGGCGTTCAACAACCCCGACGACTACGCCGTGGCGCTCGGCGCTGCCGGCTTTGATGTGCTCACAACCGCGAACAACCACTGTCTGGATCGGGGGATGTCAGGCCTCGTCCGCACGCGGGAGGTGCTCGAGTCGCTCGGCATCGCCTCCACTGGCACGGCCCGAAGCGAAGATGAGGCGGATACGCTCCTCATGCGCGATGTCAGCGGTGTGAATGTCGCCATTCTCGCGTACACGTACGGGATGAACGGTTTCACCGCACCCGCAGGCAAGGACTGGGCGGTTAACACGATCGACCGGGAGGCCATGACGGCAGCCGTGGCCGACGCTCGCGCGCAGGGCGCCGACATCGTGATCGTGAGCATTCACAACGGCATCGAGTACGAGCGTGAGCCGAGCACCTCGCAAGAAGCGCTTGAGCTGGCGATGGTGGCCGCCGGCGCCGATGTTGTTCTCGGTAGCCACCCGCACGTCATCCAGCCGATGGAAGTTGTGGAGGCCACGCGCGAGGATGGCACGCCACGCGAGGCGCTCATCATCCACTCGCTCGGCAACTTCGTGTCCGGCCAGCGCCAGCGCTTCCGCGACGCCGGGCTGATCCTGAGCTTCTCGTTTGAGAAGGACCTCGGGACGGGTGTCACGCGGCTCACGGGCGTCGAGTACGTCCCCACGTGGGTGGACTCCGCCGACGACACCGGCACCGCGTACCGGGTCCTCCCCATAGCCGAAGTGCTTGCCGACGCGGACTACCCGGGCGTCACCGACGGGGACCGCCAGCGTATGGCCGAGGCGTACGCGGACACGGCGGAGCACCTGGGAGAAAACGAAGTGTACTCACGCGATCCGGCCTCCCTGGTCTTCTGGGGGGAGCGGGTCTGGGACTAGCGGGCGGCGGGTGCTGCGGCGCGAAGGTGGACGCCAACCAGGGTGGAAGGCGGGCACCAAACGGGGTGGAAGGCGAGAGGCGCCCGCCACGTGGCGCGCCGGCTCTGACTACCGTCTTGCCGCGAAGCTGTCCGGATGCGGACCGAGACGCTCGCCACGATCCAGGTCGTCGATCGTAGCCATCTCCCCGGCTGAGAGGCAGAAGTCGAAGATCGCTGCGTTCTCGGCGATCCTCTCGGCGTGGGTGGACTTGGGGATCACGACGACATCTTTCTGCAGCGCCCAGCGCAGCGCAACCTGCGTCGCGGTCTTGCCGTGCCGGACGCCGATCTCTACGAGTTCCGGTACCGTGTGCGCCCGGCCGCGCAGCGTAGGAGCCCAGCCCTCAACAACGATCCCATAGCTCTGACAGAACTTCACGAGCGCCGGCTGCGTGTGCCAGGGATGGAGTTCGAACTGGTTCACCATCGGCGGGACGCAAACGTGCGGCAGGAGCGCGTCCAGGTGGTGCCGCAGGTGGTTGCAGACGCCGATCGAGTGGACAACACCCTCGGCGAGCAGACGTTCGAGCGCCCGCCATGTCTGGGGGGTCTTTGGCATCGGCCAGTGGACGAGGTAGAGATCGAGGTAGTCCAGGCCGAGGCGGGTGAGGCTGCGCTCGCAGGCGGCGAGTGTCTCGTTGTAGCCCTGCTCGTCATTCCACATCTTGCTCGCCACGAAGACCTCGCCGCGCGGGACGCCGCTCGCGCGGATGCCGGCCCCCACGCCGGGCTCGTTTGCGTAGAGCGATGCCGTATCGATGCTGCGGTAGCCGAGTGAGAGTGCTGCGACGGCGGCGGCCTCAACATCGCCACCCTGCAATGACTTGTACGTTCCGAGGCCGAACCGCGGCATCCGCACGCCATTGGCAAGCGTGATCGTCGCGTTGACGGAGTCCAGCATGCGTTGCCTCCTCGTGACTTCGGCCCAAAGGATACGCCACTCGCCCGCTATAGGGCGAGTGGCGCGGATGGTGCGAATGACTCAGGATGCATCAGGCTGGTTCAGTCCGCCCGGCTACGCGCGTTGGCTGCGGGGGCAAACCGCCTCCATACGGGCTGCCGGGACCTAGGGCTCCGCGAGCTGCCCGACCTCGATCTCCACGGTCGAGCCCGGTGCAGCGGATGCGCCGCCGATCGGGGACTGGCTCACGACCTTGCCGTCCTCGTTGGGATCGCTGGTGTCGACGTAGAGAACGTCGACCTCGAACCCGGCTCCATCGAGTGCGTCGAGCGCGTCGGCCAGCTCAAAGCCGAAGACGTTTGGCACCTCGGCAACCTCAATACCCAGAGATACCTCAAGGGTGATCGTCGAGCCGGACTCAACGATGGTGTCAGGATCGGGCTTCTGCGAGATGACGGTTCCCTCGGCCACGGTGTCGCTGTACGACTCAGTCTTGGCCACGACGAGGCCCGCCGCCTCAAGCAGTGTCTTCGCCTCGGCGAACGTCTTGCCGGCCACGTTTGGCACCTCAACTTGCTCGACACCCGCCGAAACCACGAGCTTGACCCGCGTCTTTACCGGAACCTCAGTGCCAACCACAGGGTCCGTGCGGATGACAAGCCCCTTCTCGATCTCTGCGTTGTTCTCGTCAATGGTTCTGTCGTACTCGAGATTGCTCGCGCGCAGCGCCTCGATCGCCTGCGCTTCCGTCATGCCCGCGAGATCCGGAACCGTCGCCTTCTCGAGCCCCGCGCTCACCGTGATATTGACCGCTGCGCCCGGTTCCACTTCGGCGCCGGCGTCTGGATTCTGGTCCATGATGATGCCGATGGAGGTCTCGGCGCTGTTCTCGGTGGTGACCTCACCGATCTCGAGGCCCACCTTGGCGAGCTCCACCTCGGCCTGGGCCTCGGTGAGCCCCGCAAGCGACGGCACGACGACCTTGGTGCTCCCAAAGATCCCGAGGCCCCACGCCACGCCCCCGACGACCACGAGGATGATTGCCACGAGGGCGACCCACACCCACGGGCTCGTCCGGCGCTCGGGGATCGGACGGATCTGCGGCCGCGCGCCCTGGTACGGGCTCGACGAGCGCTCGATCGGAGGCAGCACGCTCGTCTGGTCGTTTGAGCTGCCGTACGTTCCGCCGTACGCGCCGCCCACAGCCGGCTGGCCACCCATGACGCGCTTGAGGTCCGCGCGCATTTCGTTTGCCGAGTCGTACCGCTCGCTCGGGTCCTTGCGCATAGAGCGCATGATGACCGCCTCGAGCGCCGGCGGGATCGAGGCACGGATCTGCCGCGGCGGGATCGGGTCGGAGTTCACCTGCATGAGCGCGGTAGCCACCGGCGTGTCGCCCTCAAACGGCGGGCGCCCGGTCACCAGTTCGTAGAGCGTCGCGCCGAGTGAGTAGAGGTCCGACGCCGGGCCCAGGTTCTTGCCCTGTGCCTGCTCGGGGCTGATGTACTGCGCGGTGCCGAGCACCGAGCCCGTCTGCGTCATCGTGGTATTCCCGGCGCGCGCGATGCCAAAGTCCATGACCTTGATCGTGCCTTCGGGGGTGAGAATGATGTTGTGCGGCTTGATGTCGCGGTGAATGATGTCGTAGCCGTGTGCGACGGCGAGCGCCGAGCACACCTGTGCCGCGTAGTCCGCGGCCTTCATCGGGTCGAGCGGCCCGCGGCTCTGGACCAGGCTCTTGAGATCCATGCCGTTCACGTACTCCATCACGATGTAGTACGTGTCGCCTTCGCGTCCCCAGTCGTACATGTTCACGATGTTCGGGTGAGAGAGATTGGCGGCCGCCTGAGCTTCCTGGCGGAAGCGCGCGACAAATGTAGGCTCTGTTGCGTAGCGGGCGTGCAGTACCTTGACGGCGACCGTCCTCCCCAGGACTTCGTCCACCGCCTTATATACGTCCGCCATGCCGCCCGAGCCAATTCGCTCGACGGCGCGGTATCTGCGTCCGAACACCAGCTCTTCCACGAGTCCCCTACCCTCTCTCACCTGCAACGGGGCGCAAACGCCCGGTCCATTCTACCGTATGCAGCGCTTTACGGCTTCCCGCGCACGATGACGATATTGGTGATGACGCCACCGGCACTGCGGGGACCGGGCCATGCCCGCACCGCGCGCCGCTCATTCCGTTGCCTCAAGCGCTACCTCGAGCACCTGCCGTGCAATCGGCGCGGCCACGGTGCCGCCAACGCCGGCGTTCTCGACTACGACCGCTATGGCGACCCGCGGGTTCTCCGCGGGAGCGAAGCCGATGAACCAGGCGTGCGTTTGGGACGTCTCGCCAACCTCGGCGGTGCCCGTCTTGCCGGCCACCGCTGCGCCCGGGATCGCGGCGTGTGAACCGGAGCCGCTCTGCACGACGCTCACCATCAGGCTCGTGACGACATTGGCCGTCGCAGGGCTGGTGGCAGTGCGCCACGGGCGCGGCGCTGTTTCCGTGATGACCTGGCTCGCGCGGTTAGTCACGGCGCTCACGAGGTACGGCCGCATGACCACCCCATCGTTGGCGATGCCCGAGGCCACGAGCGCCATCTGGAGCGCGGTCGTCTGCGGACCAGGAGGGCTCTCGTGCTCGCCAACCGGCTGGCCAACGCCCGCCCACGCGGTTTCCCAGTCGGTCATCTCGGCTGGCTCGGGCATGAGCGAGGCCACCGTGGGGATGTCCGAGGGCGGCGTGGAGTCAAAGCCAAACGCCTCGGCTTGGTTGACGAGCGCCTCCGGGCCGAGCGCGTAGGCGATCTGCGCGTACACGGTGTTCACGGAGGACGCGGTGGCCTTGCGGAGCGTTATCGTGCCGTACGAGCTGCCGCCATAGTTGGTGATCGTTCCGCCGCCGATAGTGATCGAGGCCGGACCGGAGAACGTCGATTCCGGCGTGGCGAGCCCGCTGCCGATCGCTGCCGCGAGCGTAACGATCTTGAACGTGGAGCCGGGCGGGTAGAGGGCGTTGTTGGCGCGGTCCACGAGCGGGGCGCCGCTGCCGGTGGCGTTCAGCGAGGCCCAGTCAGTGTCTATCGTATTGGGATCGTAGCCGGGCGAGGAGGCCTCGGCGAGGATCGCGCCGGTCCGCGGGTCGATCACGACGATCGCACCCGAATAGCCCTGCAGCGCCTCCTCGGCGGCGGCCTGGATACGCGAGTCGATCGTGAGGCGGACGTCGTTGCCGGCAACCGGCACGCCCGCAGCGGATTCGATCATGTCCGAGAACGTGGCAAAGTCGCTCTGGCCGGCGAGCGCCTGGTTCATCGAGGCCTCAATGCCCGAGCGCCCGTACGTCGTGCTGTAGTAGCCGAGGACGTGCGCCGCGAGCGAGCCCTGCGGGTAGACGCGCCGGTAGTACTCGCCGTCTCTGACCGACTCGGCCAGCAAGACGCCGTCCGAGGAGATGATTGCGCCACGCTCCTGGCTCATCTCGGCCACGATGCCGCGGGTGTTGGCGGGGTTGGCCGCGAGGTCGTCGGCCTGCACGACCTGGATGTAGGTCAGGTTGAGCACGAGGGCGACCATGAGCGCCGTCAGAAGACCCGCCACGCCAACGAGCCGCCGCGTGAGCGCGATCCTGCCGAGGAGGCCCGTGCCGCCGGCGACGGCGATCTCCGTTTCCCGGCCGGTACCCGTGTCGCCCGCGCGCAGCAGGAGCGCGAGCAGGATGAAGTTGGACAGGATGGAGCTCCCGCCGTAGCTCACGAAGGGGAGCGTGATGCCCGTGAGCGGGATGAGGCGGGTCACGCCACCAACGATGACGAACGCCTGCAGCCCAAAAGTCGCCACCAGTCCCACCGCCGTGAGCGCGGCCACGTCCGAGCGCGCCCGTGATGCCGTGGCCAGACCGCGCAGGCAGAAGATCAGGAACGCGATGATGAGCGCCACGCCGCCAAGCAGCCCGAGTTCTTCTGCGATGGCCGTGAAGATGAAGTCGGTCTCCACGAACGGGATGCGCGTGGGAAGACCGTTGCCAACGCCCACACCAAGCACCTCACCCGCGCCGAGTGCGAAAAGCGACTGCGCAAGCTGGTAGCCGCGGCCGGCTGCATCGGCAAAGGGATCGAGCCAGATCGCTACGCGCGTCTGCACGTGGTCGAACATGAAGTACGCCGCTGTGGCGCCCACGGCAAAGAGGCCCACACCAGTGATGACGTACATCGGCCGCCCCGTCGCCGAGTAGAGCATCACCAGGAAGACGCCAAAGAAGAGGAGGCTCGAGCCCAGGTCCTTCTCGGCAACCATGACGACGAGGCTTACGGTCCACATGAAGAGCAGGGGCCCAAGATGGCGCGCGGGCGGGAACCAGACGCCGAGCACGCGTTTAGTGGAAACGGAGAGCACCTCGCGGTTCTCGGCGAGATAGGCAGCGAGAAAGAGAACGATGAGGACTTTGGCGATCTCGGCGGGCTGGAAGGAGTAGCCGGCAAACTGCAGCCAGAGCTTGGCGCCGTTGATCTCGCGGCCAACGAGCGCTGGCAGGACAAGGAGCACGATGCCGCAGATCGCGATCGTGTACTTGTAGCGGCCAAGGCGCTCAAGCGATGGGACGTAGAGCAGCGTGGCCACGAGCGCGATGACGCCGATGAGCATCCAGGTGACCTGGCTCGAGGCGAGGTCAGCGTCGAGGCGGGTGATGAAGGCAAGGCCAACGCCCGAGAGCACGAACGCGATCGGCAGGAGCGTAGCGTCCGCGCCAGGCGAGAGCTGGCGGACGGAGATGTGTGCGATCACGAAGGCGACGAAGAGCAGCGCCGGTGCGGCGATGTCCCACCACGAAAGGTCCAGGCGTGCCGACCCGTGCACGAGGACGAACAGCAGGATCACGACCGGCGCGGCCGCGAGCAGCAGGAGCAGTTCGGTGTCCCGGCGGCTGCGCATGCTAGGGGTTCACGGAGGCGGTGGCCACAGCCGCAGCGCGGACGCGATAGGTGTCCAGGAGGGCGCGGGCCGTATCGAGACCGTCAACGCGGATGCCGGAGGAGAGTCTGCTTGCGGTGATGGGATCCAGCGCCTCAACAGGGACCGTGGACTCCTCGGAAAGCCAGCTGAGGCTGATGCCGGCAAAGCTGCCGGGGACGCCCTGGTAGAGCGCGACGCGCCCGTCTTCGGCGATGAGGTAGGCCTGCGAGCGCGCGTAGCCGTGCGCTATGAAAGCGGCGGCGCCGACGATGGCAACGGCGGCGAGTATCCACAGCGCGCGCAGCCCCCAGCGGGGCGCTCCGGGCTGCTTGGCCGCACGATGCGCCGAGTGCTCCACGTCCGTGACCACGACCGTGACGTTGTCGCTGCCGCCCGCGTCGAGCGCGGCGTCCAGCAGCCCGTCAACGGCGTCCAGCGGGGTGGGGGCGGTCTCGAGAATGTGCTCGATGATGTCGTCGGTGACCATGCCAAAAAGGCCGTCTGTTGCCACGAGCAGCCGATCGCCCGGCGCGGCCTCAAACTCAAATGCATCCACCAGCAGGTTGGGGTCCGAACCGAGCGCACGGGTGATGACGCTGCGGTTAGGGTGCGCGCGCGCCTCCTCGGGCGTGAGCTGGCCCTGGCGCACGAGGTCCGCCACCATCGAGTGGTCGTCGGTGAGCTGCTGGAGCTGACCGTAGTGCAGCAAGTATGCGCGGCTGTCGCCAACGTGCGCGATGGCAACGCGGGTGCCGTCGATCATCGCGGCCGTGAGCGTTGTTCCCATGCCGCGGCGGCCGCGGCCCTCCTCGGCGGCCTCGATGACGGCGGCGTTTGCCTGCCGGACGGCGCGCGCCAGCGCCTTGGCATCGGCGATGCGCGGAGCGGTGATGAGCAGCTTGTCGATGGCAATCGAGCTGGCGATCTCTCCCGCCTGATGCCCGCCGAGGCCGTCGGCAACCGCGAAGAGCGGCGGAGCGAGCAGGAAGGCGTCCTCGTTCCCGGAACGGACGAGGCCGATGTGCGTATCACCGGCAAATGCCGGCTCGCCGCCGCCGCGCCTCACAGGCGTACAACCTCGAGGCGGATCGTGCCGAGTTCGATGACGTCACCGGCGGCAAGTGCGAGCGGCCGCTGTGCTGGCTGGCCGTTGACGAGTGTGCCGTTTGTGGAGTTCAGGTCCTCAAGGACGGGCCCCTCGGGTCCGCGCACGATCTTGGCGTGGAGTGAGGACACGAAGTCGTCAGCGATCACGAGGTCGGCGTCCGGGGAACGGCCGATCACGACCGGGCCGGTGAGCGGGATGGAGATGCCGGTGACCTCGCGCGGCCCGTGCGTCACCCGGAGGGCAAGTCCCTTGCGGGTAGAGCGCTCGCCCGTACCGGAGATGAGGCCAATGCCGGTCTTGATCGCGGCAAAGAGGAACAGGTACAGCAGTGCTATGAGCACGATCCTACCAAAGAGAAGCACGACGTCGGCCACGGATCACCGTCCCGGTTCGTGGAAGGTGAGGCGGGTCAGGCCGATCTCCACAACGTCGCCGTCGTGCAGGCGCGCGCGGCGGACTTCGTTGCCGTTGACACGCGTGCCGTTCGTGGAGCCGAGGTCCGTCACGGCCCAGTCATCGTCAATCCGGATGAACGCGGCGTGCCGGCGCGAGACGTTTGCGTCATCCAGGCAGATCGCGCACTCGGGGTTGCGGCCTACGATGAGTTCGTAGGTGTCCAGCGGGACGCGCCGGCCGCTGCCAGCGAACGTGAGCACGGCGACCTCCGAGGGCGGCGACGCCGTGCGGAATGGCGCGGGTGCGTAGGTGTCAGGGTCGGCAGGGAGATCCATGGGCGAGCCGGCCGGTGATGTGGCGTCGGTCAGAGCGGCACTCACACGGAAGCGGCCGAGCTTCAGGTCCGTGTGGGCCACAAACGTCACGACAGGGCGCGACGTCAGCAAGTAGTGCTGCTCGCGGGCGTGATCGACGAGGTACGTGGCGAGTTCTCCAGCGAGCACGGTCTTGAACGTGCCGAGCTTGCGGGAGTCCTCGGCGGAGAGCGCGACGGTGAAGGAGTTGGGCGCATACACGGCGTTCACGCCCACGGCGCGCTCGTCATCGGCGGCCCGGGCGAGCGCCTTGGCGATCTCGGCAGGCTGCACGGGAGAGCGAAACGCACCGGCGAAGAGGCCTTCGATGCCGGTGGCGACGCGATCTTCAAAGTCGGAAAGGATGCCCATCGCACCACACAATGGTCGGCGCCGAACATACAGAGGAAATGATAGCAGTGCGTGGAAGCGGGGGAACGCCCCCGTCAGCGTGCCGTTGCTGGTCGTGCCCTAGGTCTCGCCCTCCTCCTCGGGGCGCATCGGAGCGCCGAGCGCGATCACGATCGCCATGACCGCGAGGGCGATGGCGAGATCCGGAAGCAGAGCCAGGAGCGTGAATCCTCCGGCGAACTGGGCAGCCCACACGTAGTAGCCGCCCCCCAGGACCGCAGCGCCGACGATCGTGCCGACGGCCGCCCAGAGTCGGCTCGCCTGCCGGCAGGCGAGCGAGCAGATCGCCGCCGAGATGGGCCACGCGGCAAGCGCTAGGCCGATGCCGGGACCGGGGAGCGCCATGCCTGCCGCCCCGGCGGTGATGGCGGGCCACACGGATCCGATCGCCGAGGGGCTGATTGCGAGGTATGGCGGCGCCTGGCCAGTCAGGAGCGACAGCGCCGTCACGACGAGCGCCGCCAGCAGCGCCGTGAGCGCGGCAGTGAGAGGCGGATACTGGAAGCCGATGAGCAACGGGAGGGCCGGTGCTCCGCGCAGCGCGCCGAGGAGGGGCGCTGCCCAGGGCACAAGCGACGCGCCCGTCCCGCGGCGGCCCTTGAGGAGCCAGAAGACGAACGCGGTCACCGCAAAGCCCGCCGCAGGGATGGGGCCGACGGCGGAGTACGTGCCGACGGTAACCGCGCCCAGCCCGAGCGCCAGCCCGAGGTCCGGCGCCAGCAGCCCGGCGAGCCCTACAAGCGCGGCCGCGCCCGCGCGCACCGGCGTGTCGAGCGGGAACGCGCTGACGCCGGTCCAGGCCAGCCATGCGCACACGACCGCCGCCGACGTATGACGGGCCGTGCCCGCGTACGGGGCCAGGCGGTCCCAGAGTCCGAGCCGTCCGATGTGCTCGCTTTCTGCGATGGGCGGGCCCGCAGTCTCCTCGACGAGACGTGCGAGCGCGTCGCGCCCCGCGCGCGGATCGCCAAGGTGCGGACCGATCGCGCGGCTGAAGCTCGTGACCGAGGGATAGCGGTCCGCGGGATCGGGAGCGAGCGCCGCGATCAGGACGTCATCGATCTCGGCGGAGAGTGAGTGCTCGAACTCGGAGGGCAGCGGAACGTCGGCGACTTCGATCTTGAAGAGCGAGCCCTCGACGGTATCGGCGTCAAAGGGGTTGGCGTTGGTGAGGATCTCGTAGGTCAGGGCGGCGAGCGCCCAGACATCCGTGCGCTCGTCGAGTTGCTCGGCGCGGATCTGCTCCGGCGGCATGTAGCCGATCGTGCCTGCGATGCCGTGCGCGCGGCCGCCGGGGCCGGTGAGAGCGGAGACGCCGAAGTCCCCAATTTTCACGCGGCCGTCGGGCGTGATGAGGATATTCGCGGGCTTGAGGTCCAGGTGCAGGACGCCGTTGTCGTGCGCGAAGGACAGTCCGGTCACCATCTGCGCCACGATCGCGGCGGCGGCGTCGAGATCGAGCGGGCCGCCTGCCGTGTCCAGAATCTCGGCAAGCGAGGCACCGCCCACGTCCTCCATGACGATGAACGCCTCGTCCGAGTCCGTGTCCCACTCGTGGACGGTGACGATGTTGGGGTGGTTGAGGAGCGCGGCCGTGCGCGCCTCGCCGAGGCCGATCTTGCCGGGTGGCCGACCAAACGAGTCGTGTGGCAGCGGCATGCGCTTGATGGCCACGCGCCGCGCCATCTTCGTGTCAAACGCGAGCACGACCGAGCCATGGCCACCCTCGCCGAGTGTCGCGAGCGGCCGGTAGCGATTCAAGATGAGCGGTTCGTCCATCTCTGTCTCGCAGTCTCTCTCGATGCCGGGGACGTGCGGTGTGGCCGGGTGCCGGGACGCTCTGCGGGGCCAGGTGCCCGGGACGTTTCTGTGGTCCGTCTGCGCGCCCCGGGCGCACCTAGAGGCCCCGGGGCGCGCAGTTGCGTGCTACTTGCCGACGATCTCCACGAGCTCGAGCTCGAAGGTGAGGTCCTGGCCTGCGAGCGGGTGGTTCATGTCGAGGAGCACGGTCTGCTCGTCAACCTCGGCTACCACGGCGCGCATCTGCTGCCCCATCGGACCCTGGAGGCCGATCGTAACGCCCACCGGGGGGACGCGCTCGCCGAACATCTCGAGCGGCACACGCTGGATTGCCTCATCCATACGCTCGCCGTACGCCTCGGCGGCGGGGATATGCGTCGTCACCGTGCCGCCAACCTCGAGGCCGGACACCGCCGAGTCGAAGCCCGGGATGACCATGCCGCTGCCGATCACGAATTCGATGGGCTCGCTGCCCACGCTGCTGTCGAACTTGCTGCCGTCGTCCAGGGTGCCGGTATAGTGCACGCGGACGGTATCTCCGGCTTGGGGTTTCACGGAAGCTCTCCTGTCTGAGAGGGATAGGGCCATGCAGGTTTCCACTCTACCGCATGAGGCCGAGATTGGCTTCCGGAGGAGCCTGACGTCTGTGCAACGCTAGCGAGATGCCGGGTTGCGCGGAATGCTCGAGGGAATGAGCCTTCCGGGGCGTCCGAACAATGCCCCACGGGGTATAGAGCAGCCAGGAGGTGGTTTTCCATGTACGCACATCGCGCGGAAGCGGCGGCGGCACTGGCGGAGAGACTGAGGGTGGAAGCGGGGAAGGTCGGGACGGTGATTGCGGGCATCCCGCCCGCCGGCGCGATCGTGGGCGCCCAGGTAGCGCTCAAGCTCGATCTGCCGTTTGCGTGTTCGGGGGTGTACAAAGTGCCAATGGCGGCGCGCCCGGACGCGACGCTCGCCGTCATCGATATGGACGGCGAGGTGACGCTCGACCCGAAGAGCGAGCTCACGCGTCACGAGGTGCAGAAGAAAGGAGCATCCACGCTCGCCCGGTTGCATGCCGATCTCGAGCGGTGCAGGGGCGATGCCGAGGAGCCGGATTTCACCAACGCCATTGTGATCGTTGTGGACCATGCAGTCTTCTCAACGCTTGTCGTCCAGGCGGCGGTCGCGTGCATCAAGCGGCACGGTGCCGCTCGCGTGGTGCTTGCCACTCCGGTGATCAGCCAGGAAGCCCTTGCCGAAGCCGGGCGCGAGTTTGATGACGTCATCGCGCTCCAGACCTCTCACGCTGGGGCCGGCCTTGACCGCTTCTATCTGGACCACAGTCCTC
>Ga0068714_10004494_pt1 | contig 15580 bp, 15 predicted proteins | sample MTBNYHSulfiMetaG_FD_62988 | JGI IMG/M metagenome (GOLD analysis project Ga0068714, IMG submission 62988) | Enrichment culture microbial communities from rom New York Harbor, USA that are MTBE-degrading - MTBE-NYH (New York Harbor Sulfidogenic)... | ecosystem: Environmental > Aquatic > Marine >...
GCTGTACGCCGGCGAGGCCCCATGAATTCCTTGTAAAACAGATCCGTTGTGTGGACCTGGGATGGGACCAACTCCGGATAGCGAAGTTCGAGCAGTCTTCCAAACAGGTAGTCCAAATTATTCAACAAAATGGCTGTTTCATTCATGAGGGTTTCTGCAGCGCTCGACTCAGCCTTCCATCGCTCTTCAAACCCAGGAATGTCCTGCCATTTCCTTCGCCCCGGGCCATCGATATCCCTCTTGAATGCATGGATCTCTCCTGTAAGGCGGTCCATCAAATGCATCCTTTTATCAATGAATAAATCCCGGATGCGTGAGAGCTCCTGTTTCTTTGGTGCAGTCAAACGGAACCTCTCTACCAGGGGTCTTGCTGTTCCATAAATCTCCTCCAATTCGCACTTGAGTCGCATGAAATGCGGAACCAGGAAAGAAAGGGAGAATGGATCCTCCCATGGAGGGGAGAGAGATTCAGAGATCTCAAAAACCACCATCTCTTTGAGGGCCTGGGAGTGGTGCTCTTCCTGGTAGAATTTTGAGGCCTTCTCCTTGGCGCCAGACAGATCGAAGAGATCATGGAGGTGCTTCTTGAAGTCTTTATTCACCAATTTTTCAAATCGTGGAACTTCATCTTGGCTAAACCATTGAGGGGCTTCTGTATAGAGCCCGATATCCCAATCCTGGTAAGGGATGAGAACGCTTGATAAGAAAGGCAGCAGCTTTCCAGGCTCCTCTGAATGCTGGCGCAACACAACCATAGCGGTTACGGCCAGTCGCGCCGTCTCCGCATCTGGCCCAAACAGCGGGCCTATTGGAGTGGGGAGAGCGGCAAGACGTTTTTTTATAGCCAACACCTCTGATTCATTGAAGTATTGCTTGAGATCTCCCCATTTTGACTGACTGTGAAAAGCGATCTCCATAGCTAACAAAGGATTATTGATGTCCAGGAGGTCGTGACCGAAAACAGAACTGGCTCCAATCATCACAAGTTCGTCGGATGTAAGAGAACGTCCGGTCCGCACAAAAGTCTCATAGGCCTCCACCAGTCGTGAAGGGTCTTGTCGGGCCAGCGTTTCATAGGGGTACAAATCCACCTCCACCGGCCAATGATCGTCATCGGTGCAGAATTTCAGGAACTCCCTGATGGTAGGACGGAAAAGGGCATCCTTCGCCACCCTGGATCTCCAGTGAGGGGCGATAATGGCCTTAAAGTCAGAAGGCCTGCAATCTCTGGGCAAAAGGTGTGCCTGTCGCGGGGTGCAGGACTGATCCAAGATGACATAATGGCCAGAAGTGGGGTCATAATCTTGCATCTGTTCGTAGAGCTGGAAAGGGCTCGATGCAGCGATGGTAATACGGCCAAGACTGGATAATGCCTCCTTGAGGGTCTGCACGCTCTCACCGGAGATCAACATATAGGGGTCCTCGACCCAAAAAATCCGGTAGTGTGCAGACAATGCCTCAATTCTCGATGCAGCCCATTCAGAGGGTGTCATTTTCCCGGTTATCCTTTTATTGTAAGGCTTCTTGGGCCACAGTGTGACGTTTAAGTTCCTCGTCAACTCTGAGGTCGAAACACAGCATTAACCAATCAATTTTGGTGATTATTTCATAGCCCTTCATGCTGGAGATGTCAATCAAAACGGGGGCAGCTTACCATAGGGGTTTGTCATATACGGTCATAAACTCGCGACTTTTCTTCAGGAAAATGCACTTCTTTTGAGATTTTTGTTGGCAAGGCAAGTGGCATTGTTGTTGATAAACTGACTGCCTTTGCGTCGTATTATCTAAAAATTAATATCACAAAATTTCCAAATCCTTTTACAGATGTTTTATAGGAGGATCACGGCCAGAAGGGACCAGTTAGGCAGACAGTGAAAAATCATTCACACATTGATAAAATCAAAAAATGGGAAATCGGCCGCTGAACTGGCTCAGTAACTGGAATGCAACCCCCCGACCGTTTACCGGGACCTCGAAGCCTTGCAGGTAGCCGGATTCCCGATATATACCGAACGGGTAGATGGAAAGAATCTCTGGTCCCTGCTGGATACTGTAAAAAACCAGATGCCGGTTCCCTTTTCACTGACCGAGCTCATGGCCCTCTATTTCGGCAGGGATATGCTCAAGGTTTTCAATGGCACGGCCTTCTATGAATCCCTGGAGTCCCTCCCTCAGAAGGTCAAGACCACCCTGCCGCCAACATCCATCAAATATCTTTAGAATGTGGCCTGATTAGCCTGTTCTTATCAACTGTTCAAGATAACCTTGATCCAGTTCATAAGATCGCTTAGCTTTGTTACACCGGATTTTATCTCATCCCAGCATGAAATAAGGCTTAGAAGCAAAAGGAGAATTGTAACGGAAAGCATAATTTTGGTAAGTGTCAACATTTTCGCACTCGCCATCTCCTGTTTTTCCATTTTCTGTAAAGTCATAAGGTCATTGGCGCTATACACATCAAAAGAGAATGGTAAAGAAATCTGATCATAGCCAGTTATTCTAAATTCTGATCCAGCAAGCCCCGGAGAGGAGATAAACCGGTAAGGACTTTGATGACAAATCGAAAGTAAGTGACTCCCTGGAACCTCGGGAATAAAAAAGTTCTTGAAGGTCTTTGAAAAAGCTGCATTCACGTCAAACAAAGCTATTTCAAAAGAACACTTCCTCACAACGTTATTTGGGCAATCGATAAAAATTTCAGTTTTTAGTTTATCAATTTGGTGGTCAGTGAGATTTCTAACAGTTACTTCCAAATTCGTTTTTTTCCCAACGGTTATATATCCACCGAACGGGTTATCTTCAGTGTTCTTAGGTTTAACATTTAGATGGATAAGAATAGAATGATTGCCTATTTCATCTGGGGCACTCAAAGTAATCTTTGGGCTTTTTAAATGATCAGTCACTGATTACACCTTGCATTGATTGACACAGCAAAAAAGGCTCAAATTATCATTGGTCATTGGTTGATTTTGCAGTCGTGGTCTCTCTTCGCAAGCCCTCAGATGGGAAGGCGCGTAATGGGACTAAGGTTTTATAATTGGCATTTTGGAAATTGGGTTCTTATTACCCTTTTCTCTCCTTTAAGAAGTGAGTCCTTATCTGTTTTAGCCTTCCCGGACCAATACCCGGAATCTTCAGAAGTTGTTGATCCGAAGCCATCTCAACATCGTGTTTCGATTTGATTCCTTCAAAATACAACACATCCGCGATCTTCTCGCTAATCCCTGGAATTTCAGTCAATTCCCATATGTACCAGTGAGCAGCCTTAGATGCCTGTGCGAGGTCACTGTATTCATTAAGCAAAGTAAGAATAATGCCCTGTTTTTGTTCGTAAGATAACTCGCTCTCGTATGTCTGCCTAAATTTCTTTAAAAATTCAAGTTGCCTAAGTTCCTCTTTTTCAGGCGATTTGGAGTGATGATAGTCATCAAAAAATGGTAGCCAAACGCCATGACTTCTCCGACCATCTCCAAAATCTGGCAATTTGTTTTCCGGTGTTCGCCGCAACTTTACTCGGTGGTGATTTAAGGCTTCGAGTGAAGTACGAGGATCCCAAAGATTCGCTTGGAACTCATACCCATCTGTGGCCTCATCAAGTGCTTCATTAGTTTTTGTTACAAATTTCACCCCCATATTTTTATTTTTGCGTTTATAAATTTTATAGAGAACTATTCCTGCTACGATGAGAAATATCAAAAGTTTCATCTTGTGACCTTCCTCGCAGTTCTGGTTCAATCTTGTCTATCAACATTTTTTGAGCGAATTATGCAATATCGCCGGTGTCACTTTGAACGCTTTTTCCAAATAAACTCTGATTTAGTTATCATCAAAAGACTTCAACATATAGCCGCAGGGTTCGATTTTCTTGGCCACTGCCAAGTATTTCTGGTCACCGTACCCACGCATGTAAAGCATGGCGGTATCCGACTCCTATTTGATATTGGCAGCGGCTTCTACCACTTGCCATGGCCACATCTATGAGAACGAGATCCGGAATCAACTCTCTGACCATATCTATTTCGTGACCTTTTTAGATTAACGGTCATGCTTAGTGAGGTTATACGAAATTCTCGGTCAGGATTTCGGCTTGCGAATAAGATAATTATTGTTGAACGCCGACATAAGGGGCAGGCGGGCTCTTTAATTCAAGTATAAGTAACCGCGACCGATGCAAATAGATGCATTTGCAAAAGCCGCAAGAAAAAGCCTGTCCCGCTTCATGAAGAGGTTAGGAGGCTTTCTTCAGTGACCTCCGGAATTTTTTCGACCAGCTTCATCAATTGTTCGACAAGTGAATAGGCTTCAGCGTTTAAATTAGCCAGTTCTTGGGATGTGATGACGGCATTGTCACGCCGTTCTTTCTTTGGTGAAGGAACTCCACCGCGAAAGCTGATCCCAAATACCTCTTCATCATGGCTTCGTACCCAGCAAAAGTGGGCGATCTTGTTACGTATACCTCGTAATGTACTCACTCGTGCATTAATCTGTGCGATTTCAAGTAGGACTTGTTCGGGCACGATTCGATGACTATATCGAATTCGGTGAATATCGATAGCTTCGTTAATAGCATTCTGAAGTCGCATTGCCGAAATGGAATCTGTGTAAGTCCGGCCGAGAAATTCAGGAGTTGCAAGTAGCCGACTGAGCAGGACTCCAAGTAACATTTCGACATTTGCCCATTCAACGACGGCTCTACCGATGGCGGCATACTGGGATTCGGTTAGCTCGGAGTACTTGGATGTATGGTTCAGTGGCACTTAGCCTCCTAACGATTTGGAGTTCAGGGGCCGTTGACCGAAGGGAGGGAACTGGGGCATGCCCCAGCGCTCCGCTGCAATGACGGGTTAGCTATCAATTTGTGGTATCAAATCTAAATTATACTCAGAATGTTCAGATAATACAGCATTGTAATATTTTCGAAACCACTCGTATTTTTGAAATGCTTTTTCATCCCCTTTAAATTCCTTCAATTTGTCGATTACAGTTTTTTGCGTTGTTTCTAAAAAAGGAATGAAGCCATCTTTAAATAAGGTGCTAGGAATGGATTGTAGGATGTCCAGGTAATAAATCCTATCAGCGTCTTTTCTGATCAAAGTATTTGACCAACTTTGAATTTTTTCTTTTAAAGGAGATGTTTGGATTTCTTTAAAATAGCGATCAATGATATTTGGGCTGACAATAATCCTAGGATAAATGGCGTTCGTGATTTCCTGAGTATAAGCATCGACCATTCCCTGCCCTAATATTAAGTTACTTTTATGGTATAGATATCCATCCACAATAGCCCCTCTGGCGAATATTCCAGATCTCAAAAGCAAACCACATGCAAATGCCACTTGAAACAGGGATGTATTAACAGGATCTTGAGGTATCCGGGAGGAAAGCACGATAGAATCTGAAAAGACAGTGTATTCCATTTGGACATCAAGTTCTTTAGGAAAGCCATAAACCATTTGTTTTTGTGCATCCAACGCTTTTAAAATATTTAAAGTACATTTAAAGGCAAATGGTTGGGCTCCAAAAGTTGAAACTAATTCTTTAAAACCAAGCAAATCAATAAAGGCAACAAGTCGATATTCATATTTTTCGTTGTTGGTCATATCTCAGTTTTTGATAGCTAACAGCGAATTAAGCGGGCGCGCGGTCTTTGCACTCCGCTTAAATGACAGGTTGGACGTTTTGCGGTTAATGCTCAATCAGATCCTCCCATGGAACAATTGGAATTTTCCTTGGAAGGCTTAATTTATTAGTGACATTATCCACAAAATCATTAAAATAATATTTATTTGATACCATTTTCGGAATGACAATCATCGCGACATCTTTAATATCAAAATTATATTGTTGTGTTGAACGCCATTCGCGCTCACAATAAATCGATGAGAATTCATCCTTTTCAAATGTTTTGATGAATGCAACCAATTTGTTGAGACTTTCTTTTGCATCATCTATCGACGATTCAATATCACTTGCCGCCATTTCAATATCCGAAATTTCGGATGAAAGTGATAGGTCCAAATTTTCAAATTCTGATTCAGCATCATCAATTGCAGAACTTATACTATCTATTGCCATGGTTATTTGAGAGGGATCAGCGAAATCTAGTGAGGAAAACCCCTCATATATTGACCTTACGATGGATGTATCAGTCAACGTATAAAGTACAGGATTAAATCCGTGTTTGATAATCGCATCACGATAGAAGCCAATAGCAAATTTGCCGTATCGATAGGCATGATAACGTAAATGCGGTGCGGGAATATCTGAAAGGCAACATACCGCGGACGATGTAATTTCAACGGGGACATTTTCCTCAGTTATCGTCTGCTTGGTTTTAGAATCGAATCTTCGGCGTTTAGGGATAATTATTTTGATAGTCTCTTTGTAATTACCAACACGTAATTCATTTGATTCTAATATTGAAATCAAATTCCCATATGCATCCTTTGAAGGTTTTGGAGAAGTATTCTGTTTCTTTGTCTTTTCATTCCAAGTCGGCCCCCCAGTGAAATGCCACAATATCTTTGACACAGTTCCAGGAACAATATCAGGGGGATCAGACACTTTTAAACCTCATTCGTTCAACATTAGATATTAAACGGTCGGCAGGTTTTTGTTCCATATGGGGATCTTGTCTGGTCGGCTGGATAACATCCCTATTTTGAACAAAAAATCGCTTCGTACTGACAAGCCACGAATTGTAACACCGTGTCGGCATCCAAAGCCTCAGTTTTAAGACCGCATGGGGGAACCTATCAAAACGTGCCAGTGAAGCTCAATTTTCCATGCCAATCTAATTCTTCGACGGATTCATATCGTTCAAGAATACTTGCATTATCTCAAACCCGGTTCCAATTCTAACCATTTTCCAATGGAATTGATATGTTAAATTCTATAGCGAGGCTGGTTAAAGGTTTTAGGGTTGGGTGTTCATAATAAAATAACAGAAGGAACATCAGAAAAGCTTATGTTGGCAAAAATACTTATCTATTTGAAAAAGTTCTAAATATCCTACTAAATGATATGAATTAGGGCAAGGAAAAAAGGAGAGAGGTTTCAGGGGCGTATCAGATCAGGTTGGAGCTACTTTGATCGGGATAAGGTCCACCGGGGCTACCATATGGATAACTCACAAATTTGGCACCATCGTTTTTGACGGATATCTGCCATTAATCGCTATGCGCTATTCTTAAAAAACACTCCCCTATTCATCCTCAAAAAATGCATACGTTTGCGCTCTTTTCAGAAACACATCTATGCTTTTTGTTAACTGTTCTCCGTCATCTAAATAAAGAGAATCCGGAGAGCTCTCAGCAAAAAATCTAATTCCTTGAAAGTCTTCTCCGAGACTCTTTCCGTTAATGGCTGCTCGCTAAGTCATTCTTGCCTTACTCAAAATCCGATGAGCAAAATGACCGTTATGTTCAGAAGTCGTTTCCCCGAAGATCACACGCTCAAGGAAGTCACTCAAAATAGTCGGTTCAAATTCTTTGTCGGCTGGCTTAGTATTGTATGCAATCAAATCGCTTTCCCCATTTCTTTTAGTAATTCTTTTTAAATATATAATACAATCAGCCCACGATTCGAATTCAGATAGTACATATTTTGTCGGTACAAATGCATAAATTGTTAAGCCACTAGTAACAAAAAGACTTGAGATGTTTTTATAGATTTCATAAAGAGTGTAATCGACTGTTGGAATAACTTTAACGGCTTGTACTTTTTTACAAAATATTGGTTCTGTTATGTCCCTACCATCCATAGTAATAAAACCCGTATTTACTGTCATCTTTTCACTAAAAGCGATGTCACCTACGTTTGAACCATAGACAAGTACCTTACCATATGAATCACATTTTTCAAGCAATTCAATCATAATCTTCGATCCAAATTGCGTTTCCCTTTCTACCATCCCCCTTATTCTATCGAATAAATCATCCATATATCACTCCTCGCATAGTTTGCACTGTATCTAATAACCCCCCCCCTTATTTTTGGTTAGTTTACATTAAGTCTGTAAAACAAAAATGCTTTGATGGAAGTGGAGGCTTACTCACCCAATCAGATATTGCGGCCCTTTTCTTGAATTCGTCTGTCACATCCCTAAGCATGAAGGACATTGCTGTTTCAAGTCCCTGACCATCATCTACTTTCCAAATAATATCAGAACATTCAAAAAAATTGTTTGGAAGGTCGTCTATAGGGCTAGCAAAGCAGATAGGAAGAGTTAGGTTCGACCTAATCTCTACGGCTACCTGTGTGACCACTTCCAGTAGTGGATCTATTTCACCCAACATAGCCGTCCACAATATACTCTCAATATCAAATAACATTACATCGCACTCGGACTGCTCAATTGCTTTCATTATTCCATCTATATAGCTTTTATTTTCTGCAACCAACTCATAAGTAATTACAGATTTAGAAGGTGCCTGGCTATACGAGAATGTTAATGGACATGATGAGCCCCATCGATCAAAGCCTGACTGATAAATTACTATAAGAACTTTTCTCAATTGTTCCATGTTTAGTACCGAAGTATTAATACTATTATCCTTATTAACGGGAGCTGCTAGTTGTAAGGCCATCGTCAGCCCGACATTGTTCAGGAATAATAACGTTTTGTTTTTTCGAAAAATGTCAGCATAGAACTCTTTCACAGCATATTCTTCTGGATCTGAACTAATTTTATCTGTCATTTACGTTGCCGCCTTTCTACCTCTTTGAAGTTTTCTAAAAAAAGAGCAACTGTGCCTTATTGACAAAAGACTATCCTACCACTTTAATGAAAAGAACCGTTGTTAATTCATATTATGTTTGATGTAGAATTGCATGATTTGTTAAACCAAAATACCCCATAACATCATGGGAAATCCTGTTTTTTGGTCTCGATAAAATGGTCACTAATCACGCTATATGACACCGGTGACAAGTAGAAGTCCATTTTACCAACGTGCAGTGATCTTAAGGTCAGGGATCTGACTCATTCGGACGCTCTTAAAGAACCGGTCTCGTTCTACCTTCGCTCCACCGGGTCCTGTCATACTCTCAAGCTCCCTTAGAAGAATATTGGCCCATTCCGTTTCTATATACTTACATATTCCAAAAAACATACCGGTTTTGGGATTGTATTGGACGGGATAAAAAGTCCAGTTAGCAAATACCTGAATTTTGCACGAAATGACGCTAATAATGCTATACGACCTTGTGAGGCCGATTATTACTGGTTTTCCTTCAGTGCGAGAAAATTTCCAAATTTACCATACGGGTAAGCGCAGGTATTGATCTGATCTCGAAAATACTACTAAAAAAACGGCTTAGGAGCCCTCTGGAAAGCCAGTAAAATAGCGGCTCTCAGAAGAGGTCGATTTTTGGTGTATTCTAACTGGCTGTTTATATTTCTAAAATATCGCGTGCAAAAAATGTCTTGCACGGGATGTGATCAAATTCGTGCAAAATTCAGGAAATACCATGAAATACTTTGTGACAATGATTGGATCGTGTACTTTTTCTTGAGGTCCAATTTGCTGAAATTCCTTTTCGAGTTCCACTGTCAAAAGTCTCACAATAAACCTCCAAAAGTCAGACAAAGTTTTAAAGCAGTTTCCACTCAAAAGCAGATAGGTCTAACGTTCGAATATATTCACACGCTGATTTTCAGTCAATTCAGCCTGAAGCGATTTCTGCAAGCCCCGCAACAGTTTTTCGGCAGCCACATCAATGCCAAGTGCATCGATATCATATATCTTGTGCGATGTCAATGAATCCTAAACCCAATTTTGTGAGACCTGAATTCCCATGGTTCATTCCCCTGGCGTGGATCATTCTGTAGTGCGGCAATGTCTTTAATCGTATTTCGCACATCTTTGTGTTCCAGCTGATCGTCCGCTATCTGTTCGAAGTGTTCAACAAATTCAAGATAGTCGGCAATAACACTGGAACCTTCGTTTGTGCTGAACTCCGTCACGATTTCATCGACTATCCCCTCCATTAACTTTGCCTCTTCTATCTGTGTCATCATTAGGCCTCAAGTTGCCGTCTCATTAATGGAAAAAGATCCTTTGGGCCATGTTTAATCCCAGAAATCCCATATTACTGCAATAAGTTTGGACACAGTATGCAATTCTATCGGTGTTGTTAAACAGCATGATCATTACCATAACGCTGGATAGGACTATTTCGATAACAAAAGGCGGAGCCCAGGGATAAGACTCTGCCCTAAGAAAAGGAGGTAAAGGATGAAAAAAGATTTGTCTGAGAGGTTAACTGGCCAACAAGGTCATTACAGTATCGTGGCTTCCCGCAATGCCGTTGTTTTCTTTAATGGGACCTCTTTTTATCTATGTATGTTGAAGATCCACCAGCAGAAAAGATGCACGCACATCCGAGAAGCCTGAAAATCGAGTGCCGCCCAAACTTTCTTTTCCAGCATAACCGTTGTGGGCAATATCCCGCACGTGGTTTTGTTTATGGTGTTAAAGTTGATTGAGGCACCCGGTTTTTTTTAACGGCAAAGCGGTAGGTCATATAAAGGCTCTCAGGGCCTCTGTACCCGCTTCTGTGGCGATGCCAAAGGGTTGATCTGCCAGATTCATGGCGACCAGCTGAGCAAGAACCCTGGCGTCATCCTCCCCAATCGCATCAATATCTCCCTTTTCCCTTGTCCAGATCCCCGCTGTGAGGTTGATTATATCCTCAGTATCGGAAAATGATTCCTCGCCCTTCCCAGATTTTCTTTCCTGTTGTTTCAGTTCAGTCACCTGCTGACTGATAAGATTAGACTGAATGCCTGTTTCGGATATGCCGCCTGTCGTCATATAACACCTCCTTATGCGTTTACGGATTACTATGCAAGAAGCGTGCACCATTGGTCTTGTGCGGGAACGGCTAATAATTCATCATGATAACAAAAGGTTGAAGCCTATATAGACTGTAGACCCGCGTACAGCCAGACCGTCACTACCTGCGTCACACATCGTACATCCGTTGACGGTCACGGTCAAAATAGCCATGAATGGGTTGTCAGGTCTTTTTGTTGAAAAACCGCTCCATCTTCTGTTATGGTCCATAAGGGGACTAAATGCCAAACAAATCCAATGCACTATGGACTTCTTCGATAGATCGTCCAGTGAAAAAAACCCGACAGAACCAGTATACCTTTAAGATGAATTCAGATCAATCACATATGGCCGGATGCATAGAGGGCGATTGCACAGACGGCTTTGGGACGTATCGAAACGCTGATGGGGCTGTTTATCATGGGTGCTTCGAAAACGGCTTACCCCATGGAGAGGGGATGCTCTATCAGTCAGACGGCGGTCGTTATGAAGGTCAATGGAAGGACGACAAAAGACATTGCAAAGGTCTCTACGTCTTCCCCAATGGGAATGAGTATCGAGGGGAATTTTCAAACGGGGCCATTGAAGGGATTGGAAGCTTCACAACCCCTGATGGCTTTCAATATGAAGGCCACTGGAAGAGCGGAAAATTCCATGGGACAGGTAGATTGTCTTTCCCCGATGGTGGTGTATACGAGGGATCTTTCAGCAATGGTCACAGAAATGGAGAAGGGACAGAGATTTCCGCGGAGGGCGACATATATACCGGTCAATGGAAAGATGACCTTTATAGTGGAACAGGGACCCTGATTCGGTCGGACAGGACCGTCTACGAAGGGACCTGGAAAGACAGTAAGGCGCATGGCCATGGGAAATTGACCTTGCCTGAGGGCGGGGTTTACGAGGGTGGCTACCAGGACGGTCGTTTTCATGGCTATGGAAAAATGATCTCTCCTGATGGAGCAGTCCTCTACGCAGGAGAATGGATAAATGGGCGCCGGGCGGAGAATGCACAGGCAGGGCCACCAGCTGAATTGAAAGAACACTCTGAATGATGCAGACAGGAACCATAGAGGAGTCCGTCAGGGGAATCGTTGACCGGGTCACCTATCACAATCCGGACAACGGATGGTCTGTGCTGAGGGTTTCATCCTTTGACAACCCCCACCAGGAGGAAACCGTTATTGTCCATCAGATGACCGTCTTTGCCGGTGCCACCATGGACTTTCAGGGGGCCTGGGTGATCGATCCCAAATATGGACGGCAGTTCAAAGCCGCGAGGGCAACCGAGATAAAGCCTGCGACAACGGCGGCATTGGAAAAATACCTGGGATCAGGTCTTATCACCGGCGTGGGTCCCAAGACCGCCAGGAAGATCGTCACCCACTTCGGCAAGAGAACCCTTGAGGTCTTTGAGACGAAAATTGAACAACTGATAGAGGTTCCCGGCATCGCACAAAAGAAACTGGAAACGATCAGCGCTGCATGGACCGAACATTGCGCCATCCGGGAGGTCATGATGTTCCTCCAGTCCCATGGGATCAGCACCCTCTTTGCGGTGAGGATCTACAAGGAGTATGGACAGAATGCCATCGCCTATGTTCAGGAAGATCCATATCGGTTAGCGTCCGACTTTTATGGGATCGGGTTTTTTTCAGCGGACAAGGTCGCCCTGAGCATCGGCCTGGCCAAAGACAGTCGCCAAAGGATCATGGCTGGGATCAATCACGTCCTTGCCGCAAGCAGGGAGTTTGGCCACTGTTACCTGTTTGAAAGCCAGATTCAGTCTCAGGTGGAAGAACTGCTTGAGTTGAAACTTGGAGACCGGCTCCCTGAACTTCTCAAGAACATGGTCGAAGAAAGACTGGTGATGGTCCGTGAGATCCAGCGTCCTGATACAGCCATTGAGCCCTGCTACTATTCCAAGTCTCTCTATTTTGATGAGCTCTACGCGGCCAAAAGGTTCTCCATGCCAGGTCAGCCTCCCAGCGTCGATAAGGAAAGGGTCGATTTGTGGATCAATCGGTACTGCAAGGCAAGGGGCATCTCATTGAGTGATGAACAGGCCGAAGCGGTCAGGGGGATCGTGTGTGAAAAACATTCCGTGTTGACCGGTGGCCCGGGTGTTGGAAAGACGACCACTACCCTGGTCCTGGTCAAGCTCCTGGAGGCCATGAGGCTCAAGGTCCTTCTTGCCGCTCCCACAGGTCGGGCAGCTCAGAGAATGATGGACGTGGTCGGGAAAGAGGCCAAGACCATCCATCGGCTCCTGGTGTGGCAGATGGGTGGATTCAAAAAGAATGAAGAGAACCCCCTCGACGCCCAGTTCCTGATCGTGGATGAATGTTCCATGCTCGACATCAACCTGACCGCATCCCTGCTCAAGGCAGTGCCGCACGACAGCCAGATCCTTTTTATAGGGGATGCCGATCAGCTCCCCTCGGTCGGGGCAGGCAATGTGCTCAAGGATGTCATTGCATCGGAAAAGGTCCCATGCTTCAAACTTACGCAGGTCTTCAGACAGGCGCAGAAATCCCTGATCATCAAGTACGCCCACCAGATCAATAGTGGGGACATGCCGCGCATCGATTCTCCTTTCAAGAACCCGGAGATCTGGACAGAGGAATCCGACTGCCTGTTTATAGACTCAGATGAAGCCACCCAGGAACAGCTTACGTTCATTTCCAGGGTCAAGAAGGCGTATCCGCGAATGATCGAGAGACAGGCAGAGGGCCTGCCTGATGAAGCCCTCTACCGGTTCAGAACCGATGAGCCGGTGGTCCCCTATGAAACCGAACTGGTCATCCCCAAGAAATTCCAGCATGTGGATATCGAGAAGGTATATCACGCGGAAACCAGGGTGGATGAACTTTTTTCCATCTTAAACAAGGTCCATCCATGGTCATCCCTTCATTACGGCCTTTCAGCATCGGATGTGGTCAAGAGACTTTATCTCGATTGGATACCCAAATATTATGGAAAGGACGTCGAGATCCAGATCCTCTCCCCCATGACCAGGGGAAGCCTGGGAACCCTTGCCCTCAACGAAATGATCCAGGAGGCCGTCAATCCAGCGGAAAAAGGGAAGAGTCAGCTCACGGTCGGCGAGCGGATATTCCGGGTAGGAGACCGGGTCATACACAGAAAGAACAACTATGAACTGGAGGTCTTTAACGGCGATATCGGGGTCATCCGGGCTATCGACAACCAGGAGTTGACCTGTGAGGTGTCCTTTTCTCCCGACGGTCGGCTGGTGCAGTATCAGCGGGATGACATCCCCCAGCTGGATCTCTCCTATGCCATCACCATTCACAAGTCACAGGGAAGCGAGTTCCAGTCCGTCATTATTCCTGTATTGACCCAGCATTTCAAGATGCTCTTTCGCAATCTCATCTACACCGGTCTGACCCGTGCGAGAAAACTGGCTGTATTCGTAGGTACGCGGAAGGCCTTAGCCATGGCGGTCAAGAACCAGGACACCAGCCAGCGTCAGACTTACCTGAAAGAATTGATCCAATCGGGCCGGTAAATCATCGTCGGTTCTTCAAAAGACATCATATTCTTGAATAAGTTGATGGAAACAAGAAGATATTTCTTGACATCTGAATGAAATTCATTATGTTCCTGACCACAAATCCAAACAACAGGAGGAAAGTATCATGAAACAAACGAAAAAAGATCTGACGTCTTTCATCAAGAGCTTGAATGCCCTCACCCAGAAGATCGAGAAGATGATCGACAGAATCGAAAGCGCGAAAAAACACCAGGCCCAACCGAAGAAAACGGCTGTTCCCAAAAAAGCTATAAAGAAAACAGCTGAAAGCAGCAAGGCGCCCTCAACGAAAAAGCCTTCAAAAAAACCTGCTAAGAAGGCCCCCACGAAATCACCTCAAACCAAAGCGCCTGAGCAGATATCAGACAGTGTCCTCGGGATTATCCAATCCGCCCCTGACGGCGTGACTACCGATCAGATCATAGAAAAGACCGACCTGAACAAAAAGCAGGTATGGGGCGTCATTTCAAAGGCAAAAAGGGCAGGTAAGATAGCTTCTCCCAGGAGAGGAATCTATACCCCGTCCCAATCATGATTATCGTTTTGAACCATGCAAACAGACAGATACAGGAGATAGAGCATGAAAAAGGATGAGCTGATAACGCTTGTTTCAGAGGAGGCAGGCATCACCAAGAAATCCGCAGGCGAAGCGGTCAATGCGGTCATCGAAGGCATTGCATCTACACTGGAGAAGGGCGACACGATATCTCTTCCCGGGTTCGGCAGCTTCAAGGTCGTAGAGAAATCCGCCCGTGAGGGAAGAAACCCGGCCACCGGCGAAAAGATCCAGATCGCAGCATCCAGGGCTATTAAGTTCACACCCGGCGCTCCACTTAAGGACCGGTTGAACAAATAGTTTCTGCATATTGCCGCTCAAAAATGCCTGAAGATAGAATTGAAAACAAATAAATTTATGAATGGTGATCTCCTATAACGGCGGATCACCATTTTTTCTAGTAGAGGCAAGTTAGGATGTAGCCGGGAAATAGATAGAGATCATCTTCAGTTCAAATATTGCAGGATGGCCCCATCATCCCAACCTCCAATGACAGGAGCCACCCTGTTACCTATCCTGAGCCCTAACGCATCAGCATATCCGCATAGTCAAGCTGACACACACAACTACACTGGGATAGATCCATCCCCACGTTTTTCCACACCGCCGCCGATTCCTTACAAAGAGCAACCC
>Ga0068714_10004495_pt1 | contig 15575 bp, 13 predicted proteins | sample MTBNYHSulfiMetaG_FD_62988 | JGI IMG/M metagenome (GOLD analysis project Ga0068714, IMG submission 62988) | Enrichment culture microbial communities from rom New York Harbor, USA that are MTBE-degrading - MTBE-NYH (New York Harbor Sulfidogenic)... | ecosystem: Environmental > Aquatic > Marine >...
ATGGGCGATTATCTGGAAGAAGATGATATTGTACGGTTTGATGATGAATATGGAAGAAAATAAATAATGATTTTGATTTATTTTAATCATTATGGAGGTTTTTGATAGCCCAATGCAAGTTATGAAATGACTTTGAACGAAAATATTGCAAAGATTCATCTACTGCACACTCTGAAACATGAAATGACAGAAAAGTTTTAAAATAAACTTTAAAAAGATGAGAATAATGTTATGATATTACTAAGCCGTATTGTACGATTTAAAATAACTTTAATAGACGGCTAACAATCATTCAGGAGGTATCCGATGTGTTAAATGGAGAGAAAATAAGTTCAGAGGGTAAGATTTTAAGGCTATTGGAACAAAAGATTTTGGTCATTGATGGGGCGATGGGGACCATGTTGCAGGAAAATGGTTTGAAATCAGGAGAATGTCCTGAAACATGGAATATAACTCATCCGGAAGTCGTCAGGAAAATTCATTCTGATTACCTGGAAGCCGGAGCTGATATTATACTGACCAATACTTTTGGAGCGAATGGTAACAAACTAATGAAATGTAATGAGCAGCATCAACTGAAAGAGATCAATGAGCAGGCTGTGAAATTGGCCAGGGAAGCGGTTGATAGTTATTGTAAAGAAAATTCTGTAGAAGCTTTTGTAGCAGGTTCAGTAGGCCCCACCGGTGAAATCTTAGAGCCATGCGGAACACTCAAAAATGAGGAAGCTTATCAGGGCTATCAAGACCAAATTAAGGTGATGGCTTCTGCCGGGGTAGACATGATTGTACTGGAAACTTTTTACAATCTTGATGAAATCAAGATTGCACTCAAAGCCGTGAAGGAAAACAGTGATTTAACGGTTTTTGCTTCTATGACTTTTGATGAAAGCTTGAAAACTATCTATGGAATCAGCCCGGAAAAGGCAGTAGAGGAATTATTTGAAGAAGGAGCAGATGGGGTGGGAGCAAATTGTGGAAGTGGACCTGAATGGCTTTATCAGGTATTGACCCGGATGAGAATAATAACCGATGCCCCTTTGTTGGTTGAGCCTAATGCCGGGATTCCATATTTAGAAGATAATAAGGTTATCTATCCGGCATCACCTCAGAAGATGGCTGAATATGCCGAGAAATTTGCCCAATTAAGAGTGAATATTATCGGAGGTTGTTGCGGAACAACCCCGGAACACATAAAAGCAATCGCCCAGAAAATAAAGAAGACATTTCAAGAGGAGGTATTGCCATAGTTATTCGCCATTTAATCAAGACGAGTATGGTGACATATGATTAATGTTACCGTTAATCCAGGCCAAAAAAAATTAACTATACCTGCAGGGATGCTAGTGTTGGATGTGCTAAAACAGGCCGGTATTATGATTGTCACTCCCTGTGGAGGTAAAGGAAATTGTGGCAAATGTAAAATTATCGTTTCTCATCAGCATTCCATACCTAATGCCAATGAAAAGAAATGGCTGTCTGAAAAAGAAATAAAAAAAGGATTTCGCTTGGCCTGTCAAACTTATCTAAGCCAGACCTGCACCATTACAATCCCATCATATACCCAGATGCATGAAGAGGATTCTATCATTAAAGGCAAGATAAAGTCCCATTTACTGAATAATGACTTTAAGCCGGTGCAACAAATAAAAAAAATTTATATTCAACTTGATCCTCCAAACCTTCAAGACCAGCGTTCAGATTGGAGCAGGATAAAAAATGAATTAGAGACGCAATTAAAAGATTGTCATCGAAGTTGGAATATACCTGTGGACATTCTACATAAGATACCCCGATTGCTTAGAAATAATCATTTCAAGATCACGATTACCTTATTTGAGGATGTCATCATTGCTGTTGAAGCAGGAGATACCCGGGAGGAACTATACGGGATTGCCTTTGATATTGGTACCACCACCATTGCCGGATATTTACTTCATCTATCAACATTTAAGGAAATAGCTATTGAAGCTTATGATAATCCGCAGTCCATATATGGGGATGATGTCATCTCTCGCATTGATTTTGCACAGAAAGATTCTAAAGGAGGACAGAAACTTCAGCAGGAAATGATTGCTACATTAAATCAAATGATTTTTTCTTTATCTCAGAAAGCCGGGATTGATTATCAACAAATCTATTTAGCCGTTCTGGCCGGAAATACCTGTATGCACCATTTTTTATGGTCTCTGACAACAGAAAATCTGGCGGTTTCTCCTTATGTCCCTGTTATTACCGATAGTATGACACGGGAATCAGGGGATTTACCCCATTTTTGTCTCACAACCCATTCCCGGGTATATACTGCACCAAATGTATCTGCTTATGTTGGGGGAGATATTATTGCTGATATGATTGATATCTCCGTCTGGCGAAAAGCAGGTAATACCTTAATGGTCGATCTGGGAACGAATGGAGAAATCATTCTAACTGCCGGTGGAAAAATATGGGCTTGTTCGGCAGCCGCAGGACCCGCTTTTGAGGGAGCAAGAATCAGTTCAGGTATGAGAGCAGCTTGTGGTGCGATTGATCAGTTAAAAATTACAAAACAAGAAGTAACCTATCATGTCATCGGTCAGTCTAAAGTTGCAGGTCTCTGTGGCTCTGGTATCGTTGACCTGGTTGCCGATTTATTAAAATTGCAGATCATTCAACCCAATGGGCGATTGGTTAAACAGGAAGAATGCCCCGATGGTATTGCAAAAAATATTAAAGGAAGAATTATTCAGAGAGAAAAGTTCAATCAATTTTTAGTTGTCCCCTCTGAAGAATCTGTGTCCGGTGAACCGATTTATCTGACTCAGAGGGATATTCGGGAAATACAGTTGGCCAAGGGTGCGGTAGCTGCAGGTATTCGTATTCTTCTTGAAAATGCCGAGATTGAAATCGAGAATATTGAAGAAATACTGTTAGCTGGTGCATTCGGAAATGTTCTTGATACAGCGAGTGTACTTACAATAGGCATTATTCCCTATACGTCTCCTGAACGGATACGCTCCATCGGGAATGCTGCCGGTCAGGGTGCTGAAAAACTGTTACTGTCAAAAGATATGAGAGATATGGCGGAACGACTGGCCACGAAAGTCCATTATATTGAACTGTCCTCCCATCATGATTTTCAAAAAATCTTTACTGATTCTCTATTTTTCAGCCATTTCATATAGAAAGATGAAAAAATATTACTGATTCAACGGTTATTAGCAAATACTTCCTTATTAACCAGATTGATAGGCTTTTTGCCTTCTAATACTCTCTTAACTTCCAGGGCCGCTTTTCTACGCAGAGCTGTTTCAGCTTCCTCTGAGTGCCAGGACACGTGGGGTGTGTAGATAATATTATTCATTTTTAAAATATCATTTTGGTTAGGCGGCTCATTTTCCATAACATCCAGTGCAGCACCGGCAATTTTACCCTTTTTTAGTGCCTCATAGAGGGCAGATTGGTTAACTACAGCGCCTCGGCTGGTATTAACCAGAAAGACGCCCTGTCTCATCATATCAATCGTTTTTTGGTTGATGAGGTGATATGTTGATTGGTTTAATGGGCAGTGAAGTGCGATATAGTGTGCTTGCTTTAAAAGAGTATCCAGATTAACCTTTTTAACACTATATTTTGCCATCATAGTGAGACTAATACCGGGATCACTGGCTATTATATTCATATTAAAAGGCTGCATCTTTTGGGCTAAACGTTGTCCGTTTCTCCCAAAACCAATAATGCCCAATGTTTTTCCTTCCATTCGGTAAATAGGATCAGCAATAAGAGGATTCCATTTACCATTTTTTACTGAGTTATTAAAAGATATAATTTTCCTGATCAATGCCAGCAGTAAAGACATGGTGTGAGTTGATACTTCTTCTGTGCAATAATCAGGCACATTGGCCACCAAGATTTTGCGTTTGGTAGCTGCCGAAAGATCAATGTTATCCACTCCGACAGCATATTTAACCATTACCTTACAATTTATAAAATGTTCCATAGCTTTTTCTCCTACATAGACGTAGGAAACAAGCAAGGCATCCATATAAGAGTTAATTTTAAGCAGATCTTCTTCATTTTTACAGTAGCCAATATGGACTTTTGCTCCAAGCTGTTCTAATATTTTTTCTTCCAATTGAAAATTTTTATGATGCGCATCAGTAATTAGGACATGGTATTTTGGCTTCATCTTTACCTCATATTTTTATAATGATTTTGAGATGTTCTGGTTGATTGTATTCCCGAAATGCTTCATTAATTTCATTTAAAGGACGTATGCTTGTAATAAGCGGCTTAACTTTAATTCGCCTTTCTTTTAAGAGAGCAAGGGCTTTTCGGAAATGGATAGGTTGATATGCTGAAGTACCCACTATTTTAATCTGTTGATAGTGAATGAGATCTGAATTAATTAAAATATTTTTTCTGTTTTCAGGTGCACTAGCAAAGAGAAAAAGTGTACCCTGCTTTTTAATCAGACTGAATCCCTTATCAATGATGTCTTGCTGAAAAACAGTATTAATAACCAGATCTACTCCGCGATTATTGGTATATTGTTTAATTATGTCCAATAGGTTGTCTTTTTTAGGATCAATAACGCTGCTGGCACCCATCTTTAGGGCAATATTTCTACGGAAAGGCTCGATTTCGCTCACCATCACTTTGGCGGCTCCTCTTAATAAGCACAATTGTTGAAGAAGTTGTCCCATAACACCGGCACCAATGATAACAACTGTATCTCCAAATCCTATGTTGCATTTTTCTAATGAAGCAATACAGCAGGCCAGGGGCTCCAGAAAAGTGCTTTCTTCCCAGGAAAGAAAATCTGGTAATTTCAGTAAGGCAAGAGGATAATTATTCAATTTTAATCCTACCAGTTCAGAAAAACCACCATTGGAAGTCCGCTGTTTGTTTTCGCATAGTTCAAAAGCACCTACTTGACAGTAATAACAGCAGCCACAATTAATAGCATGAACAACAGCGACCCGGTCACCTTGTTGAAAATCTGTGATTTCTGTCGGAATATTTTGAATCGTACCGGCATATTCGTGTCCTAACACTGCGGGGAGCTTGATATAATGGCTTCCACCGTTTTGATATGCTTTGATATCAGAAATACAGATTCCACAGGCGTTAATTTTCACTACAATAGGATAATCTGGAGAGGGGGAATCCATGTTTGTTACTTTCATTTTTTCTTTTTCATATAAAACCGCTGCTTTCATAATACACCTCAAATTAAGTACTTTTAACATTTGACAATTGCTTAAAACAAGATTTATTTTGTAAATAAAGTTTTTGATAAATTGGAAAAAGTTGAGACTGATAGAATTGTTGCCTTTTCTGGTCAGGATAATAAATCTGTTTAATATGAACCATTTGATTAACGGCCTCGGTATATTGATAAACAGATAATCCCAGGGCTGCTAATATTGCATTACCCAGAAGTCCGCTTTCCTGGACGGCTGTTTGAATAATATTTTGACCCAGCACATCTGCTTTTATCTGATTTAATAAATGATTATTGGCACCCCCACCGGAAACCTTGATAGGAAAGTTTTTTTGGCTCAACTGAAAATCTTTCTGAAGTAAATGAATATTTTCCAATAAACTGATAGCAATTCCCTGATAGATTGCATGTCGCATATCAATCAAATTATGAAGGGAATTTAAACCAAAAAAGATTGCCCTTGCATCAGGATTCCAATGCGGGCTTCTGGAACCCTCTAAAAAGGGAAGAAAAAATAATGGGTTTTTTAGATTGGGATATTCCCCACCTGAAACTGAGTTTAATTCTTTCTGATATAAATGATTAAACCAATAAATAGATTGTCCGGTACTTTGCGTTACACCAAATAAAAGATATAAATTCAGAAAGAATGGATAATGATAAAAAATAGGAAACTGACGATTAGAAAAATTGTTTTTTTGGGTAGCAATACCGATAATATCGGAGGTTCCACTGATGTTAAATCCCATACCTGAAGCAGAAATTCCTGTTCCTATAATACTGCTGATTGAATCCATTTCACCGGCAATGACCGGTATTCCCTCTTTAAGACCAGATTCCTGGTTCATGGCTGTTTGCGTTGTCCCTATAATTGTCTCGCTTGAGTAAGCTTTGGGAATAAATTTCTCAGGAATTTCCAGTGCATCCAATAATGAGCTATTCAGTTCTCCTGTTATAATGTTGCGAAATTCCCGGCTACTCCATAAACTGGAACTGCAAATGCCACTCAATTTATAGTTAATATAATCTTTTGGCTCTAATAGGTAGTATATTTTTTTAATGTTCTCAGGTTCATTTTTTATCAACCAAAGTATTTTTGGTAAACAGGAGTGAGGTGTTAAAGGAGAGAAAAAATTTATCTTGATATTTTTCTTTTTTAAGATATTCCTGATTATTTTAATTTCCTTGATAGCCCGTCTGTCCTGCCAGATAATAGCCGGTCGCAATATTTTTCCCTTGTGATCAATAAATACCATACCTGGACTATGGCCGCAACAGGCAATGGCTTTAATGCGATTCTGGTGTTTTTTTTGTGAAAGCTGGTTTCTGTTTAATAGTTCTTTTATTTCACATTGAATAATATTCCACCATTCATCGGGATTTTGTTCTGCTTGATAAGGTGATGGAGAAAAAGAATGATAGGGTTTCTCTATTTTGTCTATTATTTTCCCCGAAAAATCAATTAGGGCAGTTTTAATTGAACTGGTTCCTAAATCAACAGAGAGAATAAGGCTCATTCTTGGACTTTTTCCTCCTAAAAAAATAGGCTATTTTGGAATAGGTTTATATGAAATTTTAAATTACTTATCTTAATGATTGTTACATTAAAATAGCAAAATAATTTGACATTTTCAAACGAATAACATAAAATAATAGAACATTGTTCAACTATTTTATCATATGATTATAGTAAAGTAAACAACTGGATAGCGACAGGAAATACTCTATAAATCCGGAGATGGGAATGAAAGGAAAAATAATTAATTCTATTGATCGAACCCTTAAGATATTACAATTATTTAGTCTACAAAAACCGGAATGGGGGGTTAGTGAAATCAGCAAGGAATTAAATCTCTATAAAAGCTGCATTCATAATACTCTATATACCCTCTTAAATAGGGGATTTGTAAATCAGAATCCTAATAATGGTAAATATCGCTTATCCATAAAATTTTTTGAATTGGGAAGTGTCGTATTGGAAAATATTGACTTAAGGAAAATTGTACATCCTTACCTGGAACAACTTTCACAAGAGTTTAATGAGACCGTTCATCTTGGTATTTTGTCAGAGGGAGAAGTAATTTCTATTGAGCAAGAGAGGTCTAACCAGAGTCTTCAACCACAAATCTACATTGGCAAGAGGGCTCCTCTTCACTGTACAGGTGTGGGGAAATCTCTTCTGGCTTTCCTTGAAACAGAAAGAATTGAACAGGTTATTCGGGAAAAAGGATTGAAGAAGTTTACCGATAACACAATTACTGATGCTGACCAACTGAAAAAAGAACTCCAACAAATTCGTAAACAGGGTTACGCCATTGATAATATGGAACATGAGCCGGGAGTTCGGTGTATTGCCGTTCCAATTAAAGACTACCAGAGTAAAGTGATTGCCTCATTGAGCTTATCAGGTCCTGAATTCAGAATAAACAAAGAAAAGATACCGCTCATAAAAGAAAAAGTCATTGAATGTTGCCGATTAATATCACAGGCAATGGGCTATCATTGTCTAGACAATAAAATAGAAACAGAATCAAGATTATAAACAATAGAGGAGGAAGAAAAACAATATGTTTGATAAAGAAAAGTATGGGAAGATACTGGTACCCATGGTTACCCCTTTTAAGGAAGACCAAAGTGTAGATTATGAAGCAGCTGTTCAAATAGCTGAAAAACTAATCAAAGAAAATATGGCAGATACTCTGATCATTTCCGGAACTACCGGAGAATTCTTTTCTATGAATTTTGAAGAAAGGGTTAAATTGTTTAAGGTGATTAAAGATGCTGTTGATGAGAGAATACCATTAATTGCAGGGACGGCTTGTATTTCAACAATTGAAACTATTCAACTAACTCGGGTGGTGGAAAAAATGGGCTATGAAACAGTAATGATTGCCTGCCCTTATTATACCAAACCCAATCAATTGGAATTATTTAATCACTTTAAGAATATTGCTAATGCTACAAAGATGTATATCACTCTATACAATATCCCAATCTTTGCCGGGGTCAATCTTAATCCGGAAACCGTTGCCAAATTGTCAGAAATTGATAATATTGTTGCTATCAAAGAAGAGGCTGAAATTAATCCCAAACAGATTACTGAATTTGTTAATGTTACGCCGGAAGAATTTGTTATTTATTGTGGTGATGACAGTATGATTATAGAGTCCCTGGCTCAGGGCGGAGAAAAGCGAATCGGTGGTGTAATAAGTGGTTCTTCTCATATTATCGGCAACCGTATGCGTAAGATGATCGATATATTTATTAGAGGTAATGTCTCTGAAGCTGCCAAAATGCAGCAGGAATTATTATCACTGTTCCGTTCATTTGGACAAAATAATCGTTTTAACCCTGTTGCGTTATTGAAGGCAGCTATGAATTTAACCGGTTATTCTGCCGGGATACCTAGACTGCCTTTAATGCCTGCTACGGCTGATGAAAAGAAGAATTTAAAAGTTATATTGGAAAAACTAAGAATACTATAAAGTATTGGAGTTAAAAATATGTCAACAACAATTAAAGGTGTTATTGCTGTCGTATTTACTCCCTTTGACCGGAACGAAAAAATTGATTATCCTGCTTTAGAAAATTTAATTGAATTTATGTTAGATAAAGGAGTGAATGGTTTATTTCCCTGTGGGTCTGTTAGCCTGGGCCCATTAATGAATCCGGAAGAAAGAAAAAAAGTATTGGAAGTCACAGTTAAAGTAAATCATCACCGGGTTCCGATCATTGCTCAAATTGGGGCTGTAGATACCCAGACCACGGTAGAATTAGCGCAACATGCCCAATTATTGGGGGTAGATGCGATTGCCAGTATTCCTCCTTTTTACATTCCCACTGATGAAGAAGCAATGTATATGCATTTTAAGGCGATAAAAGAAGCAGTGAATATTCCGGTCTATGCTTATAATAACTTATGGACAGGCAACCTTATTTCAATTAATTTATTTAAAAGATTGGTTAAATTAGGTTATCAGGGAATGAAAGATGCCGGAGAGGATTTTCAACTTCACTGCCGCTATTTACGATATAGCCCTAATGATTTTAATTTATTGATGGGAACTGAGAAAATGGCATTACCTGCTTTAAATATGGGAGTAAAAGGGTTTACCAGTGGCACGGTTAATGCCTTTCCCGAATTAAATATAGCCTTATATCATTCTTTCCAAAAAGGGGATATGCAAAGTGCTGTTCAATTGCAGAATAAAATACTCGATTTAGTAGATATCCTTTCTCAAGGACATCAAATTTCCATGATGTACAGCTGTCTTAAAATCAGGGGACATGATATAGGAAAACCCAGGCGACCCTTGCTTCCAGTTTCACCGCAACTGGAAGAAAAAGTAAAAAAGGAAATCGAAGAACTTGGCTTATTAAAAGCGCCTTATTTTTAAGTTTTGAGTATTCCTTATATTCACTATCAATAATGAAGGTTAGCAGATGTCTATTCAAATTAAACAAATATTAGAAAAAATTGACCATTCAAAAAGGATAAGTTCAGGAGGAGAAGAAAAAATCAGTCGGGTGTTGGAAGGAAGGGAAGTTGATGAGCTTCCTCTTATTTTCTGGAAACCGCGCAGTCAGACTGTACCGGGGTGGACCTATGACATGAATGAACAGTTTTATGGTAAAGAAAAAATGTTATTTGCCCACTTGGAAGAAATCCTGGATTGTGCTAAAAATATTTATGAAGCAGTGGTCTGTCTTCGCCCCAATTTTGGAACAATTTTTATTCCGGCAATGCTGGGATTATCCTATCAGGTTCCCAAAAATACATTTGCCTGGCTGATTTCCCATTTATCAAAAGAGGAAGTTAAAACAATATCTTTTCCTGACTTAGATAAAGATCCAATGATGCAAAGAGCAATCGAGTACCTGCAATATTTTCAAAAAACAGTTCCTCCCTGGATTCATGTGTATTTACCGGATACGCAGGGACCTTTTGATATTGCCCATGCTATTATGGGGCAGGAGATTTTTATGGCTATTTATGATGATCCTGATTTAGTTCATCATCTGATGAAATTTTGCACAGAACTGTATATTGAGGTAACCAAAAGACTCAAACGAGTGATTCATGAATCAATGGATTGCTGTTATCATGGTCATGCTCTGGCAAGAGGTATTTATATGGATAATGGTGGTACCCGTGTTTCAGAAGATAGTGCTACTTTGCTATCTCCCCAGCATATTGATGAATTTGTCATTCCTTATGATCAGCAAGCAATGAAAGCCTTTGGTGGCGGTTTTGTCCATTATTGCGGAAAACACGATTATTTATTAGATGCTTATTTAAGAATAAAAGAAGTACGGGCAATTAATCTGGGAAATCCGGAAGGTTACGATTTTGAAAAAACGATGGATAAATTTTTAAAGTATCAAAAAGTATATTTTGGCCTTTGGCCTAAAGAAGATCAGGAAGGGATTGAAGAATATATGCAGAGGATGAAGGATAAAACCAAAGACGGAAAATGTGGTTTATTATTGCATTTTGATGAAATGATGTTTCCCGGTTATTCCTGTGAGAGGATATTAGGACTTTGGCATAACCAGATATAGTGAGAAGATATAATCATTCACAGAATAGTTATATTGAAATGAATGATTCCAATAAGGTATAATATTGATATGTCGAATGCAAAGGGAAGCTAAAAGTTTGATAACCCAATAGCATGACTCAAAAAAAGTAAGTGAGTCTGTTTGCTTTAAAATCAATTTATTACCTTTAGTGATTGATGCAAGTTATTTCCCAATTATATGTAAAAAAGAGTAAAGAATTAAATAAGACGAGAAAGAAGTATTTAACATAAATATGCTTCTGTATAATATAAATAATTATATAGAGATAAGCTAAAAAAGATGATTGGATTATTTTGGACTAGGCTTTACATGATTAATCAAGATAGAAGAAGGGGGGTGAATGATGAGATTTAGTACTGGCATATTAGTAAAATGAGTTTGAATAATTGAGATTATGATAAAAAATAAGGAGGAAACAATAATGAAATTTAAGAGAATCTCTGTTTTGTTGCTCACAGTGGCTTTTATCACTATGAGTTGTTTTAGTGCGTTGGCCTCTGAAATTAATTTGACCTGGTCTTCTGTCAGCGTTCCCGAGGATGCTCACACTAAAGCGATGACAGTTTTTAAAGAAGAAGTAGAACGGCTTTCCGATGGCAAAATAACCGTTGACCTTTATGTTGCCGGTGAGATATATACACAGGAAGCCGAACTGGCAGCATGCCGGGAAGGCACTTTGGATATGGCTTATTTCAGTGATAACTGGTTAGCTGAATTCGTTCCCTATCTTTCCATGATTGGTGCAGTGTATACCTTTAGTGGTTTCGACCATATGGACAGGGTCTTAAATGGAGAAATCGGGAGAGAAATTTTTGAAGATGTTGCTCAAAAAACCGGTGTAAGACCGTTAGCTGCATTTTATTTAGGAACAAGACAGCTTAATCTGGTAGAAAAAGTCGGACCGGTCAGAACACCACAGGACATGAAGGGTGTCAAATTAAGAACACCGGCAAGTCCGGCCTGGATTGCTTTAGGTAAAGCACTTGGTGGAAACCCCACCCCGATGAGCTTTGGTGAAGTTTACATGGGATTAAAAACCGGTGCCGTCGAAGGGCAGGATAACCCTTTACCAACTGATAAAAATGCAAAATTTTACGAAGTAACCAAATATATTGTATTAACCGATCATGTGGTCAATACAGTATGGCCAACTATTAATGAACAGAGGTGGCAATCCTTGAGTGAAGTGGACAAACTGGTTATTCATAAAGCTATAGACAAGGCCAGAGAATTTTGTGCGGAGACGAATTTACAGGCAGAATCTGAACTGGTTGAGTTCTTTAGAAACGAAGGCCTGATTGTAATAGAAGATCCCGACAAAGAAGCATTTGCTGAATACGCTCAATGGTCTTATCAGAATGAAAGTCAGGATATCTCACAAGATTGGGATATGGAGCTTTTCCAGAAAATTCAAGAAGCCAAACCTCAATAAAATTATAGATTAGTTGAATTTTTTAATTTTCGCCAGTTCTATCATCTTGTTGTAATGATGATTGAGCTGGTGAAAATTAATTTAGAGAAAGGTGAGTGGTGGTATTTTGAATAATAAATCTTGGTGGCAAAGAACAGGTAGTTTTTTATTGGATTTAACCGAGATATATATCCCGGCGATTACTTTTTGTGCATTATTTATCGTCTTTATGGTACAGGTATTTTACCGCTACTTTTTAGTGCCTTTAACCTGGCCGTTAGAGTTTACATTGTTAATGTTTATATGGACAACCCTCTTCGGAGCATGTTATGCCCATCGGAAAAACGAGCATGTTAAATTTACCATGATTTATGATAGCGTTAGTCCTGAAAAGAAATGGTGGATGAGGTTTATTGGAAATGTTCTGCTTCTCACTTCATTTATTATTGCTTTTTTCCCAACCTATCGCTGGATTCATTTTATGTCATTTAAAAAAACCAATGTTCTTAAAATACCCATGAATTTGGCCTATTCTCCTTATTTAGTATTTATGGTGATTATGATGGGAAGATTTATTTATGACCTGTATATCGATGTACAGCATTACCGCAAAGGAGAATTCTGAGATGGAACTTCCGCTGTTTGTTTTTATTTTATGTTTTGTTATTACCTTTATCGTAGGAATGCCTATTGCTTTGGGTATGATGATGAGTTCAATATTTTATTGTCTGCTGGCGCCCGGACCGGCAACCGGTTTACAAATGGTTGCAACCCAATTTTTAACACAGCTGGATGTAAAGTTTGTGCTTATTGCTGTTCCACTTTTCGTTTTTGCTGCCAATGTGATGAATACCGGAGAGGTGACCAATCGGATTTTTGGTTTTGCTGATGCCGTTGTAGGCCGTTGGCGGGGTGGATTGGGACATGTTAATGTGGTAGCATCGATTATTTTCTCGGGCATGACCGGTTCGGCAATAGCGGATGCCTCCGGATTGGGCTTGATGGAAATTGAAGCCATGCGTCGTCATGGTTATGATGATGGTTTTAGTTGTGCCATTACAGCAGCTTCGGCAACGATAGGACCTATTTTCCCTCCCAGCATCCCTATGGTTTTCTATGCCATGCTTTCCGGTGCTTCTATTGGAAAACTATTTATTGGGGGAATGATTCCCGGAATATTAATCGGTGTTGCCCTGATGATTTATATTGCTCTTATTGCGGGAAAAAGAGGATATCCAAGAGGAGGAAAATACAATTGGCAGGAATTTTTAAAAATCACTTTTAATGCCATCCCGGCTTTAATGACACCAGTGATTCTCATCGGTGGAATCTATTCCGGCATTGTTACCCCTACCGAAGCAGGAGCTTTAGCAGGATTCTATGCCTTGATTATTTCCTTTACTTTTTACAAGGCTCTTGGTTGGCGAGAACTTAAAAAGATAATATTTGATACGGCATTGACAACCGGCAAGTTGACACTGATTGTCGGGGCTGCTTTTTCATTTTCTTATATAGTTGCAATCGAACATATTCCGGCAATGTTTGCCAATCTTCTATTGGGAATTACAACCAATAAATATGTTCTGTTATTAATTGTTAATATTCTTTTTCTTATACTGGGAATGTTTATTGATACCATGGCTATTACTTTAGTCTTTATTCCAATGGTCCTCCCCTTAATCAATAATCTGGGAATTGATTTAGTACATTTTGGGGTGGTAGTTGTGTTAAATATGATGATTGGATTGTCTACCCCTCCTTTTGGTATGTTATTATTTATTACCTCCGGTATTTCCGGAACTCCACTTCTTGCAGTAATTAAAGAGATATTCCCAATGCTTATCGTACTCATTATAGTTCTATTGTTAATTACTTATATTCCGGAAATTGTTTTGTTTTTACCAAGAACTATGGGATAGAAATTTTTTAAAATAAATGGGTAGATTATTGAAACCTAAAGAGCGAATATTAAAGGCAATTTCGGGAAAAGTACCGGACCGTGTTCCCTCAATTCCTAAAATATGGGTTGATCTGGCTGCCAGGATAATGAACATCCCATTATTTGAAGTAATCCAAAATCCCTATACTGCACTTCAGGTTATTGTTGATGCTGCCTTTTTGGTCAAAGCCGATGGAGCACGACAGTTTCATTTTCCGGAAAGAAAATTACTGATAGAAGATGAAAAGATTATTGAAGTAGACCAAAGAGGCAAGCCCATAGGAGAGATAGACATGATGGGTGGACTGGCGACACAACTCTATAATAATGATAATTTTAATTTGGCAAACCCTTATCAAATGGCTCACCAGCATTTTTGGAAAACACCCGAACCATTAATCAGGAATATTGAAGATGTAAGGACTATTGCCGTTCCGGATAGGCATTTTTATCAGGAAATTGGGTGTTCGGAGAGACAAAAACAAGTTTTGAATAAAATTGGTGAAAAACTTTACTTAATTGGAGACTGCGATTCTGCAACACTGGCATTTTATGTTGATTTATGTGGGTATGAAAAAGCCTTGATTGATTTGGTAGACAATCCTTCGTTGGTCCACGCAACCATGGAAAAAGGAACTGCTATTGCCATAGAGAAGGGGAAATTTAATATTGATCTGGGTTTTCGGGTATTAAGACTTAATGATTCAGTTGGTAATATGTCAGTTATTTCTCCCCAATTCTGGCGGGAATTTGTATTTCCGCATATGAAAGATGTCTGTTTAGAGTTACATAAATACTGTCCCGAGGTAAAGGTTTACTGCCACATCTGTGGGAATATTTTGCCGATTGTAGAAGATTTGGTAAATACAGGATTGGATTGCATTGGTCCGCTAGATCCGTTAGGTAATTTTAATCCTGCTCAAGTTAGAGAACTTGTTGGTGAACGGGTGAGTTTATTGGGAGGTGTAAACACCTTGTCCTTTATTAATCATTCAACCACAGAGATTATTAAAGAAGCAAGACAGTGCATTGAGCAGGCAGGTCGGAAAGGTGGCTATATTTTAAGTTCAGGCTGTGTTATACCACGTCAGGCAAAGATAGAAAATTTGTTGGCTTTAAATAAAACTGTTACTACTTATGGCTACTATCAAAGGGGACAATTGATGTAATAACTGGATATCGTTAATTGACATTAACAAGGCAGTATATACAATAGATATCTTCTGGAAAATATAATTATAGTAAGAGGTTTTTATGTTTAAATTAAGGAACCATATACCAATTGGAGCACCGGCTAGAAGAGAAGCAGCGGATGGGACTGAATCAGATATGAGAGTATCACTGGGCTTTGTGCCTGGTTGGTATCACAAACGTTGTGGTGTTGATTTTTCGGAAAAGTGGCATAAAGACCCTTATTATCGGTATCAAAGTCTGAAAAA
>Ga0068714_10004501_pt1 | contig 15564 bp, 11 predicted proteins | sample MTBNYHSulfiMetaG_FD_62988 | JGI IMG/M metagenome (GOLD analysis project Ga0068714, IMG submission 62988) | Enrichment culture microbial communities from rom New York Harbor, USA that are MTBE-degrading - MTBE-NYH (New York Harbor Sulfidogenic)... | ecosystem: Environmental > Aquatic > Marine >...
CCAGAATTTGCACCTCGAGATCCTGATGGCCGTATTTGAGCAACGCAGCTCGGCGCACCCCCGAATCGTCCACGGACAAGACGCGCGCCCGGGCCACATAGGTAGCCGCCGGAAGCCGGTCTTCGAAACCGGAAGGCGCGTGGAACAGTCCCACACAGACTCCTACGAGAATCAACGCCAAGATTGCGTCGGCGCGCCGGGGGGACGTCAGGATCCGGGGAAAGACCATGAGGATCTCCTAAGAACGGCGAAGATACGGGGCGGGATTCCGCTGGGGAGTCCCGCCCTGATGAGCCGCCGATACGGGAATCAGTGGATTCCCATACAGGTGAGGAGTTTGGTGTAGATGTCCGTGTTGTCGTAGAATCCGCCGAAGGAGTCGGCGCAGGCCCCTGCCGAGAATACCGGCACGGGGACTCCCGTATGGGCGTAACTGGTCCACCCGATGCCCGCTTTATGATTCAACACGTGCGTCAACGCCATGGTGAGCGGTTCGTAGCCACCGTAAAGGAGATATGTCTGTGGATCCGTCGGGCGGAGATTCTTGGGCGTCATGCTCATCCAGTACGCCTGAACCAGGGACTGGATCTCCCAGTCTTCAAGGGCGAGCTTGAGGGTGGTGCATGCATGCTGGTCGCCTCCGTCACAAGCGGTCTTGAGGGCGTCTTTCTGTTCCGGGGACAGGAATTCGAGGCCGTAGGCCGCGGTCACCGCGGCGATGAGGTGGGAAGGATCGTCTCCCTGGGCCTTGTAACTTGTCAAGACCTTATCGAATTCGATGTAGGACTGGGTCTGGCGTTCGAGGATATGGTAGAAAGTTTTGTACTGGGTTCCGGCGAAACCAATGGACATGCCGCCGCAGTCATGGTCGCCCGTCACGACGATGAGGGTTTCCGTGGGGTGTTGCTCATAGAATTCGATGGCGGCCTGAACTGCGGCATCGAAAGCCAGGACGTCGTCGATGGCCGCCCTTCCGTCGTTGGCGTGGCAGGCCCAGTCGATCTTGCCCCCTTCCACCATCATGAAAAATCCGTTGGGATTGTTCAACAACCCGATGCCCTTTCGGGTGAACTCCTCCAGGGTGATCATTCCGGGCAGGCGATCCAGTTCGTAGTACAGGGCCGAGCCCGAATCCAGAACGGGTTCGTACGCCCAAACTTTCTCGTATTGTCCCGCCTGAAGCGCATCAAAAGCGGTTCGGGAGTTCACGATGTGGAAGCCGTTGGCTTGGGCGGCTTCGATAGATGAGGGCTGATCTCCGTTTTTGCCCGTCGGGATAATGGGTCCGCCGCCCCCGAAATAATCAAAATCGCTTTCCGCCAGTTGCATGCTGATGTCGTAGTAGTCGTTTCGGGATTTCTGATTGGCGTAGTATGCCGCGGGTGTTGCATGATCGATGGATACGCTGCTGACGATTCCCACTTTCATGCCGGCTTCCTTGGCCTTCTTGGCCACGCTCGTATAGGGGATCGTGCCGGTATGGTCCATGCAGATCACGCCGTTTTTGGTCTTGTGACCGCAGGCAAAGGCGGTTCCCGCCGATGCGGAATCCGTCACGAAGGAGAACTGGTCCCAGGTGGTGCACAGGCCCTGAACCGGAAAAAGGGTGAAAGACAACCGGGTCCCCTCGGGCAACAGCGGCTCTTCCTTGGAGGCGAGATACACCTCCGCAGCGTTCACCTGGGCGGTGGACATGCCGTCTCCCAAAAAGAAGAATACGTACTTGGGGACTCCGGCATGGGCCGCGGCGCCCATTAAACCGGCCACCGCCAACGTCATCGCCGCGCATAAGAGTACGAATAGATTTTTAAGTCTTCCAGACATGGGTTCTACCTCCCTCACATGCATTAGATCTGCCGGGTCACCCCGGCGTCCGAGGCGCCGGGCGGGACCATCCCACCCGATCAGCCCTCCCCAACCAGCCGCGAAACGTGAGGAAGTGTTATCCGGCGGGTGTCACATTTGAATGAACGGCTCGTTACATTTCAGGGAAGACGCACCAGTCACCAACTCCACTTCGCACAGAGGTTGTGGAGGGGTGCGGTGGAAGGGATGTTTCCGGCGATCGGAGCAAGCATTACGCATGGAACTGTGGTATGGTTTTTAACGGCCGGAGGATGGACGACAATACCCTGACTCCCAGCCGCGTGAAGGTTTGAGGCGGGAACGGACGGGAAATTCAGAAGCCGGATGGGGTCCCGATTCATGGTGAAGCCTATTCAATGGGTGCGAGCGGTTCTTGCGGGGCTGTGCCTCGCCGGACTGCTGTGGGCGGCGGCCGTACCCTGCCGGGCGGCAGAGAATTCAAGCGCCCGCGTCCGCCACGTGATCCTGTTCATCGGCGACGGCATGGGATGGTGGCATGTGGATGCCGCCCGCAGGTACGTGGATCGTGGTCCGCTGGCCATGGAAACCCTGGAACATCACGGCTATATGACCACGTACATGAGAAACACGGTGACTCCGGGATCCCTGCCGCACGAGTATTGGGATGATACTTCCATTCCGGGGAGTTACGATCCGGTTCTGGGCGGCGCCACGCCCTGGGAAAGAATTCCCGTACCGGCATACGTCCGGCAGGGGGCCACGGATTCCGCCGCTTCCGCGGGGGCCATGGCCAACGGTCATAAGCAGGTCAAATACACACTGAACGTCGCGTCGTCGGAGGAGGGATACGACGGAACCCAACCCCATACCGTTGGGTTCCATCCCACCATTTCCGAGTTCGCCAAAGCGGAAGGCATGGCCGTGGGGCTGGTCACGTCGGTGAAGTTTTACGACGCCACTCCCGCCGCGTTTGTGGCCAAGACGCCGTATCGCAGGAACTACCACGAGATCATCCGGCAGATGCTGTATTCGGAAGTGGATGTGATCATGGGTGCGGGTCATCCCTATTATGACGACAACAGCCGGCGGATCACACCGTATTGGACCGCCTCGGATTGGAGCGTCAACCGGGGAGCCCACATGGAAGACGGAGACGGCGAGGAATTGTACCGCCGGGCCATGGAGGGGCTCATGGGTCGGGTGTTCCTGGATACCCGGGAAGCGTTCCATGAGTTAGCCGAAAAAGATCTCTTCCAGGGAGGACCCTTACCGGCGCGGGCTTTCGGCCTCGCACGCGCGGCTTCCACGCTTCAATACAACCGGTTCGGGACGGCCCCCCCGGGTCCCAAAAGCCATGAAGGAAAGGTCGAGACCGCGCCTTTAAATCCTCTGGCGCCCGCGCTGGCGGTAATGACTCAGGGCGCGCTCAGAGTGCTCGATGCGCATCCGGGGGGCTTTTTCCTGATGGTGGAAGGGGGTGCGGCGGATTGGGCGAGCCATACCAACGATCTCCAACGGATGATCGAGGAGCTCGTGGACCTGGACACCGCGGTGAACGCGGTGATCCAATGGGTGAACGAACCTTCCAACGGGAGTACTTGGGAAAACACCCTGGTAGTGGTTACCTCGGACCATGAGTGCGGCCATCTGCAGCCCGTGGGGGACGTCGTCGGCCGGGAAGTGACGGCCAATCAATGCTGGGGGTTGAACTGCGCGGGATGGAACGACCACACCAACAGCCTGGTGCCCGTGTACGCCCAGGGTCCGGGAGGGGAATTCTTCCAAGCCCGAGTTCATGGGGACTACAAGGACAATACGGATGTTTTCCGGGTTTTGTATCAAGCCGTGACGGGCAGGCCTTTCCAGGAGGCGGTTTCCACTCGGCGGGAAGCGCAGCCGAACTGAGGCCCATCCGCGATACCGCATACGGCCCCCTTGACAGGCTGTTGAGAAACGCGATCTGCTTTCACGCCGACGGATTGACGCTTCATCCTTTCTGCCTGTGCGTCTCACGCAGACAGGCGTCACGGCGGCGGACCGTATGTACGGCTCATTCCTCAGGATTCGCCCAGGCCGAAGGCGCCTTTTATCTCATCGTTTTTTACCGGTCTGCTCGAAATGGTGTTTATCAACGGACTGTTAAACCTGGGATGGAGCGGGGTGGTTTCTACAACCTACGTGCGTTCCGGCATCGGCTCCCAGGGTGAAGAGCGATTGATTCAGCTCCCGCCTTTCCGGAGGTGTACTGGATACCAGGACGCGGGCCAGATGATCCGGCGGAAAGGGAAACACTCCGAAGGCCGCAGCGGCTCCCAGGAGCACTACATTGGATCCTTTTGCTCCTCCGCCCCGGCATGCCAGCCCCGCGGCATTCACGGCGAGGCAACGGACTCCGTGCTCCTCCAGGGCTCTCCGTCCCTCCGGAGACAGGAAACTCAGATCCGGCGCGTTCACCACCAGAAAGCCTCCGTAAACGAGGAAGGCGAGGTTTCGGACGGCCTCACCCGCTTCCAGGGCAAACAGAAGGTCCGCTCTTCCCGACGCCACCAAAGGGGAGGCATGATTCCCAATTTTGAGATGGCTGACGACGGAGCCGCCGCGTTGCGCCATGCCGTGCACCTCACTGACCAGAACGTTTTCGGATCGATCCAGTGCCGCATGGGCCAGAACCCGGGTGGCGAACAGCACGCCCTGCCCCCCGACGCCTGCAATCACCGCCTGCCAACGGAATGAGTTCACGTATCAATCTCCTTCGAATAGATGGCCCCATGAGCGCATACCTCGATGCACACGCCGCACCCTACGCACCCGTTCTCCTGAATGTGGATCCGGCCCGATGCATCGGCCGCCATGGAGGGGCAGCCGAACCAGGAGGCGCACAGTCCGCATCCCACGCATCCGCCTGCGGGTTCCAGGACGATGGCGCCCGTAGGGCAGATCTCGGCGCAGTATCGACACCGGGTGCAGCGTTCGGCCGACAATTGAGGTCCCTCCGGCGTGACCTTGATCGCTCCTGAAGGGCATATGGCTTCGCATCGGCCGCAACGGGCGCAGGAATGGGTCTCGGGGTCCAACACGGGCAATGTTCCCTGGACCGCTTCATGCACGGCGACGCGGAGGGGCGCGGGTACGGCCTCCCGGAGTCGGTGGGCCACACAGGCGTGCCGGGCGATGACTACGGAGACGCCTCCGTCTTCCGCCTGGGTGGCCCTGCGGGCTTTTCGGAGGGCCTTCTCCATGTCCTTCAAACGATAGGGGTCCACGACCTCCAGGTGTTGGATCCCACATCCCCGGACGAGGTCCTCCAGGGGGACAGGGCGGCCGGGATGCCCGTCCGCTGTGAGACCGCTCGCGGGTGTGGGCTGCATCCCCGTCATACTGGTGGTTTCATTGTCCAGAATGAGCAGAACGAACCTGGCGCCGTTATAGACGGCATTGGTCAATCCGGTGGTTCCTGAATGGTAGAAAGTGCTGTCTCCGATGGTGGCCGCCACGGGAATGTCCATCCCGTCGTCCTGAAAAGCGCGGGCGAAGGCGGCGGCGAAATTGATGGAAGCGCCCATGTCGTGGCAGGTGTCCACCGCCGCCTGATTGAGTCCCAGGGTATAACAGCCGATGTCGCCGGGGAACACGCCGCGCGGAAAGGTCTTTTTGAGGGCGAAAAACGCGGCGCGATGGGAACACCCGGAGCACAAATTGGGACGGCGGAGCGGCGGCCGATCGGGTACGGACAAGACACGTCGGGAAGTCCCGTTCCCACGGATCCCCGTTTCGGTCAAGACGCTCTCCAAAACCCGGGTCATCACGTCCGGAGTGAGTTCTCCGGCGGAGGGTACGTGGCCGGTAAGTCGACCGAGCGCCCGAGTGCGGTCGGGAGCCAGGAGTTCGAGCAGGGGTTCCGTCTCTTCCAACACCAGGACCTTCTCGCACGCGGCAAACAGTTGGCCTATGGGATCCATGGGCGCCGGATAGGGAACGGCCGGCTGGAGAAACGGGATCGATCCTTTTTGAACGGCCATGCCCATGTCCTGCAATGCGTCCCGAGCCAATGCCGCGGCGATTCCGGAAGCCAGAATGCCTAAAGGGGCAGTGCCTGCCGGCGCACAATGCCAGACATTGAAGCGATGGTCGCGGCCGATTCTTCGGGAGAGGTGTTCGATCCTGCTGTTCAGGGCTTCGTGGAGCGCGAGGCGCATTTTGGGAATGGCGGCCCAACGGGAAGGATCCCTCTGAAAGTGTGCAGGTCGGACAACAGGTCGGGGTTTCCGGAGGAGCAGATTCTGTCTGGCGTGGCACACCCGCAACGTGGGCCGGAAGAGCACGGGTACCTGGAATTCCTCCGAAAGCTCAAAGGCCGGTAGTATCAAGTCATGGGCGTGGGCCGGGCTTTCCGGGTCGAACACGGGCAGCTTGGCGAAATAGGCCAGCAGGCGGCTGTCCTGTTCCGTCTGGGAGGAATGGGGTCCCGGATCATCCGCACTGATGAGGATGCACCCACCCACAACACCGATATAGGCTGCGCTCATCACGGGGTCCAGGGCCACGTTGAGCCCCACCTGTTTCATGGCGCAGGCGCTGCGTTTGCCCGTATAGGCGGCGGCCAGAGCCACCTCCACGGCGACTTTCTCGTTCACGGACCATTCACAATACGGCGGGGTGTCCTGTTCCGCGCCGAAGCGCACGACGGCGGGAAGAACTTCAGAGCTGGGCGTGCCCGGATACGCGGTCATGAAATGAACTCCGGCCTCCACGAGCCCCCGCGCAATGGCTTCGTTGCCCATAAGGATGTCCCGGCGTTCTTCCGGTTTTGTCTCCATGGCTGTACGATCCCCTGGCAGGCCGTTGAAAAACGCGATCTGCGGCGTTGGGCTTCATCCTTAGTCAGTGCGGCGTACTGGTTGTACGCCTCATTCCACAGGATTCGCCCGCCTTGCATCTCATCGTTTTTCACCAGCCTGCCCGCGATGCGGTTTATCAACGAGCTGCCGGGCGACGTATTGGGGTGACGAGGAAGGGGACGGGTCCCCCCTCCGGGGCAGAACGCCCGCTTCCTTCCATCCCGTCAAGGTTTCGAATGAAGTACGACTTGCCGCCGGTGGGGTCCGGGACTTCGGACGGCGCACCGGAAAAGCGCGGCAGCCGGACTGTGAGGGGTCAATCCGCCAACACGAATTTCCCGTCCCTGACCTGGAGCATGACCATGGAATCCGTATCCAGGCCGTTGTGGTCTTCGGGAGTGAGATTGTATATGCCGCTGATTCCGATGTAGTTCCGGGTGTTCTCCACGGCGTCCCGGATCTTTTCCCGATCCGCGCCCACCTGTTCGATGGCCTTGGCCAGAATCATGATGGCATCCCAAGCATACCCGGAATGGGTGTTGATGGGATACTGTTCGTGAAAGCGATACACCTCCTGATATAGCCGGACAAACTCTGCAATGACAGGCTTCTGCGGATCCGAATCGGGCAACTGCTCCCAGGCCATGAGTTTGGTGGACGGCATCAGGTCTCCCTCGGAGGCGGGACCCGCGAGTTCCAGATACGTGGGACCGGGAAGACCGTGGCATTGAATCAGCGGTATTTCCAGACCCAGGGCGTGATGATTCTTGGACACAATGGCGCCGGCGGGTCCAATGGTCCAGCACACGATGGCTTGCGGGTCGCGGGCCGCCAGCTTGGTCAATTGACTCTTCATATCCACGTCCGCCGGGTTGAACTGCTCGTTTCCCACGATTTCGATACCGAAATCGGGGCGCAGCTTTTCGAGCCAGCGGCCGCCGTCCCTTCCGAATCCGTCGCTTGCGGTAAGAACGGCGATCCGGGTCACGTCCAGTTTCTTGAGGTGCTGGAGCACCTTGGCGACGGCTACAGAGGAACGCTGGGGTGTCTTGAAAACGTAACGCGCCGTACCGAAGTCCATAGCGCCGTGTTTTCCTTCAAGAATGACCGGATCTCCACCCACGGTCATCACGGTGGGAATGCGCTCCTGTTCCACCTGTTTCTTCACCGCCATGCCCGTGTCGGTCCGGGTGGGACCGATGACGGCGACCACGTTGTCCACCGTGACGAACCGCTTGAAAACCATGACGGCCTTGGTGGGTTCCCCTTCGGTGTCCCCGGTGACCAACTCGATCTTGCGGCCCTGAATTCCGCCCTCCTGGTTGATTTTGTCTACCACCATCTGGGCCACCAACTTGGTGGGGGCCCCTATGGAGGCCGCCGGACCGCTCAGGGCGAAAAACGCCCCGATCTTGATGGGTTCCTGTGCCCATGCTCCGTGGCCAAGAGCTGCGAGGATCCAGACCAGGCTCACGATGCTTGCGAGAAAAATCAGTTTCATGGAACGGATCATGGAAAACCTCCCTGTGAAATGGTTTCCGACATCGGTCATGCACCCGGTGTCGTCGTTGGATAACGATGGTCGAAGACCCGGCGGGACTTGCGTTCCGACCGGGGCAAGGACCCATGGTCCACGAGTTCCACCTCGACGGAGACCAGGATATCGGCCTTGATGGAGCCGCGGATTCGGGCCGCCACCGCTTCATCATCTTCCCGGGACCCCGACTCGGATCGTTCCACACGGATGGTCATATAATCCCGTCCGTCGCCGCCGTGTTCCAGGACGATCATATATTCCGAACCCACGCCGGTCGTGATGCTGAGAATGCCGTCGATTTGCCCGGGATAGATGTTTACGGCCCGGAACTTGATCATGTCGTCCGTGCGACCCAGGATGCGGTCATGACGGGGCAGGATGTTCCCGCAAGGGCATGTGTCGGGGAGAATGCGGCACAGGTCCCGTGTTCGGTATCGGATGAGAGGGGACGCCTCCTTGCACAAGGTGGTGACCACCATTTCTCCTATGTGGCCCGGCGGAACGGGTTCCAGAGTATCCGGATCCAGGATTTCCAGGATGTAGTAGTCCGCCCAGTAATGGATCCCCTGGTGGGCGGAGCATTCGAGTCCCGTTCCGGGACCGTAGAGCTCCGTGAGTCCGGGAATGTCGAAGAGTTCCGCGCCCAAGACGCGGCGGATGGTTTCCCGCATGGCGTCGCTGGTACGTTCCGAACCATAGATGACCTTGTTCAGGCGGATGCGGTCCTCCAGCTTGCGCCGCCGCACTTCTTCGGCCATGAGCAAGGCCATGGAGGCGGTACTGCACATCACGGTGGATTGGAAATCCTCCAAAAACCGGCAGTGAAGTTCCAGGTTGCCCGGTCCTACGGGGAGCGCCATGGCGCCGAAGGTCTCGCAACCCAATTGGAAACCCACGCCCGCCGTCCAAATGCCGTAACCCACGGCGATCTGGACGCGGTCCCTCGACGTGAGACCGGCCATTTCGTAACACCGGGCCATCATGACGGCCCAATCCCTCACATCCTTGCGAGTATATGTCAATACCTTCCGCTTACCCGTCGTGCCGCTGCTCGCGTGAATACGGATGACTTGGTCCTCCGGCGTCGAAAGCAGCGGAAACGGGTATCCTTCAACCAGATGGTCCGCCGTGGTCAAAGGGAGATGTTTCAAGTCGTCCAGGGTTTGAATGTCCTCGGGCTTGACGCGGGCTTCGTCCATCCGCCGCTGATAGAATGGATTCCCATGGTATGCGTGCTGCACGGTCCATTGGAGGCCCTTCAATTGATGCGAAGCCAATGCTTCGGAGTGTGCAAAGGATGGCATAAACGTCATTTACGATCCTTTCCTATCAGGCCGTTGGAAAACGCCGTCTGCGGTCACGCCTTTGGCGTGAAGCTTTATGCTTCGTCATTGCAGCGTACGGTAGTACGCCTCATTCCTAACGATTCGTCCCGCCAAATGCGTGGCCGGAGGCGTGGCTTGCATCTTGTCGTATTGCACCGGCCCGCCCTCAATACTGTGTATGAACGGGCTGAAAGGGACAAAAGATCAGGAATCTTCCGTCTCCAGAACCCGCTCCGGCCCGAGGAAGGCTTCCCTCAGGAACCGGTCCTTGAGAATTTCCTCGGAGGTACCTTCGAAACGAATGCGGCCGTTGGTGATGATGTACCCCCGTCGGGCCACGGCCAAGGCGCCCAAAGCGTTTTGTTCCACCAGCAGCGCGCTGCAGCCGGACCGCGGCAGGTCTTGAATCACCCGGAAGATCTCCGCGGCGATCTTGGGGGCGAGCCCCAAACTGGGTTCGTCCAGCAGCAGCAGTTTGGGGGAAGCCATGAGTCCCCGGGCGACCGCCAGCATCTGTTGCTCTCCTCCACTCAGGGTGCCCGCTTTCTGTTTCAAGCGGGTTGCCAGAGGAGGGAACAACGTAAGGGCTCTTTCGATGTCCCGGTGCACGGCTTCCCGTTCCCGTTTTCCGGATCTCAGATAGGCGCCTAACCGAAGGTTTTCCAGCACAGTGAGGGGCGCAAAGAGTTGCCTTCCCTCCGGCACCTGAACCACTCCCGCTTCCACGATGCGGGAAGGGTCCAGCCTGCTGAGGAGCCTGTCTTCGAACAGGATGCGCCCGCGGTCCGGGCGAATGAGACCGCTGATCAGGGACAACAGCGTGGTCTTGCCCGCCCCGTTCATGCCCAGAAGGCAGACGACCTCCCCGCGGTCGACCCGGACGCTCGTTTCCCGCAAGGCCCGCACACCGCCGTAACTATAATGTACGGAAACCACTTCAAGCACTGAGACCGAACTCCTCGCCGCCTCCCAGGTAGATACGGATCACTTCGGAGTTGTTCTGGATCTCGTGAGGGGTTCCTTCCGCCAGCACGCGTCCCTCACAGAGAACCACAACCTTGTCGCTGATCCTCATGACGAGGGCCATGTCGTGTTCCACCAACACCACTCCGATACCCTGCCGCCGTATTTCACCGATCAATCTGCCGATGGTTTCTGTTTCGGCCATGTTCAACCCGGCTACGGGTTCATCCAGGAGCACCATTCGAGGGCGGCTTACCAGCGCCCTCGCCAATTCCACTTTCTTGCGGTCCCCGTAGGACAATTGTCCAGCCGGTTTGTACGCCTGGGAAGTCAGCTCGAAAAAATCGAGCATTTCCTCGGAGCGCTCCCGAATGCGCCGTTCCTCTTTCCTGAGACGGGGGAAACGGAACAGGGAAACCATGAATTCGCTTCCGGATGCCGCGTGCATCCCCACCATGACGTTTTCAAGAACGTTCATATGACTGAACACCTGGAGGTTCTGGAAGGTCCGGGTAAGTCCCATACGTGCGATGCGGTGTCTGGGGAGCCCCAAGAGTTCCGTGCCGTTAAAGCGCACGGATCCGGAATCGGGCCGGAACATGCCGCTGATGCAGTTGACGGCCGTGGTTTTCCCAGCGCCGTTGGGACCAATGACGGAGGTGATGTGGCGGCCGTCCGCCGCCAGATGGGCCCCGTTCAATGCCTGCAAGCCTCCGAACCGCACGGAGAGTTCCCGGACTTCAAGGACCGAATGGGTCACCTGCGCTTGTTCTGAAATAACGCGTGCAGTCGATTTTCCAGCCATCCCACCAGACCTTGAGGCAAGAAGATCAGTATTACCAATAAGATGCCGCCGAAAATAATGTCCTTGTATTCGTCGAAAAAATGGAGGAGTTGGGGCAGCGGTGTCAGGAAAGCGGCGCCGAAGAGCCCGCCCCACAGGGTCCCCATGCCTCCCAGGATGCACATGGTGACCAGTTCCACGGACTTGAAAATGTCGAACGTCTTAGGCGTGATGATTCCGTAATAATGGGCATACAAGGACCCCGCAACGGATGCATACACGGCGCTGAGCATGAACACCTTTACCTTGTACCGTTCGACGGGTACTCCCGCAGCCGCGGCGGCGTCCGGAGATTCATGCAATGCCCTGAGCCCCCTTCCAACCCTCGAGTGGCAGAGATTCCGGGCGAGCACCAGGGAGACGAGAGCCGTGCCCCAGATGAGCCAATAGAATTCAAAATCCGAGATCAACGAGTGCCCGAAAATGGTGAGGGGAGGAATTCCGGTATACCCACTGGGTCCTCCCGTCAGATCGTCCAGTTGCAACAGGAATACGGTTACAATGATATTGAATCCCAGTGTGGCCATGACCAGGTAATTACCCTTGAGGCGCAGCGTGGGTATTCCGATTACCAGGGCCAAGGAAGCGGTCAGGCAGGCGGCGAATCCCATGGTGAGCCATGGGCACCAACCGTACGCGCCCGTCAGTATGCCGCTCAGATAGGCTCCCACTCCGAAGAATCCCGCGTGCCCCAAACTGATATGTCCCGCGAAGCCGATGAGAAGATTCAGACCCACCACGATCAATACGTGCAATCCCACCACGTTGAGTACGTTCAGGTAATATGGATTCCGGATCCACACGGGGAAGGCGGCCACCGCGGAGGCGAGAAGCAGGAAACCCAGCAGGAATCGCTTTCCTTCCCGGCTCATAACCGTTCCTGCGATCCACCTCCCAGCAAGCCGGAAGGTTTAAGGAACAGAACCAGGAGGAGAGCCACAAAAGCGATGACATCTTTGTACACACTGGAGATCAGGCCTGCACCGAGGCTTTCCAACAGACCCAGTCCTACTCCGCCCAAAACGGCGCCGTAGAAGTTGCCGTAGCCCCCCAATACGGCGGCCGCGAATCCCTTCAACCCCATGAGGACTCCGACGTCGTAGGAGAGGGAAGTAATGGGAGTGATCAGGATGCCGGCCAAAGCGCCTAAGGCTCCCGCCAAGGCAAAGGAGAGCATGGTCATCATCCGTGTGTCAATCCCCATCAATGCAGCCGCGCGGGCGTTCACCGCCGTGGCCCGCAGCGCCTTGCCCATCAGGGTGCGATTGAAGAAGAGCACGAGGATTCCTATGGCGGAGAGGGTGATTCCCAGGACCCAAAGGTTTTGGGGAGTGAAAGCGGCCCCCAGGACCCGGAGCGGGGTTTCGGGGCTGAGAGGAGGGAGGGCCAGGGCCTCCTTGCCCCAGACGTGCATGAACAGTCCCCGCAGTAGGATGCTGGCTGCGATGGTGATGAAAATCAGGTTGGTCACTTCCCGGCTCCTGGAGGGCCGGATGCACAAGCGTTCCAGACAAGCGCCCACCAGGGCCGTTCCGGCGACGGACAGGGGAAATCCCATCCATGCGGGAAGACCGAAGGAGGTCACCGTGCTGTACATGAGCAGGCCCCCCAGGCTCAGAAAGTCTCCCTGAGCGAAGTTTACGATGCGGGTGGCGTTGTAGATGAGGCAGAAGCCCAGAGCCACCAGCGCATAGACGGATCCCGTGGTGAGGCCGCTGACGATGTATTGGGCCAACTGATTCCAACCGATTTCCACTCAGGTCTCCCAATGCTCGATCGGAGGGGAAGCGCCGGAGATCGGCGGTGGAGGATCGCCTGTTTTCCGATGAATTGTGGGAGTCTCGAACCGAACATGTGGAACAGGCACGGTTTCCGCAGGCATGAAACTCATCCCGATTTCCGGAGCATAACTGGGTCTCAGCCGCCACCCAACGCAAAGTGCCAGCATATGCCCCAGTTACGGATTCTTGTCAAGCGGATAGGACTCTTCAGGTTCTGCAGACGTTCGGCGTTTTCAGCCGATCCGGAGCGAATCCTTCCAGGATCGGACACCTTTGGAAGAGCAAGCAAGCCCGCGTTCTGGAGCATCCCGGACTTGCGTTCCGATGCTTTTTTCATCCGTTCAAGAATGGGAGCGCACGGACGGCTGTTTACGGATTTTCAGGGCGCCGGATCCCCGGAAGAGCCGCCGCTGAGGACGCCGGTCTCCTCTGCCGCCATGGCTTTGAGCCGGAGCGGGATGTCCCATTGCTTGAGAAGTGCTTCCGCCGCACGGGGCGCCAAGTGTTCCCAGGGAAGATCCTCCACCATCCTTCGGCGGACTTCGGCGCCGCTGACGCCCTTTTCGGAAGAATTCCGCTCCCAAAGCACCCAGGTCTTCAGACCCAGGGAATGAAAGCGGTCGCGCTTCCGGCGGCCCCAGTCGTCGTAAATGGTCAAGAAGAACATCGCGTCCAGAGGGACGTAATATTGGAACAACCGTGGCAGGTTAATAGGCAGAGGCACGATGGAGAATTCCGACCAGGGCACCCCGGCTTCCTCGAGTACGGCCCGTATAAGGCGGTACCGTTCGTAATAGGTCAGGGGGTTTGCCAGGGGAAGGCTCCGATGGGCGTCCGCCGTCTCAACACGCGTCAGCAGCGGATCCGGATTCGTGATTCCCACCACCAGATGGCGGCAGCGCCGTTTTCCGGCAAGCAGGTATGTCAGGTGATCGTTGTGCAGGACCTGGAATCGCCCATGGATCACTCCGGTGTCGAACAAAGGGCCGGAGGGGCATTCCTGGGAGGATCGGGCGCCTTCGTGGTTCATCCCGGTTTCTCCGTTTCTTTAATGATTGTTCTCCCTGCGACGGCTTGTTGGAGCCGGCTCAACCCTGCAGTCGGAAAGGATCGTAGGCGCCGGGCCAGAAGTCGCGGTATTCCGGCTCGTCCATGAGTCCTTGAAGTCTGGCGCGATCCAGGTGGTTGAGAACCAGATACATAAGCTCCTTGCCGCGCACTTGGCCGAGAGCGCCCCCGGCGGTGTCCACCTCGTTGAAGGCGCGCACGCGGTCCCTGCGGACGCCGCTTCCGTGGAACACGAGAGGAACGGGTTCTCCAGAATGAATCAACGGGCCTGCGCTCGGCGTCGAATGGTCCGAGGTGAGAACCACCAGGACGGATGGGTCCCTGAGCAGAGGAGGGAGTCCTTCATCCAAGGCGCGATCCAACTCTTCGATGACCCGTGTCTTGGCTATGGGATCTTTGGTGTGCGCGGCTTCGTCCGGCGCCTTGGTATGCACGTGGAAAAAATCGTATTGGTGAAGCCGTTCCGCGGCCGCATGGAGCCCCCCCAACAGTTCGCGGTAGGGTCCGTCTGCGGAGGGCGCCTGCAGGAAATCCAGCCCCAGATAGCGCGCCAAACCGCAATACACGATCCCGGAAGCCACGGAAAGCCCTTTCATACCGAGTTTGGCCGAGAAGGGAAGTACCTGTTTCAGACGACCGGCTCTTTGGGTGACCAGACCGTTTACGGGAACGGCGCCCTTGCGGGATCGCTGGATGTTCATGGGGTGTCGGTTCAGGAGGCGGAACGCCCGTAACAGATAGCGTTTCACAACCCGTGCCGTTCGTTGTGTGTTCGGGTCCCCCGCATAGTCGCCCCAGGGGAGCGCTTCGTGCAGGGGTCTCCCGTCCCGTATGGGATCCGTGTCGGTGATGTAGGGGGATACCGGTCCCTTAAGCCTGAGGATACCGAAGAAGCTTTTGGTGGGAATGAATTGGAGTTCCACCTGCTCGTCGTTCCGGCGCCCTAACGCCGCGCAAAGGACATCCCTTTCCAGGGACGTGATCCGAGGCGCGCCGCTGTCCAGGATCAGAATGCCCCGCTCCTCTCTGAGGGACGCGAAATGCGCCAGGACGGCCACATCTTCGGGGCGGATGCTCACGTCGCCTCCGAGCGCCTCCAGAGGGCCTCGTCCGGGAAATTCGGATGAATCGTATCCGAAGAGGGCGAAGTGCGCGTTTTCACTGGGCAGGGCCTGCCCCAACACGGAGGCGTGGTACAGTCCGCAGGCGCCCCGGGAGGCCAATGCGTCCATGGCGGGTGTGTGCGCGGCCTGGAGCGGGGTTTGATGTCCCAGGGATTCGTACGACCGATCTCCCAATCCATCGAGCACGATGAGGATACATTTCCGTAGCATGAAGTTCCTCGGGGCGGCGGGTGGCCCGAAGACGCGGCCTGTGGACG
>Ga0068714_10004503_pt1 | contig 15563 bp, 12 predicted proteins | sample MTBNYHSulfiMetaG_FD_62988 | JGI IMG/M metagenome (GOLD analysis project Ga0068714, IMG submission 62988) | Enrichment culture microbial communities from rom New York Harbor, USA that are MTBE-degrading - MTBE-NYH (New York Harbor Sulfidogenic)... | ecosystem: Environmental > Aquatic > Marine >...
AGCCGAGAATCAATACGGCCTTGCCGCAAAGCATTACGGAAGGACTGGGTTGATAACGGGGACTCCAGTCGTTTTTGCGAAAGGTCTGGTCAATGGGGACGAGAAATTTTGCCGCAGCCAGGAGAAGCGCCAGCGCGGTCTCGGCTGTGGTGGCGGCGTTGTGGTGCAGGTTGTGTACGCTGATGTGGGGAAAATTCGTTAATAACTCCTGCGTGCCATCTGGCAGCCCCGCCCAGGGAATGATCAGCGTTTTCAGGTTGGGGCTGGCGCGCAATTGAGTCGGGCCAGGCCTTCCGGCAACCAGGATTTCAAAATCAGCAAGTTCGGGTAAATTTGGGCCAAAAGTGAGTTGAATTCGCGGATCCAGATCTTTTAGAAGCGCTTCCTTGGCGGCACCTGCCGGAGGGTAATCGATATGTACTTTGATCTTCATGGATTCACTCAAAAAAGGGAGGTTTGACTTGGCAGTGAGATTGTACCAGATTGGGATCGTGCGGCTGCAACTTTTTCTGATGAAGTGCGTATATGGTAATGAAAAATTTATGATCAAATCTGGATGTTATGGAGCTCGACGATGAAAAAACAAGTCTTTTTAGGGATAAGTGTTTTGCTGCTGGCGATGATGGCCTGCAGCTTTGGAAATTTCAATTTGCCAATCGATACAGTGAAACCCTCAGGGAATGTGGAACGAGTGGAGAAACCACTCAGCGGGATTAGCCAGGTTGATTTTAATGGTTTGGGCCAACTGACTGTTGAACAGGGTGAAGAAGAACTGCTGGTTATTGAGGCGGACGATAATTTTATGCCGTATATCACCACCAACACCACGGGAGACCGGCTGGTAATTGGTATGGAAAAAGGGGTTTCCATTAATAGCCCGGTTACCCTGCGTTTCACTTTGATGGTGAAAGATCTTTCGGCGCTGGACACTTCCGGACTTGGTGATATCAAGATCGACGGGCTTTCTACGGACGAGCTGGCAATTGGAATCAGCGGCGGCGGCAACCTCGATTTGAAAGGTCTGGATACTGAGCGGTTGACGGTAAGCCTGAGTGGTTTGGGGAATGTCTTTATCTCGGGGAACTGCCGCGCGCAGAAGCTTGAGATCAGTGGTGGCGGGAACTACGACGCCGGAGATTTGAAAAGTGATGAGACGCAGGTGGTCATCAGCGGTCTCGGCGGGGCAACCGTTTGGGCGACTGAATCGTTGGACGTGACCATCAGCGGGGGCGGCGATGTGAATTACTACGGCAATCCGCAAGTCCGAAAGGATATTTCCGGGTTGGGAAGGGTCAGCCATCGCGGTGATAAGTAATATTTAATCAGCATCATATATATTGCCTTTAGCCACATTAAAGTAAATCCAAAAAAAGATACAAAAAAAGGCTTCCTGATTTTTATTGTTACACAGGAGGTCTTTTCCTATGGCAAGATAAATAGGGAGTAAAGATTGTCCACTGGAAATGCGGCAAGAAGCAGTACGGTTATTCTATGAAGACGGGTTGACGCACTCTAAAACCACTGAGAAATAGCGGCATGATAAAGTTCAAGGCTGGAGATTTGCAATTTTTCAGAAGAATTTGGCGACGGCGATTCGCAAAGTCTTATTGAGAGTATTCGAAGAGCTTGTAGTTGTAAGAACGAATCAGGGGGTTTCAATTGTAACGCCATTGACTTTAGATTTTCTTTGTCTTACAATATAGACGTATATACGAGTATACGTATATAGGATAATGGTGTTGGTTGTCAAGGGCTAAAATTGGTAGGTAAAGGTGCTTAGAAGAAATACGAGCACTTTCGGATCGAGATTGCCAATATTTATTAAGTGTTTTAGCTGTACTTGTTAACAAGGCTTAATAATGTAGGAGGTGATATCGGATAAAAATTTCCTAATTTGAAAGCATCCAAACCAGTATATTAAAAACTTAGTAAAAAATATCAGGAGATAGATATGAAACGTCATGTTGTGCTATTAGTAGGATTGCTGTTAGTTGCAGGTCTAATTTTAGGTGCATGTGCGCCCGCAGCATCTGTGGAAGCCCCAGCTGGAGATTCTGCCGATCAAGCTGCACCCGCAGAGGTTGAAGAAGCAGCCCCCGCAGAGGCAGAAGAAGAAACCCCAGCCGGGGAAGCGAAAGTTATCGGGGTTAGTAGCTTCCAGCAGGGAAACGACTGGAATATCCAGGTTGCCGAAGGTGCTAAAGCACGTATTGATGAATTAGGTTGGGAAGTCGTTCATACCAACGCAGAAGGCGATATGGAAGCCATGGTCACAGCTTTGGAAGGTTTCCTCAGTCAGGGCGTAGACGGTGTTGTTATTGGTGGTGGTTCGGCACCCGCGCTGGAACCCATCATCAAAGAACTTTCTGATGCCGGTATCCCTGTGGTTGCCATTGATATCACATCACAGAATGCAGTTACCAATATTTATCCTGATGCTTATATGACCACAGAACTCTTGGCTGTTTTTGCCGTCAATAAGATGAATGGCTTGCCCGGACAATATGCTCATTTGACAATACCCGATTTCGGTTGGAAGACAGTCGATATTCGCGATAAAGTAGCTGACCTGGTTTTTGAGATCGAAAGCTGGGAAATGACTGGCGTTCTCGATTCTGGCCTTGCTGATGCTATCAACCAATCTAAGACAGCCACCCGCTCTGCGCTGCTTGCCAACCCTGATCTTAATCTCGTTTACTCCTCCTGGGGTATGCCGGCCGTTGGTGCCGCCGCCGCAATCCGCGAAGCAGAATTGACCGACCAGGTATTCGTTGTCAATACCGATGCCGATCGAATTGTTCTGGCTGAAATGGCTGAGGAAGATTCGCCAATCGCAGCTTGCATTGGTCAGCGCCCAACCGAAATGGGTGCTATGGCAGTGGACTATCTTGGAAAAGCTTTTGCTGGTGAAGAAAATATCGCTAAAATTACTTTTGCCCCATTTTATTTTGTAACCTATGAAAAAGAACTTGTTCCTCCTGGTGTGGAAGTTCTTGATCCAGAAGAAGCATGGGCAGTGATTTATCCCAACGCAGAGTTTGGTGAGGCAAACTAGTCTTTATCATCTCAACTCGCAATGAAAAGGAGCAATGAAGTGACCGAATCAATACTGGAAATGCAAGGTGTCAAAAAATCTTTTCCCGGAGTTCAGGCACTGAAGGGCGTTGATTTTTCCGTTCTCAAAGGAGAAATCCATGCACTCGTTGGACAAAATGGTGCTGGCAAATCAACATTATTGAAAATCCTGTCTGGCGTTTATCATGCCGATAGCGGCAGCGTTATGATCAATGGGGAAAAATTGACCCGCTGGAGTTCGCAGGAGATGATCGAGCGTGGCATCAGCTTCATTTACCAGGAATTGAATTTGGTACAGTCTTTGTCTGTGGCACAGAATATCTATATTGGCAGAGAACCGCGAAATGCATTCGGGTTGATCAATTGGAATAAAATGCGTGCTGGTGCCCGAGAGGCACTGGCACGCATTGGTGCGGCTGATTTTGATGTTGATATGCCAGTCAAACAGTTGACAGTTGCAAAACAACAACTGGTTGCCATCGCACGTGCTCTTGATATGGCACCTACATTATTGATCCTGGATGAACCTACCAGTCGTCTGGGTTTGAAAGATACAGAAAAACTGTTTACCCTGCTTCAGAAAATGCAAGAGGATGGTCTGAGCATCATTTATGTTTCACACAGGCTAAGCGAGATCTATCGTATATCGAATCGGATTACAGTATTAAGAGACGGACAGTGGATCGCTACACAAGACACCTGTGATATGTCACCACGCGAACTTGTTCAGAACATGGTGGGGAAAGATGTCGCTGATCAGACCTACACCCGAGAGAAGCCCAATGGTGATGTTGTACTAGAGTTAAATAATCTACAGGGCGAGAATATCAATGGGGTCAACCTTAAACTACGCAAGAATGAGGTGCTCGGTTTGATCGGCGCTGTGGGGGCAGGTAAAACAGAAACAGTGCGCGCCTTGTTTGGAATCGATAAATTGAGCGCGGGGACCATAAAAGTTGGTTGCAAAGAATTGAAGCATTATACACCCACCGAGGTAATATCGCTTGGTATGGCCTTATGCCCTGAGGATCGTAAATATCAGGGCTTATTATTGGATAACTCTATCAGTGTAAATGTTACGCTTGCCGGATTAAGAAAATTCACCAATTGGAAATGGTTCCCCAATCGAAAACAAGAGATAAGCACTGTCGTTGAACTGGTTAATAAACTGCGGGTTGCGACACCCTCCATCAAGAAGAATACACGTTCTTTGAGTGGTGGAAATCAGCAAAAGGTTGTATTGGCAAAATGGTTATGCACATCTAGCCAGGTCTTCGTTTTTGATGAACCGACTATTGGGATAGATGTCCAAAGCAAGGCTGAGATTTATGAATTAATGCATGAATTGGCAGGCGAAGGCGCAGGTGTACTTTTTGTTACCAGCGACATTGAAGAAGGGCTGCAGGTCAGTGATCGGGTTTTGGTTATGTACAAGGGAAAAATCATCAAAGAATTGTATCCAGGAACGACAACCAAAGAAGAGGTATCACTCTTTGCAATGGGAGGCACTCCGGATGAACAACACTAAAAGCGTTATCCAGAAATATACTGTTTTTGGAATATTGATAGCATTATTTATTATGTTTTCTGTTTTCTCCTCTTCGTTTATGACGGTGAGTAACCTGATGAACTTGCTGGTCCAGTCCTCGATATTGGGTATTGTGGGTTTTGGTCTGGCTATCGTTATGATTGTTGGAGAGATCGACTTGGCATTTGCGGGAGTCATCCCATTGGAAGGTGCTATCTTTGCCAAATTATTGACCAGCGGTACGCCATTTTGGGGCTCTTTAATTATCACGCTGGCTGTTGGTTTATTGGTTTCTGCTCTCATTTCCTTGTTGGTAACCAAACTCAAACTGGTATCTTTCGTCAGCACAATTGCCATGATGTTCCTCTTGCAAGGGGTTTGGTATGCCTATACTGGTGGTAAAAATATTTATCTTGAGGAATATTTGAACCGCGAAATGATTTTTGGGACGTTTGGAGGGGTGCCAAAAATCGTGATCTTTTTTGCGCTTACCTTTGTCATCTTATATTTCTTGACCGAACAAACATCTTTCGGTATCCATTTACGAGTTATTGGGGAAGATCCCGAATCAGCACGTACCATGGGCTTGAATCCGAATTTTTACAAACTCGCAGGATTCATGTTGGGTGGATTGATCTTTGCGGTTGGCGCGTTTTTGCAAACGGCGCGCATGTCAGGGGCTTTGGCAACAGCAGGTTCCGATATGCTCTTGCCAGTGATGACAGTGACCTTTGTTGGACAGACGGTTTTGGGGATGGGCAGGCCAAATATCCCCGGTGTTTTGCTGGCCGCTCTGTTGCTGGGTATGATCAACAATGCTTTTGTTTTACTTAGACTGCCTTTTTGGTCGGTACCTATGATTGAAGGTGTTATTTTAATTCTTGCAATTTACTTGACGAACATCGGCAAGTGTGATGTTATCCAGATTAGCATGTAGGAAAGTGGTAAACAACATGACTCAAACCAATAGAATTATGGATACCCTGCAAGACAACAGCAAAGAGGGTTTTAATTTAAAAAGTAAAAATATTAGCTTGATAGCGGGCATTGTTGTCTTTGCGCTTGTTTTCATATTTTTTAGTATTCAGGCACAGGGTTTTTTCACCAGAGTAAATCTCATAAAAAATCTACTTATGCCCGCTTGCATAGCTACCGTGATTTCGTTGGGTATGACGACCGTTATGGTTGCTGGTGGGATTGATCTATCCATCTCCTCGATTTCTGGTTTGGCTGGTTTGTCAGCAGCTGCGGTTTCTGTAGTTTTTGACCTCCCCTTTCTTCCAATGCTCTTTGCTGCTATATTGGTCGGCGCATTGATCGGTGCTTTAAATGGCGCACTGGTTTCTTATGGCGGCATCAGCCCGTTTGTGGTAACGCTATCTGTTGTATTCCTGGCACAAGGCTTGCAGTACCTGATTGCGCTTAGTGTAACCTCGGGTACGTATTTGATGTTGCCCCGTGAGATTACCAATCTTGGCAGTAAACCCTGGTTTGTGATTGGTTTAACGGCGATCTTTGCACTACTGTTGTATGTTTTCCTTGACCGCACCATCTTTGGCCGATACACAAGAGCAGTAGGGGAAAATATTGAAGCGGCACGTTTTTCGGGTATTCCTGTGCGATTATATTACTGGCTGACCTTTGTCATTTGCGGCGCATACTGCGCCGTGGGAGGCATCATGTTAACCTTCTCTGAAGGTATGGCGCGTGTCGGCAGTGGTGAAAGTTATTTGATCGACGCTTTTTTACTCCCCATCCTTGGCAATACGATCTTCGGTCGATTTTCTGTTGAAGGCACCGTTTTCGGGGCATTGTTCATGTACATGATTATCAATGGTCTATTCATTCTGGGTACGCCGCCGGAATTTATTCGTATTATCAAAGGCGGTTTACTCCTGGCGATTATCCTGGTCAGCGGTGTGCAAAAGATCATTAGCCAAGAAGGTAACTAAACGGAATGGTTATGAAGGCAAACAATAAACAATACTTAATAGCTTTGGATTTTGGAACGGGGGCTGGGCGTTGTTTTATGGTGTCTTTGGATGGTAAAGCGTCCTATGACCAGTACCAAGAATGGGCCTATGATTATCCAGAAGAAGCCCAGCCAGGTGGGGCACAGTTTGATCCGCAGGAGTTTTGGCAAATATTGGCAGGATTGATTCATAAGACCATCAACAAAGCAGGCATTGACTCTTCGCAGGTGGTGGGAATAAGTTCAACAGCTCATCGGGAAGGAGTGGTCTTTCTGGATAAGGATGGCCGCGAGCTTTATGCTGGTCCCAATATTGATATGCGTGCCCCCAGCAACACCGAGGAATTTGAAGCAAAGTTTGCTGAACGCATCCATAAGACTTCAGGTCATTGGCCTTTCCCGATGTTTGCTCCCTACCGTTTATTATGGTTCAAAGAGAACCGACCTGATATATATGAGAAGGTGTGTTCAGTATTACTGCTCAACAATTGGATGCTTTACCGCCTTTGCGGACAAAAAAGAACTGAGCCATCCAATGGCATTGAAACGCTTTTGGTCGATCTAAAAACTCGTAACTGGGATGTTGACTTGATTCGCGCGATCGGATTTGATCCATCCATTTTCCCTCCGGTAAGCGAGTCTGGTACGGTTATCGGAGAAGTAACCGAAAAAGCTGCCAGGGAGACTGGCTTGAAAGCAGGTACGCCGGTTGTGTTGGGCGGAGGGGATACCCAATGTGCCCTATTGGGTACATCAGCTATTGAACCAGGAGATGTGGGATTGGTGCTCGGCACATATGGCCCTTTGCAAATGGTTGTCCCCGCTCCAATTATTACAACTCCAGAACTGATCTGGAGCGGTTGTCACACCGTTCCTGGCTTGTGGGTGATCGAAAGCAGCAGTATGGAAACGGGTCAAGCTTTTCGTTGGATCCGCGATATCTTTTATGCCAGCGAATCGCTGGATACCTATGGTGTCATGAACAAGGAAGCGGAAGCATCTCCTCCTGGTGCCAATAAGGTTAGAGCATACGTTGGCCCACGTTTACCCAATTATCGCAAACTGGAATTTGTTGGCCCTGGCGGATTTGTCACCAAATTGCCTCCTGTGCCGAATGTAATAAAACGCGGCGATTTTGCTCGCGCAATGCTTGAATCAGTTGCCTTTGGCGTGCGTTTGAATGTGGAACGATTGCAGAGGGTTTCCGGATTGGATATTTCTGTATTAAGAGTTTGCGGAGGCCTTTCCAAAAGCAATCTTCTGATGCAAATGTTGGCAAATCTGATTGGTGTTAAGGTGACTGTGCCTTTGCACAAAGAAGGCTCTTCCCTGGGCGCAGCAATTTGTGCGGGTGTTGGCGCTGGCAAGTTCCGCGATATGAAGGATGGCGTTAACCAGCTTGTTTTAATGGACAAAACCTTTCTGCCTGAAGATAGGCAGACATATGAACAACTCTACCGTATGTGGATGTCTGAATATTCAAAAATGTATGGTGAGCGGACGCTGAAGGAATAATATGATCATTGATACGCATATGCATATTGGAAAAGAGGCTCTTTTGTCAGAGGATATCGTAGATTTTCTGAAGAAAAAAAACCTCTGGAAAAGTATGAGCGCCAAGCTCACACCGGAAGGGGTGATCGAAGCGCTTGACGAAGGTGGCATTGATCTGGGAGTGGTTTTTCCATTGACGTTTATGCCTCCTGATGGGCAATGGCAGAAGATGAACGATATGACCTCAGATTATGTGCAGCAATATCCTGATCGCCTTGTCGGCTGTGCAATTATCAATCCACAGGATATCACCGCTTCGCTCAAAGAACTTGAGCGTGCTTTTGATGACCTGCATCTAAAAGGGGTTAAATTACATCCAAGCATGCAGGATTGTTTTGCCAACAATACGAATTTATTTCCTTTATTTTCATATTGTCAGGAAAAAAGGGCGCCGATTCTCTTTCATTCGGGAGCAAGTGTCCCAAGTCACCCGGATAAATATAGCCAACCTATGCTGTTGGATGATGTTGCCGTTGAATTTCCTGATCTCAAAATTATCGCAGCTCATGCTGGACGGCCATTTTATCAAGAAGCAGCCTTGCTGTTGAGGAAACACCCCAATGTCTATGTTGATATCTGTGCTAACAAGGGACGCACAGGGGGCACTGCCTTGCTAGAGATGGCGTTGACATTTATCAAAATCTATGCCGATGGATTAAAAAAGACACTTTTCGGCAGCGATTTTCCTGTCTTTAGCCCCACGGAAACCTTGCAGGATCTAAGAGATTTAAAAGAATTTTCAAAGCCAGAATCGCTTGGCGGGCCTTTGATCAGCGATGACGAATTAGAAGGCATGCTAGGCAACAACGCAGCATCACTGTTTGAACTAAATTTATAAATCTACAGGAGAATAAACATGAAAGCCTTTATTTCTTCACGAATACCTGAAAAGTGGCTGAATAAAATTGCTGAAAAATTTACGGTGGATCATTATAACTGGACAACTGAGGGCGGCATGCTCGCACGGGAGGATTTCAAGGCACGCATGCAGGGCTGTCAACTGGTTGTGACCGAGTCGGATGAGATCGATGCCGATATGCTGGATAGTTGTCCAGAACTATTTGCCATAGTTGACTTTCGCGGCACGGTTATCAATGTGGATATTGAAGCTGCAAACCGCAATGGCGTTGTTATAATCAATACTCCTGGTCGCAACGCCGATGCCGTGGCAGACCTGACTGTAGCCTTTATGGTTATGGCAGCACGCAATATTTTACCCAGTATCCAAACCCTGAAATGTGGTCACTGGGCAAAATATGGCAAGCGCTATGCTTATGTTACTCACCAGGGTTACGATTTACCAGGTAAAACGGTCGGCCTGTTAGGTTTGGGATATATTGGCCGTCTGGTGGCAAAGCGTTTGGCTGGTTTTGATGTTAAATTGATAGGCTATGATCCCTGGGTTGATGCCAGTGTGGCTGAAAGTATGGGCGTAAAAAAAGTTGATTTTGATGCCCTTTTTAAAGAGGCGGATTTTCTTTCCTTTCATTTACCATTGAACGAAAAGACAAAGAATTTGATTGGGGAACGCGAATTGCGTATGATGAAGTCTACTTCATATTTGATCAATACTTCACGAGCAGGCGTGATGGAAGAAAAGGCATTGCTCCGCTGTCTACAGGAAAATTGGATTGCTGGCGCAGCCGTTGATGTTTATCATCAAGAGCCAATTGACAGCGATTACCCATTATTGAACTTGCCGAATGTGGTTTGCACACCGCATATTGGCGGTGCGTCCCATGATGTGGTGAACCACATGGCGGAGATTGGCATAATGGGATTGATTGATTTCTTGAATGGCAAAGATTCAAATGTCATTATCAATCCGGAATCTATTGAGAGAGCAAGGAAAAAGATGGCGTTAAAAATTTGAAGAAAGGGAGTAGCATGTCATATACTGCTGATATGAGGAAAGTTAAGGGCGTTCCGCTTTATGTACAGATTCGGGAATCGTTCCGTCTTCGTATTCAATCCGGTGAACTGGAAGTGGGCAGCCAATTGCCTTCAGAAGAAACCCTGGCAAAAGATTATGGCGTCAGTCGCATGACGTTACGACGTGCGATGAATGACCTGGTTGAAGAAGGCTTGATCGTACGGAAACATGGAGAGGGTACCTTGGTTTTTTCTGCAAAAGTAACGCGGGATTACGCGACCTTGACGTCATTCTATGAGGATGCCCAATCCAGAGGGTTAAAGCCCTCTTCCCGGGTGGTCAAAAAAAAGATTATTAAAGCAGACTCCGAAATTGCCAAAAAATTAATGATCAATGAAGGCGAACCTGTGTTTAATATCATTCGTTTGCGTCTGGTGGAAGATAACATGGTGATGGCTGTACATGATCTTTATATTCCTGTCTCGCTTTGTCCCTGGATTGAAGATACCAACCTGGAGCAAGCTTCTCTGTATGATCTTTATGATAGGCATGGTCTGCCTATTGCATGGGGGAGCCAGATCGTGGAAGCGCGATCTGCGACAGAAGAACAGGCCAAGTATTTAAATATTGAATCGGACTCACCAGTATTGTATTCTGAACGTGTCTCATATACCAGTAAGAATTTACCGGTTGAAAGAGTGGTTGCAGTGAGTCCCGGTGATCGTTTTTCGATCAAGCTGGTCATGCGAAGATAAATAAAAAAATTAACCATCGTTGAAAGGGAAATAAAATGGATTACTCACAATACCGTCAGCAAGTATATGAAACAACTTTGAAACTCGTAGAAGTCGACCTTATCCGAATGTCATCAGGTAATATTAGTGTCAAGTGCCCCGATGGCAATATTGCCATTACCCCCTCTGGTATTATCTATGATGTTCTCAAACCGCAAGATATCGTTATCATGGATGCAGATGCTAATTTGATTGAGGGGGAGTACAAACCTTCTTCTGAAAAACACCTTCATACCGAAATATATAAAGCACGGCCCGATGTGAATGCAGTCGTTCATACCCATTCACGCTATGGTATTGCTTTTGCCTCAGTCGATTTGGCGATACCGGTGACCAACATCGAGATTTTGGCAGTTGGCGGGCCAATCCCGGTGGCAGACTATGCCACACCTGGCACCCCCGAAGTGGGTATTGCCGCGGCGAAATATTTTATTGATCGCCCGCGATTAAAAGCCCTCCTTTTGAAAAACCACGGGATGGTGGCCATTGGTAAGAACCTCAGTGATGCCTACCAGAATGCATACAAAACAGAAACAGGCGCCGAAATCTATCATCTTTCGTTGCAGACTGGCAGAGAAGTAAAGTCGCTCACCGATGAGCAGATCGCAGACATTTTTAATCGTTACCAAAAACCAAAAGAAGACAGCAATAAGATGCTTTCCGTTGGGCAATCAAAATAATGAATGCTCAATGGATTATCATTACTGTTGTCGGTATATATTTAGTTGGAACAACCCTAATCGGGTTTTTACAGTCGAAGAAGATAAAAAACGCTAGAGAATTATCTATATCAAAATTAAGCTCTTTCCAAGCAGCTACTTTTCTGGCCGGTTTTACGCTGGGTGGTGCTTCCACATATGGCGTTGCGGGTGATACGATCAAGTTTGGTCTGACGTATTTGTTTTGGTTTCCTTTCTCAGTGGCATTGGGTTGGTGGGTCACAGGTCTTTTGTTTGCTGGTCCCTATTACCGTATGCAAGGCATCACGCTGCCGGCCTTGTTGGGTGATCGATTTGACCAGCGTACCCGTTTTGCGTCAATGTTGAGCAATATGATCTACACCATATTTGTGATTGTCATCGAGATCTATACTCTTTCGATGATCATTCGGGCAATTGTTCCCAGCATGACGATGCTCCAAGCAGCTATCATTGCCCTGGTGACCTCTGTAGGTACGGTTGCTTTTTCAGGTATTATGGGTGCCTCGCTCACCAACGTGATTCACACTATAACCATGTTGCTGGCCTTTGGATTGGTGTTTGTAACCATGTGGATGGTGGTTGGCGGTTGGGAGCCGGCTTTTAAAGAGATGGCGGTCATATTACCCAATATTAATAACGATAATGTGGATATTGCCTCCTGGCTTTCACCCGTAGGTCTTGGCTGGGGTGCAGTTGGACAGATCTTGTTGGCGAAGTCTGGACGACTGGGCGGTATTTCAGCCGTATCCAATCTGGCAGCATCCTGCCGTTCTGAGAAAGATGCCAAAAAGGCTTTTCTGTTGGCTGGTTTCATTTCAGCCATACCGCCGTTCCTGGCATGTTCTGTAGGCATTTTTACTGCGGCTTATTTAGGTGAGCGCGTTTTGGATATGCCCATTTATTCTGCCATTGGCTTCGCAATTGCGGACTTCAACCCAATCCTGGCAGGTATTTTTCTGGCGGCAGTCGCGGCGGCAATACTTTCAACTTTTAGTCCTCTGGCTGTATCATTTTCCTCGGTCTTTGTTGAGGATATTGTAAAACGCATTGTTAAGATCCCCGAAGAAAATGAACGCATTTTGTATCCAGTTTCTCTGATTGTGGTTTCAATTGCTTGTACGGTCTATGTTGTCATTGCCGGCATTGAACATATTATGCCATTTGTTTTTTCAACAGCCTTTCCCTGTACCATACCCAATACCCTGGTAGCATTGGTGGGAATTCGGTCCAAACGTACCAGTTCTCAAGCTGCTTTTTGGGCGATAATTTTAGGTGTTTCGATATCGCTTCTCTGGGGCTTGGTATTGGATGATCCCTTTGGCATTCCTAATATTGTAATTGCGTTGATCATTCCTTTATTGATATTGGGTGTGGATTTTTTGGTTTCGATATATAGACCTAAACGGGTTGCGTCAGCGACCCGCGAGATATAGTTATTAAAAACTCTATATGAATGAGGAAATATGCAGAGTTGGAAAATATATCAACTTGACTTGGCTCAAAGAATGTTGAAGTCTGAAGATTGGACTGGTGAACAACTGCGATGGGGAGGAAGAGGTTTTTCATCGAAGTGGATGGCGGAAAATGTTCCTCCATCTTGTGATTCCCTTGGCGCAGAAAACGATTTGATTTTTACGATCGGATTGCTGGGCGGCAGCGGCGCATCAAGCTCTAACCGTCTCTCTGTCGCTGCAAAGAGCCCCTTGACAGGAGGTATCAAAGAAAGCAATACAGGTGGTAGGGCTGGTTATGCCTTTTCTTTGTTGGGAATACATGCTCTGATTCTGCAGGGTCTTTCGAGCACATGGATAAAGATTCTTGTTGATAAAAATGGCGTCACCTTTCTGCCGGCGAACGATCTGCTGGGCAAGGATATTTATACAACGGTCCGTCGAATAAAAGAAGAACATGGCAGCAAGGTGGATGTGATTGCCATTGGTCCTGCCGGTGAAATGCAGTTGGCCGCATCCGCCATTGGTGTCAATGATAATGATGGCATCCCTGCGCGTCATGCCGCTCGCGGCGGATTGGCGGCTGTTATGGGCTCCAAGAAGGTAAAAGCCATTGTGCTCAATACCGCCGGATGCAAAGCACCAGAGCCGCGCGATAAAACCGCGTTACTTGCCGCCAATAAAAGTTTTGCCCAAGCGTTGATGAAAAACCCGACGACATCCTCTGTCCTGCCTAAATATGGTACAGCAGTATTGGTTAATGCAATCAATAGTCTCGGTGGTTTGCCGACGCGCAATTACAGCGTAGGAGAGTTTGAGGGGGTAGAGAATATCTGTGGTGAGGCTTTATATAACCTGATCTTGCAACGCGGTGGGAAACCTACCCATGCCTGTATGCCTGGCTGTGTTGTGCGTTGTTCCAATGTTGTCCTGGATGACAAAGGTCGTGAGTTAAATCGCGCTCTGGAATATGAGACCATTACCCTTTTGGGGTCCAATTGTGGTATTGATGATCTGGATATTATCAACCGGCTCAACAAACGATGTGACGAAATCGGCGTGGATACAATTGAAATCGGGGCTGCAATTGCGATTGCCATGGACGCCGGATTGGCTCCCTTCGGAGATGGTCAGGCAGCATTGGCTTTTATGGATGAGATCGAAAAATGTACAGAATTGGGACGTATTCTTGCCAGCGGCGCGCAAGCGACGGGAGAAGCCTACGGCGTTGCCCGCATACCGGTGGTCAAACGCCAGGCTATGGCTGCATATGACCCACGTGCCTTCAAAGGCACTGGTGTGACCTATGCTACTTCACCCATGGGGGCAGATCATACAGCTGGTAATGCGATCCCTAACACCAAGCTTCCCGACGGAACCATACCCGATACCACCAAAGCGGAACACCAGATTGAAGTGTCTGCTTATCTGCAGCGTTTTTCGATGATCTTTGATATGCTTGGTTTGTGCTGGTTCACGCGCGCCCCCCTAATTGATGATTTTTCATATATTACCGATATTCTCAATGCAATTTATGATATTCCGTATACCTCTGAGAGTCTTTATGAACTGTCAAAAACTGCTCTAGTATATGAATTGGATTTCAACCGTAAGGCAGGTATTTCTGATAAGAATGACTTGCCAAAATTTTTCCGCGGAGAACCCCTTATGCCAAATGGATATGTGTTTGATATTGACCAAGCAGGACTAGACCGTGTGCATACCCTGGAATAGTAGTTAAGTTTTGCTTCACATGAAAATCGACGAGTTAGATTTTATTTTAAGTACTTTTAAATCCCCTACCGGTTCGGCAAATGTATACCATTTTCACAGGAAATCAACCGTCATCTTTCATAACGCAAAGATTTTGGATTCATTTTCAACAACAATCCCTTACGCAAGTATCCGATTCTCTGTGAAAGTCGAATTGCCTTTCCAGATAATCCTTGGTGAAACCCGTGTAGAAATGATGGAAAAAAGGGGATAAAACAGACGATTTTAACCACCACAGGTGATGAAGTAGACAAAACAATTCCGCAGATACAGAATAGATAAACTTAGTCGGTTTCGAATTATTGGGGTACAACGTTACCACAAAGCGATGATATTCAAGTCAAGCTGATCGCCTTTACAGTGTAATAAGCTTTCTAAAGAGGTATGCTTTTTTATTAACATTTCAGGGGGTTGAGGGGATTACCGAAACAAAAAACACCAGCGTAGCTGAAAGAAAAAAACCAGGTGGTTGATGCTTCAGGCTTGACGAAGCGACAGTAAAACCTTTTGGTATTGAAAGTAGCAGGCCTCATAGGGATAGTTCATGCTGCCCGTTATGTGAGTGGTAATGATAGTCCAATGTTTTAGGAAATTGAAATATTGATATTGGAGAAAGCGCTTTGTCTGTTCACTGCGTGTGAGGGGATCATATGTGCTCTGTGCTCTGGAGAGAGAGGTGTTTATTCGTAGGGAGTAATTTTTGGGTTGAAATCTTAAACATGAGATTACGCAACCCTTTTTCTGTAAATTCGAGTCAGAAATATCCATCGTTCTTTAACAATTGAGTGACTTACCAGCACAATAACGTTTGCCGATCTGCCATTCCTCGCTGGTTTCCATGA
>Ga0068714_10004504_pt1 | contig 15561 bp, 14 predicted proteins | sample MTBNYHSulfiMetaG_FD_62988 | JGI IMG/M metagenome (GOLD analysis project Ga0068714, IMG submission 62988) | Enrichment culture microbial communities from rom New York Harbor, USA that are MTBE-degrading - MTBE-NYH (New York Harbor Sulfidogenic)... | ecosystem: Environmental > Aquatic > Marine >...
ACCCGCTTTCTCTCTTTCCAGATAATAATCGACTTCAGTGGTTGAAATGTTGACTATACTGCCGAATTTTCCGGTATTGAGCAAGTCTTTAACATGCGTAATCTGGGGATCAAAAAGACGCAGGTGGTCGACACAGATTAACTTCTTGGACTTCCTGGCCGTTTTGACGATTTCCTCAGTTTCTTTAACCGTGAGGCACATCGGCTTTTCCAGGAAGATATGACAGCCTTTTTGCAGGCAATGAACAGCAATATCCTTATGAGTATCCGGTGGCGTCAGGATGTGGACAACCAGAGGTCTAAACTGCTCCAGCATCGATTCAAAATCAGCGAAGGTATTAGCGATGCCAGACTTCTTCGCCAGGTATTCGAGCCTGACCTGATTTCTGTCGCAAAGAGCAATATTTTCGCGTGGTATGTATCTGGCAATATACTTCAACTGAATGCTGGCAATATTGCCACATCCGATGATTCCCACCTTTAATGAACTGTCCATGTTCTTTAGAGGTAGTTTCTTAGCAGACACTCCCTGCTCCTGACGACGGATTCATCCGGCGACCAGAAACTGGCCTGAAATCGCCAGACCGTATACTTACTAATCTGAATTGTGCTGTTTCCCACTCGTCCTGTGATAGAAGCCTATCAGGCGTTCTCTCATGGTATCCCAGCTGTATTGCCGCTCGTAGGCACGTCGGCCATTGCTGCCCAGTTGCTGACAGAGCCGGGGGTCCCCCTTCAGTCTCATGATGGCTTCTTTTATTTCTTCAACTCGTCCGGAGTCCACCACCAGGCCGCAATTCTCCTTCTCCACGATAGCTGCCATGGCCGTTTGCCGGCTTACCAGAATAGGTTTACCACACATCATGGCTTCAAATAGCTTGTTAGCACTGGCATACCTGGAATTCGGTACGACAGGGTCATAAAGCGAGACCACAACATCGGCCGCCATCGTCCTCTCCAGAGCCTCGGCATAGCTAATCCTGCCCACAAACTGTACTGTACCTGATGACTTACCAGCCCACTGTTCCATTTCCTCACCCTGATTGCCATACCCGGCAATGATTAATCTCACACCCTCAATGCCCTGCAGGGCCTGAATAACCTTGTCCAGATTCGACTGGCGGTCAGTGTGCAGCAGGCTTGAGAAAAACAGGGTGAATACATCACTGGTTTGAGTAATTGCCTTTGACTCTCTAAACAGGTCCGGAGGCGAGTTGTAAATCACGGTCACATTATCATTGGGAATCCCGCCTAATTCTTCCACCCGGGCATCATCAGAAATGATTATGGCATTGGCTGAACGCATAAAAAACTTATCGATGTAAACGGAGACTCTCCTGAGTAACGGAGGTAGCTGTATCATGTCCTCGTAAACGTCAGCTATTTCATAGATTACCGGCTTCCCCTTTATCCTGGCCGCCAGCACTGCCGGCGGAACGGTATCAAAGTCCATGGCATGTACCACATCCCATTGATTCCTCATTAACCAGAGGAATTCCAAGCACCACCAGAGAGGGAGGTAAGGAAGAACCTTAGGACCCAGAGGTGCTTTGAGCTTAAACCTGCGGGCTTGATAACCATCCTGAGCCTCAGCTTCAGGATTTTTGGCCTCTCTGTCCCAGGCCAGTACCGTAACGCCATAACCCGCCGACGCCAGCGCCTGCGCATTCTTAAAAGTCCTGGGGGTGAGCGTTTCCAGACATGACCTGATGATGACCACTTTCACGGCTCGGTTATTCCCCTGATAATATCAATAAGCTGCCTGGCCCGGTGCTGGACGGTGTGCTCCTTCAGCACTCTCTTTCTGGCTAACTCTCCTGTCTTGTGTCTCAATTCCTCCGAGGCCAGAAGTGTCCTGTAGGTTTCTACTGCTTCTTTGGTATTATGGACAACGAACATCTCCTTACCTGTCTTAAACCATTCCTCCAGCCCGAGATAAGGGTCAGATACCACACAGCAACCCATAGACGCCAGCTCAAAGGGACGCATACTGGAAGTGGCGTAAACCTCGGCATCAATGCTCTTGGTGATATTGATGTTTATCCGGCTGCGGCCGGCATAGTTCCGCCAGGCGCTGATGGGAAGCACCCCACAGGTTTTGGCCAGCCCCAGTTCAATCTCCTCTGATGGGCCGCCGCCCACCAGAAAATTATATTGAGACAGAATTCTGGATGGCTCGGTAATCATAAAATGTATCCTTGTCTCTTTGGTACGATAGTTACGCCCGTAATAAAACACGTCAAACTCTTTCTCCGCCTCAACAGGTGAATAAAATGCCGGGTCGACCCCGTAATAGAAAGCATGCACATTCCTGGCACCCATCTCCTCCAGGGTCGGTATAGCACCCTTGGAACTACTTAGGAAGGCATCATATTCCGCCAGGTCAGCACCGGGATAGTAGTCAAACTTGAAGGTCTTGGTCTGCGCATAAACCGGCAGACTGGTAGGCAGGTCACCATCATAAGCAATACTGGGCAGCCTGGCATAGCTCTTAATCCTCGACGGAATACCGGTAAAATGATTGAAGGGTGTATTCATAAAGAGAACGGCGGCGACATCGTCCTCTTTGTCCAGTATTTTCAGCAGGTGTCTTTCCCACCTGGGACGGATGTAATTTTTTATTAACGTCATGCTGAGAGAGGAAAAGCCCCCGCCGCTCCCGACGGATTTCAACTGCGCCCTGTCCATCAGCGAATTGTAAAGAAGGCTGGCTCTGAGGCAGGGGTTGGGGTAGGGTCGCCACCAGAGAGATTCTACCGGATGGCCAAGGTACGGGGTTACGATTAATTCGTTCCCTACCTCGTAGAGAGCCTTGAACAACTGCCACCAGGTGGGAGCAATCATTCCATATTTCAGGTCAATGGTATTACAGACTATCAGCAGTTTCATTGTTTCACACTCCAAAGAACCTCTTGATTTCGGTACACACCCTTTCCACATCCCCGTCATTTAAGAACGAGGCTGACGGCAACCATAGTCCCCGCTGTGAAACATGCTCTGAATTATCAAAATCACCTCTCACCTGAGCATAGGGTGGCTGGGTATGGATTGCCGGGTAGAAGGGTCTGGTGCCAATGCCTTTTTCGTTCAGGAATGAAGCCAGCTTGTCTCGCATCCCCTCACCATCAACCAGAATATCAATGAACCAGGGGGAGCAATCTTCCAGGTTTGTCGCTATCAGCTCTACTGGCTCGATACCCCGCAGAAAACTGTGATAAAGCTGGTAAATTTCTTTCTTTCTTTTCGCCCTCCAGTCCAGCTTCTTCATCTGCTCAATGCCGATTACCGCCTGGAGGTCGGTGAATTTGGAGTTGAAGCCTATAACCTCGTGGTAGTCCACCCCACCCTGAGGACGCCCGAAGTCCTTTATCAGCGATATTTTGCGGTAAAGCTCCTCATCATCGGTAACCAGCGCACCACCCTGTCCGGTAGTGATGATTTTGGGGAAACTGAAAGAGAAACTGCCAATCTGTCCAAAGGAACCCAGGTGCTTACCCTTAAACCTTGAGCCCAGGGATTGCGCCGCATCTTCAATAAGATAAAGGTTATGCTTCCGGGTCAGAGCTATAACCTCATTCATATCGTGTGAGCGCCCGTTAAGGCTGACATACATGATTGCCCTGGTCCGAGGCGTGATGGCTGCCTCCGCCTTCCCCAGGTCCAGACACAGGTTTGAAGGGTCGATATCCACCAGAACCGGCCTGGCCCCGACCAGAACCACGGCGTTGGCGGAGGCTATCATGGTAAAGTCAGGCACAATCACCTCATCGCCACTGCCAATACCCAGCGCCATCAGGGCAATCATCAGGCTGATGGTACCGTTATTGACCGCCGCGGTATACCGGCTGCCGACATAGGCGGCAATTAGCTGCTCAAACTCCCTAGTCTTTCTGAATTCAGTGAGCCAGCCGCCGGAATCCAGGTACTCCGCTACCGCCCTCTTTTCCTCTTCCCCTATCCACGGCTCCATCTGGCTTATTCTCTTCATGGTTTCGGCCATTCCAGCCTCCTCCGGTCAACTTCCGCCCCCGGGTAGGGGCCGTTTTTGACTTCCAGCACCCTGGTGCTATCCTCCAGTATCTCATAGCCATGGCCGCCTTTAAGCAGGATAAGGGCATCTCCGGAACTGAGCTCAAGCTTCTCTACAAAATTTCCATCCTCATCAAAAACGGAGGCGGCTATTCTGCCATTCCTGACAAAAATTACCTCCTGTGTCCGGGATATCTCGCGTCTTACCGCGTTGTGAATATGGGGCTGTAGCTTTGTGCCCTTATCGTATCCCCACGTGCCGACCTGTACGAAATCGCCGTCCTCGGAGAAAAAGTTCAGTCCCTCTGCCCACGAGGAGGCCGGCAGATAAACAGCCAGCCGCTCACCCCTGGCTTCAATCACCCGGCTCATGCCCGGCCTCTTTCTCAATTTCATTCTTCAGGTACCAATCAATGGTCTTTCCTATCCCTTCCCTTATCGGGGTCTTCGACTCCCAGCCCAGCAATTGTCTCATTTTCCTGACATCCAGAACCTTTTTCGGGGCACCATCGGGACGGGAGGGGTCAAAGACAAATTCACCCTCCCAGCCTACAGCCTCCTTAATCATCTCCGCCGTCTCTTTTATAGCATAGCCTTTTCCTTCGCCAAGGTTCATTATCTCAATATCGCTATATTTCTCCATCGCCATGACGATGCCCTCGGCAGCATCCTCCACATACCCCCATTCCCTTACCGGATTACCCGTGCCCCAGATTTCCACCGTAGGGCTGCTCTCTACCCTGGCCTCAACTATCTTCTTAATCAGAGCGCCCAAGGCATGAGAACGAACCGGGTCAAAGTGGTCCCCTGGCCCGTAGAGGTTAGGGAGCACAATGTGGATACTATTGAAACCATACTTCTGCTGATACGCCCAGCACTGCACCCACACCGCCTTACGCGGCATACCATAGGTGAGCACGGTTTCATGCATCTCACCCTGCCACCACTCGTCTTCCGTGTAGACCTCAGCCACCCCGGGGTAGGTGCAGTTGGGCATGATATTCACCAGCTTCCCCACCCCATTCAGATAGCAGGCCCTTACCAGGTTGAAGCCAATAATAAGGTTGTCCTCATACACGTCCACCGGGGCTAAAGCGTTATAGGCAATCCCCCCGACATGGGCGGCACAGTTAATCACGACCTCCGGTCTCTCCTGTGCCAAGAAATCGCTGACCTGGTCAAAAATCCTGATATCCACGCCCGTCCTCCGGCTAAAGGGGATAGGCTCGTGGCCTCTCTTCTTTAACTCGCCGACAATGTTGATGCCCAGAAAGCCGAAACCTCCGGCGACAGCTACCTTCAATCGTCCCTCCTAGATATGTGTTCGCCAGACTTCGTTAAAAGCCCTGGTTCCCTCAAGGAGCATCTTTTCTCTGGCCATGTCAGCATCCACCATTATCCTGACCAGCTCCTTAAACCCCACCTTTGGCTGCCAGCCCAGTTTCTTCTTTGCCCTGGAGGCATCACCCAGCAGGGATTCAACCTCTGTGGGGCGGAAGTAGCGGGACTGGATTTCCACCAGCAACTTACCTGTTCTGGCATCTTTACCCTTCTCATTAAGTCCCTTCCCCTGCCATATCAGGTCTAAGCCAGCGCAGGCAAAAGCCTCCTGGACAAACTCCCTCACGCTGTGGGACTCACCGGTAGCGACGACAAAATCGTCCGGCTTCTCCTGCTGGAGCATGAGCCACATGACTTCCACAAAATCGGGCGCATAGCCCCAGTCCCTTTTAGCGGCCAGATTTCCGAGAGATACCTTCTCCTGAATACCGAGTTTGATTCTGGCTACGGCACGGGTAACTTTCCGGGTAACGAAGGTCTCGCCACGCCGGGGGCTTTCGTGATTAAACAAAATACCGTTGCTTATCCACATGCCATAGGCCTCACGGTAGTTCAGACACATATGATGGGCAGCTACCTTGCCTATGGCATAGGGGCTTCGGGGACAGAAGGGAGTACCCTCATTCTGGGGCGGTGGGGAGGAACCGAACATTTCGCTACTGCTGGCCTGATATATCCGGCACTTCAACCCCAGAGACCTCACCGCTTCCAGAAGTTTGAGCGTGCCGGAAGCCACCGTATCGAAGGTATAAACCGGCATATCAAAGCTGACCCTGACGTGAGATTGCGCCGCCAGATTATAGATTTCGTCGGGCTGGCTCTGCTGCAACACGCTGATTATGGAGTTAATATCGGTAATATCACCCCGATAGAAATCAAATTTACCGCCGGCGCCATTCTCGATGAGGTGGTCTATCCGGCCTGTGTTAAAAGAGCTTGACCTCCTCACCACCCCGAAGACATCATATCCTTTGTTCAGCAGAAACTCGGCCAGATACGAACCGTCCTGACCAGTTATCCCGGTGATGAGCGCCGTCTTTCCCTGGCCGGTTACTTTCTTCTTTGCCATGATATGCACACTCTCCAGTTTACTTGAATCCCGGAATCACCTCACGTTCCCCAGGAGCATGGAAAAACCTTTTATACTGACTATTATATCCTTTAGCGACCTGATACTCCCAATCCTTTGCCCGATGTAGGCCGGACGCAGGTAGAACTCCTGATACGCCCTCTTCATCCAGTTCTGCAGGTCAGCTTTGCTCAGCTTGTCACTCTCGAAGACCGGGGTTACCCCCCCTTCAAGCCGGGCATAAGATAAATCTTTCCAGGAAATATCTTTATGGCCGTTTTTGAGATAGATGTCATACAGCTCGGTGCCCGGGAAAGGAACGGTGACGGCAAATTGGGCGAAATCCAGCTTCAGCTTTATCGCGAAGTCAATAGTCTGGCGCACGGTCTCCGGTGTTTCCCCGGGAGAGCCGAGCATGAAGTAGCCTATCGTTTGTATGCCAGCCTCGCGTGTCAGACGGATGGCTTCCTCCGCCTGTTCCAGACTAATATTTTTACTCAGGGTTTGCAGTATCTCCGGTGAGGCCGATTCCAGGCCGTAGGCGATGGCATAGCAACCCGCCTGTTTCATATGTTGCAGCAATTCCCTGTCTACCAGGTTGACCCGCGTTTCACAGGTCCACGGTATTTTCAGTCCCTTTTGCAACATGCTCTCGGCGATAGCATGGGCCCTCTTACCGTCCAGGGTGAAGACATCGTCGTAAAAGGCCAGTTCACCGATGTGATACTTCTCTTTGTAGTAAGCAATCTCCTCCGTGACCCTCGACGGACTCTGCGCCCTGAATCTGGTACCGAAGACCGGTTTCGAGCAGTAACTGCAGTGATAGGGACAGCCCCGGCTGGTAATAATCGCGGCAAATGGTAAAGCCCGACCGTGCGGTGGGTGGGGCTTATAGTGGCGCCACTGGAGCAGGTGATAGGCCAGAAAAGGCAGAGAGTCCAGGTCAACATTTTCTTTCGCCAGGGGGGTACCGGTTATCTCACCGTCTTTACGATAAGTAATACCAGGGAGATCACCAATAGCCTGCTTTGATACCAGAGCCAGCAGTAAATCAACGATGATTTTCTCCCCTTCACCCCTGACAATGATATCTACTTCGGGAGCCACAGCCAGGGTCTCCTCCGGCAGGAGGGTGGCGTGAGGGCCACCGAGCAGTATGGGCAGGCTATGCCTGGCTTCCCTTACGATGCGAGCAATCTCCAGAGCGGCACCGATAGTGGGTGTCATCGCCGTGAGACCCACCACGTCAGCATCGGCAACACGGGGTATAACTTCTTCAGGCTTAAGCTTCTGGAGGTTAGCATCTACTATCGTGACAGCAAACTCTGCTTTCTCCAGTACCGCCGCCAGTGAAATCAACCCCATGGGGGGTTGAGGATACCCGGTAAACTGAGGAGGATTTATGAAGACTATCTTAGCCTTATTATCGGACATTCTGCGCCAACCCTGGTTTCTTTTCGAGCCATGATTAAATTTGAGCGTCACTCACGGTAATTCGTTACCATCGCCAGTCTACTTAGCTGCCTTTAGCCTCCACAACTCCTTCAGCCCCTCTCCGAGCTTAATCACAGGGTCAAAGCCAAGCATTCTCCTGGCTTTGGCTATGCCTGAATAATTCCTCTTAATCTCACCCTTCCTCTCCGCCTCATAAATAATCTGGAATTTACCGCCGGTCGCTTCCTGAATCAACTTTACAAGCTGGTTAATGCTGGTCTCAGTTCCCGTGGCTACCTGGAACACCTCACCATACGAATCCAGGTCAGTGGTCAAAGCAAGGTGTATTGCCTGACAAACATCACCCACATTAATAAAGTCTCTGGTCTGGTTACCATCACCGTAAATGGTAATGGACTTACCCTGTCTGGCTCTGTCTAAAAATATGGGAATTACGCTGGGCTTATGCTCGGAAAAAGGGCCGTAGCAGTTGGCAAAGCGCAGGGAAATCGTTTCCAGGCCGAAGGAATGGTAATAGCTGCTACAGAGAGCTTCACCAGCCAGTTTGGCCGCACCGTATGGAGAAAGTGGTTGCGGTATTTTTAACTCATCAATGGGCGGGGGCTGCTCCCCCACCACCGCGTTGGAAGAGGCAAAGACAAACCTGGCCACCCCGTTTTGACGACAGGCCTCAAGCACGTTGAGGGTGCCAGCAACATTAACCTCCCAGGCCTCTCTGGGATTCTTCAGTGAGTCTATGACACTGGTGTGAGCGGCCAGATGCACTACGGCCACGACATCCCGCACCGCCTGACCCACCATCTCCCGGTCTCTGATATCACCGACAACCAGGTTATCGGTGAAGGACTGGCGGTCTTTGCTCTGGAGCTGCCTCAGGTATTCCTTTTTGCCCACAGACAGGTTATCCAGAATCCTTATCCTGCAACCCCGGTCCGCCAGATACCTGACCAGATTTACCCCGATAAAGCCGCAACCGCCGGTTACCAGGATAGTTCCGGACCGACCAGCTTGACTGCTTTTAGAACCCGCCATATCAGCCCCCGCTCCTTTAAGTCAGATTTACTATCGACCCATTTCGCTCAAAAACCTCGATTTTCTCCTCGTACCGTCCCACCTGATATCAGGTATTAAATCATCCTTCCTCTCTTCTATACGGCTCCTGTATTTAGTCAGGTCCTTAAGCATTATCCTCAGTTCCTGCTCTACATCATGTGTGGGCTGGTAGCCCAGGTCTAAAAGGTGACGATGGTCCGGGTGATAGTAATGCTCCTCCGCTTCTTTGCGGGGATTCTCTATGTTAGCCATGGCCACATCAAGACCAAGCTCATGGCCAACCCTGATTACCTTTTGCGCCAGTTCAGTTACCGAATATACTTCCTCAAATTGATTGAAGACACGGTATTCGCCTTCCTTGGGAGGATTATTTATGGCGATGGTTAAACACTGCATCGAATCTCTCAAGGGTAAAAAGCCTCTCCTTTGCTGACCAGCACCAAAGGGGGATAAGGGATGCCCGATAATAGCCTCGGCACAATACCTGTTCAGCACCGTACCAAAGCACTGGTCAAAGTCAAATCGGGTAACCAGTCTTTCATCGTCCCCCATCTCATCAATCCTGGTGCCAAAGACCACCCCCTGCATAATGTCGGTCGACCTGAGTCCCCAGATTTTACAGGCAAAGTTAACATTGTGAGAATCGTGAACCTTGGTCTGGTGATACCAGCTTCCCGCCTGACGCGGGAAAGGCAGGGTATCAGTTCGCCCGCGGTACTCGATGGTAAAAAATCCTTCAGGAATATCAATGTTGGGAGTACCGTACTCACCCATAGTACCCAGCTTGACCAGATGAGCCCGGGGACAGATTTCCTTCATAGCCCAGAGAATATTTAAGGTGCCCACAATATTGTTGGTTTGCGTGAAATTACAGTGATGAGCATCAATCATACTGTAGGGAGCTGAGGGCATCTCACCGAGATGCACAATCGCCTCCGGCTGGAATACTTTAAAGAACTCAAGCACGAAATCATAGTCCATGAGGTCACCTTCCCTGAAAACTAACTCCGTGCCAAAGTTCTCCTTGAAAGCCGCCAGCCTTTCTTCCAGAGACCCGATTGGAGTCGCTGACTGCGCGTCCATTTCCTCCACCCACTGGCGGCGTAGAAACAAATCACAGCCGGCAACCTCATGATTACGCGCCGCCAGATACTGGGCTAGCGTCCAACCAAGGTAGCCATCAACTCCCGCAACAAAAACTCTCATCCTGAATAAAAACCCCCTCTCTTTTATTTACTTCAATAACCAGCCCAGAACATAAAAGACCTGCTTTACATGAAACCAGGCTAGCTTCTTTGGCTCATTAGCCAGAGTATCTCTAATTGGTACCCCGATAACCCTGGCACCGTAATAGTTAGCCTCAAGAACCAAGGTCCCACAGGTACACCGTCCTTTCAGGCTCAGCCTTAAAGCCAGGCTCTTCTTTATTGCCCTGAATCCGGTGCAGGAATCAGCTATTTCAACCTTAAACTTGGTTAGCCAGTTGATGAACTTCTCTGATAACCGTATTATTTTCCCCCTCGTACCTAAAACAAGGTCGGCTTTGTCATCATAGACTGGTTTAACCAGCCGTGGGATATCCTCCGGGTCATGCTCACCGTCACCGTCGATAGTGACAATAACATCACCCTTAGCCTCTCGTATTCCGGTCTTTGTGGTTTCGATATAGCCTCTTCTCTTCTCATGCCTAATCACTATCGCCCCTGCTTCTTGAGCCACACGAGCTGTGGCATCAACACTACCGTCATCGACCACAATTACTTCCGCAGCATGCTGCCTGGCTCCCCGTACCACACCACCAACATTTTTCTCCTCATTACAGGCAGGAATGACAACTGTTATCATCACCATTGATTAGGATTCTCACTCCATTCAATGCCCGCTTCTCGAAAGAGCCGACTGATTTCCCGACGGGCCAGCCGGCTTGGCTTACCACCCTGCCTTTCCCAGCGTTGAATCGTGGAGAGGCTAACACCTATTTCCCGCGCCAGGTCCTCCTGCGCCCAGCCCATCTTACCCCGCAACTCCTTTACCTTCTCTTTAAGATGTTTCATGCTGGTCTCCATAAAACACAGTTGGTTCAGCTTTACATGATATGCTATACATTACATCACATAAAGGCTCACGTCAATAGTTTTAAACCACATGATAACCTATATCATACAGCAAAATTGGACTTTTGTCAATAACTGGTGCCAGCTGTCCCCATAAATTCCCGCACACTCCTGCGGTGAAGTGAGAATTCAAGCTTTATGCGGTTTTTGGGAGAGAACCCGCTCTTACTATCACGGATGAATTGATGGGGCTAACGTTTTATTGCCGGCCAGCAGCTATTTATACGCGGGGACGTAATTTTTGTACTCAAAAATTTTGACGGCTGGTGATTCACCAACAATCGGCAGTGTTACCGCCTCCTCGGAGGCATGAATTAATTCGTAGTGCTCCAGAGCTTCCAGAGGGACCGGACTGACTAGCGGGCTGGTACCAACTATTCTATAATTGTCTGATTCCTGACTTGCCAGATAGGCTTCTGCCTCTTCGTAGTTATCAAACTCTTTGGCGCCGGTAATTACTTTCAAGGGTTCGCCCTTCTCACCTACCCCCTGCTCGTAGGAAATCACCACCGTTTTCTCAGGGGTTACAGCTTTACCATCAAAGTTATATAGCCTGGCCGCAAATGAACGATAGTATTCCGGGTAGATAAAGAACTGCGATTGAAAACCGCTTTCCCGTGGCACCAGGTAGACATCAAAAAAGTCCGCCTGTCTCTCCCCCGCCCGGACAATAATAGCCCCGAATTTACCCAGTGCTGTTTCATAATCAAGGATAACATACTTTGAACCCAGCTTTTCCATATCTGCACTGGCCGAACTTTCATTCTGAGAAACAAAGAAAGAGGCCACATCAGCCACAGCTCTGGGGTCCTGCCCGGGGTTGGCGTTAGGTATACGACGAGCAATGCGGGTAATCCAGTAGCCGTAATCCCACCAGGACATTACCCCGTAGGCAGACTCAGGGTAGGGGTAGCTTTCCTCCAGATGATAGTAGAAGTCTGGATCTCCGGTGGTATTAGGAAAGAGTCTCATAAGGTCGGATAAGGCACCATATATACCCCTTGTCTCCAGATGATAATAAAAGTCCGGATTGCCAAAGGGGTCAGGGGTGTTTTCCCTCATCCAGACAAGAGAACTAACCCAGGCATTACTGGGAACCCAGCGCACCTGTTTGGCCGTAGCGATCGTGGGGGATAAATCAGGCTTGGGGAATAAAAAGTTGGGTGCATAGACGATAAGGAAGAGGATAAGGACAGCCAGAGCCATATTTACCTGGCTAACGGTGATTCTAAAGCCGCCCTTTTGGGGCCTGGCTCTTTTGCTTTTACTACCTGTTTCCTTGATTGCTTTATCAGCTTCACCGCTCAATTCCTTGAAACCGACCAGACCGAGCATCCGCCACGAGAGGTATCCGGTGAGTAGGGCAGCATTGACCGCGAAATAGGCGGCGAAACGGCGTTGCCCCATGGTGGCCAGAAATATGGCCAGGCTCCATACGAGGAACAGGGTTTTGTCGGCACTATCACGCTTGATTACTAGGTAAATCAGAATACAAAGGGAGATTAAGCCAAAGAAAAAGCTGGTCGTGAAATTGCCCCACACTACTGCAAATGAGAACACACCGCTGGGGAAAAGAATGGGTTGCATCTCGATGGTGGTCATAGAGGTAGCCGTCGGAACGAAAATATTAAAGGCATCCAGCACCGAGCGAAAAAGCGAGGGGCTAATAACATAGAAAACACCCACCCCAGCCAGCCCCAGCACAATGATGGTCAGAGGGTAATAGACCGGCTTGACCTTCTTTTTTACCATCAACCAGGATATGCCACCCAGGGCAAGAGGAATAAGTAAAGCTAGAGGGAGAGAAGCGCGTTCAAGTACCCCCGGACGGGTAGGCAGCAGCATGACCAGGACCACTAAAAAGATAATAACACCAATTAAGCCAAGATAATCAGCAGAGTTACCCCTTAAGTGGTCAATGATGGATTGGATGACAAAAAAGATGAAGATGATAAAAACGAAGAGCAAACCTCCAGCCCAGGTAAGGAGATAAATACCCAGGAAAACACCGGCCAGCAGGCTATAAACTGCCGGTTTGATAAGCGCTGACCAGTCCCGGCGCATAAGACTGCCGAAGCTTAGCTGCCTTTGCTTCGCAGCCTTAACCGCCAGAACTACAAACAGAACGGTCACCGTGGTGAACAGTGTATTAGCCACATCGTGGTCAGTGAAACTAAGCAATGACCGGCCGAGGAATTCTCCCGGTAGTACGCTGATAAGAACAGTCGAAAGCACTCCGACCCACCGCCCAAATAGCTCCTTACCGATGAAATAAACGGGGATAACAGTCAGGGCACCTAATACGGCCGGTAAATAGACACCAACCACATCAATGGTGTGCTGGGTTGGTTTGCCAAGACCAACCACCCAGACAATGCTGGCCAGTAGCCAGCGAAAGAAGTGATGGGTACCCATACTTGCGCCACCGGGATAGACCAGATAGGGGTCAAAGTTTGATAAATGAGGGAAGTTGTGGGCCATGATATCAACCAGACGCATGTGATAGTAAACATCGGTTCCGGAAAACTTTATCCACTCGCCAACAAAGATTTTATCGTAGGGAAGGTAAACACGAATAAATAAAGCAATAGCAAAGCATATGACCAGCGTTATTAAGGCAATAAGAACCGGAGGAAACTTGCTCTTCTTGTCTTCCTGAGTTTTACTCATTGTCTAATCACAGAACTATGTCCTTAATATACCATCAAATACCGATTTGTTAAAGTTCGTTCTGCCAAAAAGAAACCGGAATTTGAGCTACAATACACTCCATAGAACAAGCTGAAAAGAGAATAATATGGCAGTATCTTCAAACCTTTGAATAATCACAATATGCGCTTCGACAAATAGCAACTTATGTGCTAAGCTGCGGTCAGCAGGCACAATGTATTGCTCATAATGAGAGTCGACAGGCTAGAAAGGGTGGTCAGTATCACATTTCTTATACGTCCCGGAGTTGTGCGCTGGTCATTATTAATATAGAATTTCACTCACGGTGCAATTACCAGCGTATTCCCCTACTAATATCAGCCGAGCATCTTTTTGGCCTCAACTAAAAGTCTCCAGAAATATAAATCGTAAGCGGGTATAAATTATGGATGAAATAGAAATAATTGACACAAACACAAACAACGTTCACAACTACGGGTTCTGCGGTTATAAGAATATCAAGCAAGAAGGGTATAAAAGCAAAGTAGAATGGTTGAAAGCCCGCTTCTCCGAAGGTCTGAAATTCAAAGTCATGTATTCAGCTAGTGAGGGGGCTACAGGTTTTATTGAGTACATTCCAGGTGAATATACCTGGCGGGCCGTTGAAGCCGGGGGATATATGGTAATCCACTGCATAGTCAACATGCATCGTAAAAAGCGAGGAAAAGGCTACGGAACACTTTTACTGGAAGAGTGTCTGAAAGATGCCAGGAAGGAAAGCATGGCTGGTGTAGCCGTAGTCACTCGTCAAGGGACATGGATGGCAGGCAAGGAATTATTCTTAAAAAACGGGTTTGAGGTTATCGATACGGCACCACCTGATTTTGAGTTACTGGTCAGAAGATTTGCTGATGCACCTTCGCCCAGATTCGCCGGGGACTGGGAAGAAAGACTGGGCTCATATGGCTCGGGGCTAACGATTATCTCGTCGGACCAGTGCCCTTACGTTACCAAAGCCATCAGGGAAATAACGGAGACAGCAAATAAGAGCTACGGTATACAACCAAAAATCATTGAACTAAAAAGCTACAAAGAAGCGCAGAACGCACCCTCAGCCTTTGCCATCTTCAGCATAGTACATGATGGAAGACTTATTACCGACCACCCGATAAGCAGTAAAAGATTTATGAACATCATGGACAAAGAGGTAAAATAACATGCTATCCGATTTGAATGAAAAAGATGTCAGCATTGAAAAGATAGCTGAAAAAGCATTAACGGACACTAAATTACTTGCCGAACTGTTAGCAGGAATTACTTCCAGAAAGGAAACGTATCGCTATAACTGTTTTAAGGTTTTACGGCTTATAAGCGAGGAGCACCCCGAAGCACTGTACCCTGAGTGGGACCTCTTTGCCGATCTGCTTGAAAGCGATAATGCTTACCACAAGTATATTACGATTTACCTTATAACCAACCTGGTACGCATCGATAGAGAAAACAAGTTCGAAAAGATTTTCGATAAGTATTACCGTATCCTCGATGGAGAGGGAACAGTTGCTTCGGCACACCTTGCCGCTAACTCAGGCAAAATCGCCAGGGCAAAACCGCACCTGCAAACTCAGATAACAGGCAGGTTGTTGAATATAGATAAAATTCACCGTGGTAAACAAAAAGACCTGATTAAAGGTCATGCCATCGAGGCCTTTGATGAATACTTTGACGAAGCTGAGAGTGAATAACCCCCCAGCAAGCTGGGGGGCATCTTAAGGACTATTGTCGAACATTTTTAACTGAATGGAGTCATCTTCATGAGCCTGATATTCAATATATTTCCGAATTATGTCTGCGG
>Ga0068714_10004509_pt1 | contig 15550 bp, 14 predicted proteins | sample MTBNYHSulfiMetaG_FD_62988 | JGI IMG/M metagenome (GOLD analysis project Ga0068714, IMG submission 62988) | Enrichment culture microbial communities from rom New York Harbor, USA that are MTBE-degrading - MTBE-NYH (New York Harbor Sulfidogenic)... | ecosystem: Environmental > Aquatic > Marine >...
AGCCGTGATCCAGAGGAACACCACCAGGGCCAGGACCGCCCCCGTCAAGTACTCGTTCCCGGTCATGGGGCCGATCTTGGCGGCGGCTCTCTGGACCTCGGCCGACACGTTGAGGTTCTGCACCTGGATCTTCGGCCTGACGAAGAGGAGGAAGTAGAGTCCCACGCAGATGGACATGACGGGCACCAAAGGAAGCCCGTACTTCACCCATTCTCCGAAGGTGGGAGCGATCCCGTAGTCGGCCAGGATCCCCACCATGATGGCGTTGCGGCCGCCCGCCGCGGGGGAGCCGGGTCCGCCGGAATTGGCGGCGAAGCAGAGGGCCAGGGACATGAGGACCATGAGCTGCCGGTCCTTCCGGATCCCGGTGGAGCGCATGGCGCTGGTGTACACCATGACGAAGAGCGGCATGGTGAAGGCTACCAGGGCATGCTCCGAGAGGAAGGAGCACGACACGGAGAGGAGAGGCAGGAAGACCAGGAGGAAGAGGGTCAGGTTCTTGGCCGGGGCCAGGAGGAGGAGCCCGATCCGCCGGTCCAAGCCCGTCTTGCTGATCCCCTTGGCCAGGGCCAGGACCCCGAAGATGAAGAAGACCGCATCCTTGGCGAACGCCTGGGCGACCCCGTCGGGCTTGAAGATCCCGAAGAAGTAGAGGGACGACGCAATGAAGAGGGTAGTCACCGCCACGGGCACGGCCCCGGTGGCCCAGAAGAGGGCCGACACCACGATGATCCCGAGCATCACCTGGGCCCGGAAGGCGGCCTCCTCCGGAGAAAGGGACACCTTCCTAGTGGTTCCGTCGTCCGCCACCACGGTCTTCTCGACCTTGTTCTTCTTGCTGTAGAAGTCCGCGATGGTCTGCCCCACGGCCATCTCCCGGTAGGCCGCGTACCCCAGGATCGGATCCCCGGCGGGGCCCACCTCCTCCGGGGCGCTCTTCTCCATCCCCAGGAGCTCCACAAGCCGGGAAGGGGGGGGCAGGAAGACGGTGGCGCAGAACAGGGCGATTCCCAGGAGGATGAAGCCCGGACGGGAGTTGTGGCTCCCCTGGAGCCAGCGCCAGGCGGACCGGCGCTCCGCTGGCTGGTGGGCCATCTCGTGGCGGGCCTTGGCGAAGACGACCTGTTCCTTGGCCTCCTCCAGTACCGCCGCCAGCTCCTCGACGTCGCAGGGCTTCTGGAGGTACTTGAAGGCCTCCAGGCGCCCCGCTTCCTTGGCCGAGTCCAGGGACCCGTGGCCCGTGAGCATTACGGCCTGGAGGGCAGGGTTGAACTCCCTCAGTTCCTGGAGGGTCTGTATTCCGTCCATCCCGGGCATCTTGAGGTCGATGACGGCAATGTCGATCTCCCGGTTGGCCCGGATCCGCCGGATGGCCTCTTCACCGTTGTCCACATCCTCCACCTCGTAGCCTCGGGCTCTCAACCGGGTGGCGAGGGAGGTCCGGAAACGGTCTTCGTCATCGATCAGGAGTATCTTGGACATGGCAGGCTTCCAGGTTCCCTTGGTCAGGAGCACTCACCCCGCATGATCTGGCCGGAGAGCTCGTCGAAGAAGTCGCTGAGGCGAAGGACACCCACCGTCCTGGTGCCCCTGGTCACCAGGAGGGACTGGGCCTGGGCGGACAGAAAGGCGGAGATGGCGTCGGAGAGGGGAGCTTCCTCGTCGATGTGGGTCGTGGCGGAGGTGTAGATGTCCCGAACGGAGACATTCCGGGCCCGTTCACAGACATTCATGAGATCCCCGGTCAGGAGGTCCAGCATCCTCATGGAGGAGTTGCGGATGTCGTCGGACACACCGGCCCGGTCCATGAGGGCCGCCTCCCCCATGGCCTTCCGTTCCGGCGCCAGGGCCCGAAGGAAGGCGAAGTAGTGGACCTTCCCCACGATCTCTCCCCTGCGGTCCCTCACCAGGATGGCACGGTGGCGGGCCCGGCCCGGAGGGAGATTGTCCTGGGACTTCTCAAGGGCCACCAATGCCTCCTGGAGTGTGGCCGTCTCGTCCACGACGGCGTACTCCGACAGGGACACCATCAGGTCTTTGATTCTCTTGGGCATCCTGGTACCTCCCTGCCTCCGAGGTTCACTTGACGACGAGAGGAAGCTCCACGGTGAAGGTGCTGCCCTTGCCGGGCGCGCTCTCCACGTAGAAGGTCCCCCCGAAGCTCTGGATGATGCTGAAGCTGACGCTCAGGCCCAGCCCGGTTCCCTTGCCGGGGTCCTTGGTGGTGAAGAACGGCATGAAGACCCGCTCCATCTGGTCCTGGGTCATCCCGCAGCCCGTGTCCTTGATGGCAACGGACGCCTTGTCCCCGTTCCGCCGGGTAGTCATGGTGAGGGTCCCACCCTCGGGCATGGCGTCCATGGCGTTCTTCACCAGGTTCACGAAGACCTGGATCAGCTGGTTGCGGTCGGTGAGGATCTGGGGAATGGAGTAGTCGTAGTCCCGAACCACTTCGACGTTGGAGATGGCCAGCTCGTTCCCGAGCATCAGGTCCACGACCTCGTCCAGGATTCCCCTGATGAAATGGGGCTCCACCTTGACTTCCGTCTGGCGCACGAAGGTCAGGAGCTTCCGGGTGATGTCCCGGCACCGGAACACGGCGTCGTGGATGGCCGCCAGGCGCTCCGGGAGGTCCACCGGCTCGTCGTCATCGTTGGCCAGGTCGGGATCGAGGGAGTCCTGCAGGACGCCTACCTCCTCCGCGATGATGGCCAGGGGGTTGTTGATTTCGTGGGCGATGCCCGCGGCCAGCTCTCCCACGGAGGCGAGCTTGGCAGCGTGGACCAGCTGCCCCGACAGCTCCGCCTCCTGGCGTTCCGCGGCGATCTGCCTCCCAACGACCTGCCGCGTCCGCACCAGGATGACGACTCCCATGAGGACGAAGACGGCCACCGTTACCGGGAAGAAGGTGTTGGGAAAGGCGAAGGTGCCGGCGAGCTGCCCGTTTCGTGCGTCGGTCACGACCAGGGCCCACGGGGTCTCGCTGAGCCAGGCATAGGCGAAGTCCGAGCGCCCCTCCCGGGGGCTCCCCGGGACGAAGCCACGTTGCGGCGTCTCGGGGGGGAGAAAGGTGGAGCTCCTGAGGACATCTCCCACCCGGGGGGTCGTGACCTGGAGGATGCCCCGGGCGCTCACCACGGCCGCGTGGACCTCGTTGGCGCCCTCCAGCGTCCTGAGGTACTCGGAGAGCCGCTCGGGGGAGAGGGCGGCCCGGAGGATCCGCATGGACTCCCCCTCGCCCCTCCGAACGGCGATGGTGAAATGGGGCTGGTCCCGGTAGCCGAGGTAGATCTCCGTGATGACGGATCGCTGTCCGTGCGTCGAGAGCGCCTGGAACCAGTCCTCGTTTCGGTAGTTGACCGGGGAGGTATACACCACGGGGCCCACGTAGGCCACGAGGCGCCCGTCCGCGGACACCAATCCCAGGTCCACGAAGGCATCGCTGGTCTGCTGGAGGGAGGCCAGGAAGCCGGCGAGCTCCCCCGCCTCCGCCCTCGCGGCAAAGGTCGGATCGTCGATGGTGTTGCCCAGGTTCACGAGGCGTTCCCGGAGGAACAGGTCGAAGGTGTTGGCCTGGTGCTCGGCGATGACCGCCAGGTGGGCCTGTAGGCTGTCTTCCAGGAGGTGGCGATACTGGAGGTGGAAGAAGACCACCAGCAGGAGGAGGGGAGCGAAATACAGCAGGACCATGCGTGCAAAGGTGGCCCAGAAGAGCTCCCGGGCGTGACGATCCTCCCGAGGCGCTTGAGGCCTGGAGGCGGCACCGGCCGGTTGGGGGGTCATTCCGCTCTCTATTGAAATCGCCCGGAGGCGCCCATGTTGAACGCGTCCGGCCGCGGGGCCTTTCCTGCGTGGCCGGGTCCGAGGCGGTGTCGAATCAGACCCGGAGCGGACGGTAATCGTGATGAAAGTAACGCAAGGAACATGCCGCAGAAAGGGAAATCGGAGGACCCGGGTGGCTCTGATTGCTCCGCATCCGTTCTATCCCGAAAACGCAGGGCGGGAGGGGTCGCCGGGGGGAAACCAAGAGCACGCAGCGGAGTACCGTTCCCGGAGGTTGTCCTTTCCGGACCGCCGCTCCTGACATGGCCGAATCGAACGAGGATGACATACATGGTGCAGCTCCCCTTGAAAGACGTTCTTCGCAGCCTCCTGGTGGAGGGGAAGCTGGAAGATGTGGCAGAGATGGCCAAGAAGAAGAAACGAGTCCTGGGCGGGCTGGTGGCCCTGACCTTCGACGCGGACGAGCTGGTGGGCTGGCGAGCCATCGAAGCCATGGGGATGGCGGCGGAGGGGATGAGCGCCAGCAGCCCCGCCTACGTCAAGGAGCACATGCGGAAGCTGTATTGGCTCATCACCGAGGAGTCCGGGGCCTGCTTCTGGCGGGCTCCCGAATCCATGGCGGAGCTGGGCGTGCGGCTTCCCCGCCTCCTGGAGGCCTTCGTTCCCATCGCCTTCCATCTCCTCGAGACCCTGGAAGAAGAGGACCTGGAACACTTCCGGCCGGGGGCCCTCTATGCCGTGGGTCGCCTGGCCGGAGTGCTGCCCAATGACGTCCCCCCCATGCTGCCGCTGATCTTGAAGGCCCTTGACGATCCGGACCCTCAGGCCCGGGGAATGGCCGTGTGGGTCCTGGGGCAGGTGGGGAGGACGGACGCCCTGAAGGAACGGGGCGGGCTCCTGGAGGACGAGGGGCCCGTTCGGCTCTACCGGAACCGCGTCCTGGACCGGATGACCGTGGGTCTCCTCACCCGGGAGGTCCTGGAGGAGGCCGCCGCCGGAATGGGCTGAAGCGTCCCGTCACCGGCTCCCGAGGAGTCCGTCCACCAGCCCGTCCACCGTGTGGGGAGTGGCTTCCAGCTCCGGGGGGTAGCCCAGATCCCTCAGGGTGGCGGAGGTCAGCGGGCTGATGCTCGCGATCTTCGCGGCTCTCAGCATCTCACCATACAACCGCACCAGGGACCGGGCCGAGGGGGAGCTCGTCACCGTGATCCATTCCACCTCGCCTGCCTTCAGGGCATCGGCGACGTCCAGATTCGGCTCATCCACGTCCACCGTGCGATAGACCGGGATCTGGTCCACAGCCGCCCCGATCTCCTCCAGCTCCTCCGCCAGGACCGGCCGGTCCCCGGTGGCGCGGGCCAGCAGGAACGCACCGCCCCCGGCTTCTGCCACCAGGTCTCGGGCCAACGAGGCGGCGTCCACCTTCTCCGGAGCCATGTCGGCCTTGAGGTGGTAGTGGCCCAGCTGCTCGGCTGTGCCCTGTCCCAGGGCCGCCAACCTCACCCCCCCCAGGGCGCGGGTGTCCTGCCCCCGGGCGAACACCCGGCGCATCAGGCCGTCCACGCCGTTCCCGCTGGTGAAGACCATCCAGTCGTAGTCCCGGAGACGGTCAAGGGCCGTGTCGACAGGCGACCAATCGACGGGGTCCGCGACCCGGATGGTGGGTTGGGTGAAGACTTCCGCTCCCAGGACCGAAAGCCGCTGCCGAAGCCGGGAGGCCGTGCGTCTGGACCCGGCCACCAGGACGCTGGTCCCGAAGAGAGGGCGCTCCTGGAACCAGGAGATGCTGGGGGCGTGGTCCACGACCTTCCCGACCACGAAGAGGGCAGGGGGTTTCAGTCCCTTCTCGCCGATGACCTGGGAAAGGGTGCCCAGGGTGCATTTCACCGTCTGCTGGCGGGCGCGGCTGCACCATTGTACGACCGCCACGGGCGTGTCGGCGGGCTTCCCGTGCTCCATGAGGGCCCCGCTCCATTTCCCGACCCACTTCACGCCCATGTAGAAGACCAGGGTCCCGGGGAAGGCGGCCAGGGCCCGGTAGTCCAGGTGGGTATCCTCCTTGTCGTCCCGCTCGTGGCCGGTCACCAGGGCGACTGCGGAGGCGTCCTCGAAGTGGGTCAGGGGGATCTCCGCGTAGGCGGCGGTAGCCAGGCCGGAGGTGATGCCCGGCACGATCTCGAAGGTGATTCCGGCGGCCCTGCACGCGTCGGCCTCGTCGCCGCCCCGGGCGAAGATGGAGGGGTCCCCTCCCTTGAGGCGGACCACGTTCCTTCCCTCCAGAGCCGCCTTGACCATCACTTCGGTGATCTCGTCCGGTGTGAGGGACCGCCCCTGGTCGTGCCGTCCCAGGCGGATGAGCTCTGCCCCCTCGGGAGCGTACTCCACCAGCGTGGGGTTTGCCAGGTAATCGTAGAGGACCAGGTCGGCTGCCTGCAGGCACTGTACCGCCCGCACCGTGATGAGGCCGGGGTCGCCGGGTCCGGCTCCCACCAGGTGCACGCTTCCGAGGGAGGGATTCGAGAAGGAGGTCTTGGGCATCTTCTTGTCTCAGCTTCGGGTGGAGGACCTGCTGGCGATGTCGGCGATAAGGTGGGGCAAGAGGTGGTCCTCACCAAGGGGGGGAATGACCTCCAGCCTCGCTTCCGGATGCGCCGCGGCCAGCTCCTCCACCAGGGGCTTGATGTCCTTGTCCACGTGGCCGGCGCTGGCCAGGAAGAGGGGGAGAATCCGGAAATCCGTGCGTCCGGACCCGATCGCCTCCCGGACGATCTCCGGCAGGGTTGGGCCCGTGAACTGCATGAAGGCCAGCCGGACCTCCTCCGGGGACACGAGAGTCCCCACCGAGAGGGCGAGGGTCTCCAAGGAGCCTCGCCAGGCCGCATCCCGGCTCCCGTGGGCAATGAGTATGAGCATGGTCTACTCTTCGGCAACGGATGCGATGCGGTCGCGGATCTCCCGTGCCCGGGAAGGATCCCGGCCGTCGGTGAACACGGCGACCGTGAAACCGGACCCTTCGTGGATCGCGCCGAAGATGATCTCCGAGCGCTCGGCCGAGGAGGCGTCGCAAACCAGGACCCCCCGCCCCCGCGCCTCCTGGACGAGACGGGCGTTCACTTCGTCGTTGTCGGTGGCCGCGACTGCAAGAAAGACGCCACGGAGGTGGTCTTCCCGGAAGGGTTCCCGGACCCACCGGAGCCGCCCCGAGCCCGCCAGGCCCACGAGCTCCCCGATGGCCTGGGGGGAGACGAGCGTCACTTCGGCGCCGGCCCGGAGGAGGTTGCGGACCTTCCTGGCTCCCACCTTCCCGCCGCCCACCACCACGCAGGTCCGGCCCCGGACGTCCAGGCCCACGGGGAGGTATCTCATGGCCTCCTCAGTGGCCGCCTACCGCGATGATCCCACTGGCGGCCAGGACCAGGACGAGCACTTCGGCCAGCGCAATGGCCGCGTAGGTCCAGTCCTTCTTCCGGACGAGGCTCGGCAGGATTCCCCCATAACAGCCGATGGTGACGGCTGCCAGGAAGGCGATCCCCAGGAAGTTCAGGTAGTCGCCTTTGTTCAAGACAGCCACCCATGCCCAACCCGTGACGAGGTGTTCCCTGTGGAGGAACTCGTGGTTGATAGCTTCCAGGTACTCGTGGGCGCTCAGGGTCCAGAGCCGGGGGAGATCGTGGATGGGGACGGCGGGAGCCACACTTCCGGTGACGTAGAGGACGAAGGTGAGAAGCAGGATCCCCAGGCCCAGGTACATGCCCGCAGCGAGGATCCTGGCGTACAGGAGCTGTTCCTCATTGGCTTCCGTGCTGCGCTCGGTCCCGTCCTTCACAGGAGTCTCCGGCTCGGCCTTCAATCGGTAGTCGTGGTTGGTCATTGGAAGGCTCCCCCCTCACACGATGAAGGGCAGGTTGAGTCCCTTCGTGATGGCCTTGGCTCCGGAGAAGAGCAGCATGGCAATGACGATCCAGCGCACGAAGCCGGGCTTCGCGACCCGGAGGATGCGGACGCCGATGAAGGACCCCAGCATGATCCCAACCAGGGAGGGCACCACCATCATGGGGATCACGCACCCCTGGTTCAGGTAGATCCAGGCTGCCGACGTGTCCGTGATGGAAAGGAGGAACTTACTCGTGGCAACGCTGATCTTCAGCGGGGCTCCCATGAGGAGGTTCAGGACCGGAACGTTGGCCCAGCCCGCCCCGAGGCCGAACATCCCTGCGGCGAACCCGATGCCGATGAAAAGAACGAGGCCCGGGATGGTCCTGTGGATCTTCCAGTCCACCGTCTGGCCCAGGCTCGCCTCCGTGTAGATCCCGTAGATCCCCAGGGCCGAGGAGAGGCGATCCGACTTCGGAACTTCGGGGAACGTGGACTTCTTGGCCGTGATCATGAGGAGGACGATGCCCAGGATCGTGGCCCCCAGGGCCGTCTGTACCACGTTGGTCGGGAGGGCCAGGCCAACCATGGCTCCGCCGATGGCGCAGGTGGACGCGATGAGGGCCACGGGCATGGCGAGGCGCAGGCTGGCCAGGTTCATGCGAAGGAAGCCCGGGCCGGCCGCCAGGGCCCCGCAGAGCGCCACCAGCAGGCCCGCGCCTCGGACGAAGTCCAGGTGGAAGGGGAAGAACCCGCTCACGATGGGAACGTAGAGGACGCCCCCCCCCACTCCTCCCAGCGCCGCGAGGATTCCCATGACGAACGTCATGAGGAAGAGGGCAAGGGGCCACACCCACCATGCCGTGGTACCCGCTTCCATCACGGCCCCGGCTTCCTGGGCACCCGCCAGCGACTCCGCGGGAAGGAGGAGGACAGCGGCCAGCACCAGCGAGACACCGGCGAGGTGGCAAAGGCGCCACTTCCCCGATCCCCTCCCTCTTCGTTCTGGATTCCCGCCAGGTCGCACTTTCACGAGAGCGTCCTCTCAGGGGTAGGGGTCGAACCACTCGATATCGAGACGAACCTCCTGCACGCCGTCAACGGACCGGCCGATCTCCGCGATCCGGTTGCCCACCTCTCCTGTCTTCATGATGGGAGCCTTCCCGGTCACCACCGCGATGCCTCTCCGGACCCGGGCGTCCAGCTCCAGGGTCTGGGTGCCCAGGTCCTCCAGGAGCGCGAGCCTCACCCGGCATTCCACCTTGAAATCATTGAGATCGGCCAATCGCTCAGGGGTCAGGACGAATTCGGGCTGCGCCACGGTACGGCAGAGCACCTCGCAGACTTCCGGGATGGAGAACTTCTCCAGGTTGACCACCATGTCGTAGAGGGTAGGATCCGCGATGTCCTCTCCGTACATGACCCGGACCCAACGGGCCCGGGCGTCGTCCACGTCCCTGATGTAGGCCTCCGCCGACGCCCGGTCCATCCCCTCGGAGTCCAGGAGGGACTGGACCCGGAGATCGAGAGGGGCAAGGAGGCGGACACAGATCACTCCGGGCACGTCCTTGAGGAGGAGGCCACCGGCCACTCCGTGGTAGACCAGGTTCCCGTCGACAGCCGCTTCGGCCAGGGCGTTCCTCACCGCCGCCATGTAGAGCCTGGTGAGGAGGGACGCCCGGCCGAAGATCCCCGGCTTCTCCTCCATCTTCTCCTGGAGGTCCTTCACCGGAACCCCCAACTGGGCGGCTGCGTCCTGAGCCACCTCCCGGCCCAGGATGGGATAGCCCAGCCGCTGGGCCAAGCACTCGGCCAGGGCCTTCCCTCCGCTCTTGGTCCCCCGACAGACGCTGAGGATGGCCATGGTTCAGCCTTCCTTGAGGTTGGTGAGCCGCCGCCGGCACTCCGCGGCGAAGGCGAAGAGCTCCGTCTCCACGTCGTCCGTGATCTCGAAACGGGACTGTCCGGCGGCTTCGGCGATGGTGACGCACGCCGATGTCAGGGAGATCTTCCGGAGGTTGATGGTCAGGTCGTAGAGGGACGAGTCCTGCACGTCGGCCCCGTACATGACCCGAACCCAGCGGCTCCGCTCCTGGTCCACCTTCCGGATGAAGTCCGCCACCTGCTCCCGGGTCAAGCGCGAATGGGTCTCCAAGAGGCTCTGGACCCTTGCCTCCATGGGGGCCAGGATCAGGACCCTGAGCACCCCCGGGAGGTCCTTGAGAAGAAACTGACCTGCCACGCCGTGATAGACGAGGTTCCCGCGGGTGCACCACTCCGCCAGGGCCGCCTGGACGGCAAGGACGTACTTCTCACGATCCCTCGTCAGGCGGGCCCAGAGCCCCGGGGTGGTCTCGAACTTCCCCTGGAGGGCGTCGGCGGAAACCCCGAGCTTCTCGGCGGCTTCCTGGAGCACTTCCCGGCCCACGAGGGGGTAGCCCAGCCTGCGGGCGAGGCATTCGGCCACGGCCCTTCCCCCGCTGAGAGATCCCCTGGAGATGGTTATGATGGCCAAGGCTTCGTCCTTTCAGGTCAAGGCGTCGGCCGGCTCGCCGAGCCGGACCTGAATCGGAGAGCGGCCCGGACCAGCGAAGGAGCCCATCCTACGGTTCCCAACGCGTGAACGTGGGTGTAGGAGGCGAGAACGTTCCGCCGGGTCAACCCGTCTCTCTTCCCATCGAACCCGAACCCCCTGCGAACCAGGAATGCGAAGGAGGTGTCCTCCCGGTCCTGGGGGAGCATGAACGAATAGTGGAACTCGTGGCCCTTCACCACCTCGCCTACCGGGAGGAACGGGTTCTCCCCTACGGTTTCCAGGATGGTGTAGCCATGGCCCTTCGGCTTGGCCTGGAACCCAAATTCCACGGGGAAGACCCCAGCCAGGGCGAAGGCCCTTCCCTCGAAGTGGAGGCGTCGCCCCAGGTAGACCGCACCGCCGCACTCGGCATAGATGGGAAGACCCGCCTCGGCGGCCTCCCGGACCGCCGCCATGAAGGTGGCGTTCTCCGAGAGTCCCATCGCAAGGGTCTCCGGGAACCCCCCTCCCAGATAAAGGGCCTCCACACCGGGCAGGCTCTGATCCTGGAGGGGGGAGATGGCCACGAGCTCACCCCCGGCCCTCTCCAGGGCTTCCAGGTTCTCCGGGTAGTAGAACTGGAAGGCAGCGTCCCGGAAAACCCCGATGCGGGCTGCGGGACCTGGCGTCAAACCGGATGGGGGCGCCATGGGCGGCACCGGCCCCGCCGCCGCCCGGTCCTCCGCCACCGAAATGGAGGGAAGCCTCCCGGATGGCTCCACAGGGGAGGGATCCGCTCGAGCTTCCCGGGATACGACGCTCCTGGCGAGTCCCAGGATCCCGTCCAGATCCAGGTATCGTTCCGCCACGTCCGCTACCCGGGCCACTGGATCGTGGGCGTCCTCCGTCTCCTGGGGAGGCACGAGGCCAAGGTGCCGCTCACGGAAAGGGTTCTCCTGCAGCCGGGGGATGGACCCCAGGACCGGAACACCGCAGACGGCCTCGATGGATTGCCTCAGCACCGACTCGTGCCGGGAGCCTGCCGTCCGGTTCAGGACCACCCCGCCGACGTTGACCTTCGGGTCCAGCGTCTGGCATCCCAGGACCATGGCTGCGGCGGTACGGGTCGTCTTGGTGGCGTCCAGGACCAGGAGGACGGGCGCTTCCAGGAGCTTGGCAAGCTCGGCGCTGCTAAAGCTTCCTTCGGCGTCCATTCCGTCGAAAAGGCCACGGTTCCCCTCCACCAGCGCTACGTCTGCGTCCCGGGAGGCCGCGGCGAAAGAGTCGAGGACGGTCGCTGGAGGGAGGAGGAAGAGGTCCAGGTTGCGGCAGGGGCGTCCCGCCGCCAGGGAGAGCCAGGCGGCATCAATGTAATCGGGCCCCTTCTTGAAAGGGGCCACGGTCATGTCCTTCCTGCGCCAGATCGCCGCGAGCCCCAGGGAGAGGAGCGTCTTACCGCCCCCTCCCCGGAGGCCCGCGACGAGCAGTCGTGGGACGTCTTCGTACAACTCAGTGCATCTCGATGAACCCACAGGGGCAGATCTCGGAGCATTTGCTGCAGCCGGTGCAGTTCTCCAGCTTCCAGCCGTAGAGCCTGCCCTTCTCCTGGGGCTTAACAATGGCCTGGTCCTGGCAGTACATCCAGCACTTCTCGCAGTCCATGCAGTAGCCGCAGCTCATGCAGCGGTCCGCCTCCAGGAAGGTCTGGTCCCGCGTGAACCCAAGGTTCACCTCCGCATCCAGGTCCATCCGTTCGTCGAGGTCCCGGTGGCTGGGGACCTGGCGCTCGGACGTCTCGTAGTGGGAGAGCACCATCTTGTCCGAGTAGATCACCTTGCGGGGGTCCGCCGGCTTCTCGGCTCCGGTGAAGGAGCGGTCGATGTCCTCCGCGGCCTTGCGCCCATGCCCCACCGCATCGGTGACCAGAGCCAGGTTCGTGACGTCGCCACCGGCCCAGATTTTGTGCTCGGTGGTTCGGCCGTCCTCGTCCACCTTGATCCAGTCTTTGCCTGGGACCTCGATGAGGGATTCGAAGCCTGTGAAATCGGGCTGCTGGCTCACGGCCGAGATGATGGCGCTGGCCGGGATCTCATACTCCGAACCCACGATGGGAACGGGACGCCGGCGCCCGGAGGCGTCGGGCTCGCCCAGCTCCATCTTGATGACCTTCATGGACTTCACGTAGCCCCGCTCGTCCTTGACGAACCCGGCCGGGGCCCGGAGGAACTCGATGACGATCCCCTCGGCTATGGCCTCCTCCACCTCTTCCTTGATGGCCGGCATCTCCGCCAGGGTCCGGCGGTAGAGGACGGTGACGTTGGCGCCCAGGCGCTTGCAGATCCGTGCCGCGTCGATGGCTGTGTCACCACCACCGACGACGATGGCCACTACGTCCTTACCCAGGTGGAGCTGTTCGCCGTGATGGAACCGGCTGAGGAAGTCCACTCCACTGAAGATGTTGGGGGCGTCCTCCCCCTCCACCCCCAGGCTGATCCCCTGTTGGGCGCCGAGGGCCACGTAGACCGCGTCGTAGTCGGCCTTCAGCTGGTCCACGGTGATGTCCTTGCCGACCTTCACCCCGTACTGGATCTCCACTCCGGTGTCCAGGATGTTCTGGATCTCGGCATCGAGGACCGGCTCGGGGAGCCTGTAGCCAGGGATTCCCCAGCGGAGCATCCCGCCGGCCTTCTCCGTCGCCTCGAAGACCTTCACGCCGTAGCCGCGGCGGGCGAGTTGGTACGCGGCGGAAAGGCCACTGGGGCCCCCGCCCACCACCGCCACCTTCTGGGTCTTCTTCTCCTCGGAAAGCATGCGCAGGGGAAGCTTGGACTCCAGGCCGTAGTCCCCGATGGACCGCTCGATCTTGTTGATGCTGACGGCGGAGTCCTTGTCCTTCCGGTTGCATCCCGTCTCGCAGGGAGCGGGGCAGACCCGGCCGCACACGGAGGGAAATGGGCTGGTGTTGGTGTAGATGTACCAGGCTTCCTCCAGGGCCTGCTCCCGGGTCTTCCCCAGCTTGTCGTAATCGGCGAGGGTGGTGATGAACCCCCGGATGTTATTGCCGCTGGGACAGGTATGGGTACAGGGAGGCTTCTTCTCGACGTGCCTGGGCCGGAGGGGCGATTGCTCACGACCACCCCCGCCGGAGAATGACCTCACCCCGAGCTTCTTCTTCTTCTTTACGATCTTCGCCATAGGTCACCCCTCACGACCGATTGTGGGTGGTCGTCGTTACGCGACTGATTCCCCGCCCCGGGAGGGGCGGGGAATCCCGCGTCAATGATGAGTCATGCGTCCCGATTCCCCAGGAATCAGGAGTCTCCCGCAGCACCTTCCTTGTGCGGGACCTCGATGAAGCTGCCGCCGAAGTAGGTGTAGACGGCGCGGCCGGAATCCGTGAGCTGACGGATGGCCAGCTTGCACAGCTTCTTGTCGCACTGATCCTCACCGAACTTCTTGATCATCTCCTTGGTGAGGTCGGCCGCCTTGAACTTCTTCTTGCCCTGGTATTGAGCTACAAGCTCAAACATGGCATCGGCGACCTGATCGACTGTCACGGCCATTGGGTATCTCCTAGTGTCGCAGCTGTGCGGACCGCTTGAAGCTCAGGCCCGCGTACTTGTAATCATCGATGTGCTGCTTCGTGAACTCGATGCCGGTCAGCTCGAAGAACTTCGGCCAGCCGATGCGCTCGATGAAATCCCCCATGCGCTCGTACTTCCGGGCGTTCTCGGCCCAAACCTCCACGATCGTCCGGACCGCGCTGGTGACCTCCGGCCACCGGGGAGGATTGTTCTCGATGAAGGGGATGGCAAGCTTCGAGAACCTCGGCTCCGTGCGGGCGTTCGAGACCTTTCCGCCCACCCAGATGGAAATCCCGTCGTTCAACGCATCGGCCATGGGAAGCGCCGGGCAGACGGAGAAGCAGTTCGCACAGAACATGCAGAGCTCTTCGTCGATTTCCACCGACGCATGCCCGTTCACCTCGGCGGGCCGGATGGCAGCCGTGGGACAGGAGGCGATGACGTTGGGGATCTCGCAGAGCTTGCTGATGTCCTTGTGCTGGACCTTCGGCGGACGGCGGTGCACCCCGAGGATGGCGATGTCGGAGCAGTGCACGGCTCCGCACATGTTGAGGCAGCACGCCAGGGCGATGCGGAGCTTGCCCGGAATCGGCTTGGTTCCGTCGAAGTACTCGTGCAGATCGTCCATGACGCACTTCACGACGCCGGAGGCGTCGGTGGCGGCCGAGTGGCAGTGGACCCACCCCTGGGTATGGACGATGCTGGAAATGGCGTTCCCGATCCCGCCCACCGGATGCCCAAGGTCCGCCAGCTCGGCGATGAGGGGATCGATGTTGGCCTCATCGGTGAGGAGGAACTCACAGTTGTGCCGGCTCGTGAAGCGGAGGTGGCCTCCGCAGTACTTGTCGGCGAGATCCGCGAACTTCCGGATCCGCTTGGTGCCCATGAGGCGTGGGGAGCCCGCCCGGACCGTGAAGAGCTTGTCCCCGGACTCTCCCACGTGGACCATGACGCCGGGCTTCAGGATCTCGTGATACTTCCACTTCCCGTAGTTGTTCTTGATGACGGGGGGCAGAAACCGCGAGTAATGCGGAGGGCCGATGTCGGTTCTTCTTTCAGTTGCCATCGTATGGTTCTCCCGAAAGTCGGTTGTTCTTACAGTCTGAACGAGACGGTCTGTTTCAACCCCCTACTCGTCTTCTTCCTCTTCCTCTTCGTCGTCGCCTTCCTCGTAGTACTCCTCGTAGAAGACGTAGGGGTTGTCTCTCGGATAGGCTACCATCTCGGGGATCGGCTCGACCTCGATGGCTTCCAGGAAGTTGCCGAGCCCGACCCGTTGCATGAGCTCGCCCACGCGCTCCCGGTTCTTTCCGTGCTCGCCCCAGAACTCCCAGACCCTCTCGGCCAGGTCTTTGATCTCCTCGTAGGGCGGCTCCATCTTCGCGAAGGGAATGATGACCGACGAGAGCTGGGCACCTTCCACGATGGGAGCCTTGGACCCCAGGAGAATGGTGGCGCCAGTGTCGACGCCGGGCCGAAGGGCCTTGGGCATGGCGTTGATGCAGTGCATGCACTTCACACAGTTCGAATCATCGATGGCCAGCTCGTTCCCGTCCCACTCCATGCACTTCGTGGGGCAGTTGCCGCAGATGTCCCGCTCGATGTTCATCCCGCCGTCGGCATACGCCTTGACCTCGGCCTGGTCGATGCGGATCTCGTCCCGCCAGGTGCCGATGATGGACATGTCGGAACGGGCGATGGAAGCCACGCAGTCGTTGGGGCAGCCGGAGAACTTGAACTTGAACTTATAGGGGAAGAAGGGGCGGTGGAGCTCGTCCTGGAAGTGCATGGTGAT
>Ga0068714_10004511_pt1 | contig 15546 bp, 9 predicted proteins | sample MTBNYHSulfiMetaG_FD_62988 | JGI IMG/M metagenome (GOLD analysis project Ga0068714, IMG submission 62988) | Enrichment culture microbial communities from rom New York Harbor, USA that are MTBE-degrading - MTBE-NYH (New York Harbor Sulfidogenic)... | ecosystem: Environmental > Aquatic > Marine >...
CAGGCCGCGGTCGAGCCATTCCATCTGGCGCTGCGCGTGCACATTTCCACCCAGAAGCGCGAGAGCGGCAACTACCCACACTGCTCTTGTATACGCCGGTCGTATCGTCATGCTGTCACGCCTGTAGCCTTACTTGCTTCCAAGGTAGTAGCTGGTCATGGGATAGTGCGCGTAGCCCATCGATCGATGCGTCACGTCGTTGCGATACAGCGGGTCCTGCATCAGGCACACGTGGCGGTCCTCCGCAGGAATCGTCGTACTGTAGATGCGCAGCTCCCCATCAGCATACGTAACGATCTCCTCTCGCCAGTCGCCCAAGATATCAGCAATCTGCTGAACGCCGCCTCGGATGTCCGTCAGCAAATCGCCCTTCCACTTGGACACGCCCCGCCGGCCGAGAATCTCGCGCAACGGATCGGCGTCCCACCAGACAAGGAAGTTCTGAGGCGGCACGGGCCCGTCGATCTTGCGGCCCTGGGCCGTGTAGAAGTGCCGGCCACCGGCGCACTCCATGCCCGGATAGGTCGGATCGATGTCACCGGCGATAGCCAGGCCCAGCTCGTTATCGCGGTTCGATTCGGGAATCCCAGAGATCAGGTTCCCAGTCCGCGCGTCCCACAGGCTGGCGCCATTGTGAGGATGAGGCTCTTCGAGGATATACCAGACCTCCAGACCGGGCCGAGCCGGATCAATATCACCGAGATAGAAGCGATCGCCGTGTCCGTATCCGGTGCCCCAGAGGGTGCGACCATCGTTGTCGATCGCAATCGAGCCGGCGAGAATCTCATCGCAGCCGTCACCGTCGATGTCGCCGGTCTTGATGCTGTGCTGGCCCTGGCCCTGGTACATGAAGGGAGCCCGCTCGTTGGTCCAACGCCAGACCTTCTCCAGCCTGCGGTCCTTCAGTACCCATGCATCGATCTTCATCATGCCGTAGATGCCGCGAACCGCCAGCACCGCCGGGGTCTTGCCGTCCAGATAGGCGACGCCCATCATGTGACGAGAAGAGCGATTGCCTGTGTTGTCGCCCCAGTCCTGAACCCTGCCCCGCTTGATCCAGTCAACCTTGTCGATCTCGGTGCCGGTGGCGCCATCGTACACCGCCAGGTACTCGGGGCCCTCCATGATGAATCCGGTCCTGCCGCTGGGGAACATCTGGTCGGCGTCCGCCGCATACGGCGCGGTCCTGACACAGACCTCCGCTTTGTTGTCGCCGTCAAGATCGCGAACGACCATGGGCGTCCACCAGATTCCCATATCCACGTTCCAGCCCAGGTCGATCCGCCACAGGAATTGGCCCGTTGCGCCGTCGTAGCCGTCGTACTTGTACGAGCCTCGGTTGGGACCGACGCGGCCGGGGTCTTTTCCTCCGCCGGGATGCTTGACAACGAAGTCATAGACGCGGTCGCCATTCAAATCGCCAATGCCGACGATGGAGACTCCGCGAACATCATCCTTGAGCTTGATCGCCTTGTACTGCTGGGCCGGAGCGTTGGCCCCAAGCTCGGCCCGCGCCGACAACGCCAGCTCCGACCCACCCACCACCGGCACAACCCACCAAGCATTCGGCTGACCCAGGGGCGCATCGGCGTCAATGAAATCCGTAGTCTTGCGAACCGGCTCGGTATTCAGCTTCACCGGCTCGCCGCCAGCGCTCGAGCGATAGACGTTGAAGGCAACGTTCTCCGGGTCGGTCTTGAGCAATCGCCAACCGAGGTAGACTTTGCCCTCGCCCATCGGCAAAGCGAGCATGCCACGGTCGAGTTTCTCCTCGATCCGCTGCAAGGCCCAGCCTAGTTCGGCATTCGGGTCGTAGAGCGGGTCCATTGCGTAGAAGTTCAGGTTGGGCGGAATCTCCTCATCCGTCAGCTCGCGCAATCCGCGCTCGTTGTTCACCGGCGGGCGCGTGCCGCCCAAGCCCCGCCTGGCCGGTGGATTCTGCGCCCGAGCGAGTGACGCACACAGCACAAGTGCCAGCGAGAGTATCGCCGCATTTCGAATCACGTTGCAGACCCTCCCGAACGTACCGGCTATCGCTTACTTCCAGGGCGAGCCGGGTGTCCCGGCCGCTGAGGCCTTGGGCCTCTCGTCGAAGGGCGCCGCCCTGCCGGCGTGGACATCGTGCAAACACCGGTGCGTGGCCTTGGCGGCCTCGATCAGTTCGACGTAGGGACGATTGGTGACATCGATCAAGCCGATGTTGTAGTTTTCGCCGTCAAAACGCCCAAGGACCGGCTCGTCGCTCCATTGGAACCAGTGTGCCCCTACAAAACAGGGCAATGCCGCCGCCTGCTCGACGTAGTAGCGGTAGCCTTTGCCCCGCTCGATCTGGTCGGCCGTCTGGACCAGGCCCGCGCCCAATCCATCGGCCGGCACGCCGAGGTGAAACTCGCCGATCATGATCGGCCGGCCGGTCGCTTCGTACACGCGCCGAAGCTGCGCCGTCGGCTCGTATTCGTAGACGTTGATGCTGCACACGTCGAAGCCCCTGCCCATACGCATGACACCTTCCGGCGGCGAGCCGCCGAACCGAATGCCAAGATTCAGATGGTTCGGGTCGTATCGCTTGATCGCATCGCCGATCAGCGAGAGGTATCTCTCGAACATGCCATAGACGAATTCCACACGGCGCTGCGCCGTGTCACCCTGCGCCAGAAAGGCCTGAAGCTTCGCCTTCGTCGCGGTGTCCGGGCCATGAAGGAACAGGTCCACGACCTCGCTTTCGCGGTCCGGCCACGCCGGCTCGTTGCCGATGAAGTAACCGAGCAGCCACGGGTCGTCCTTAAGCGAGGCGCACTGCTGCCGGGCGGCCTCGTCCACGCGGCGGGCGAAATCCTCCGAGTGGACGTCGGGCATGCCCAGATACGCCGGCTCCGCCCGTGGGGTTCGGAACGTCACGACATATACCTTGCGGTCGGCCTCGTCGGAAACGCGAAACCACGACCAGTTGCCAACGGTGTTGAAGCCCCAGGCGCTCATGCGCTGCGAGACGAGATTGCGTCCGGGCTCAGGAGCCTCATCGCCGCCGCGACGACCTCCGGTACTGATACAATTCGATCCGGTCGACAGGAACAAATGGCCGTGAGGGTCCACAAACCACCACTTGCCGTCGATCTGCTCGACGCGGAAGAAACCGGTGGCTCTGGCCTGTGCGGCCTTGTAGCCGCCGTATTCGCAGTAGCCGAATTCGTCGCTGCCGCCCAGCGTGTTCCGCTCCTGATCCAGTTCCCTCTGAAGCTGCTCGCGGCTGGCGATCTTGCGCCGCCAACTCCCTCTGGCCCATTGCCCGAACTCGTCGACGTACGGTTCGGCCTCCAGGAACTTCGAGCCCTGGTCCTCTCTCGATAGTTCGATGGACCGAATCTCCAGCGTCGGCTCGTTCAGAGGATAGTCCATCACCACGCTCAGCGCCTCGACTCTCTTCAGATCGCCGAACGGCCCCCAAGTCGACAGCCAGAACGAATCCCAGCGCCGATTGTTGGCCGAAGCCAGGTCGTTGCCCCGCTGGTCTCTGCCTCGGAAGTACTGGAGCGGGACCGAGGCGCGGAGCCAGATGTTCTGCCCGAGCGGCTGGAACATCACGCGGCGCTTCCCGTCGGCTGTGTGGATCCACAGGGAGAAGCGCTGAGGCGAGGAGGCCTTCATCTCGATGACAAGATAATCGTACGACGACCAGTCCGAGGGCCATTGCGGATCGAGTTGTTCCAGTGTCCACTTATGCTCCGACACGCGGCCCTCGAAGGTGATTTTGACGGGCTGCTCCAGCGCCGGAGCGATCTCGGTCAGAAGCAGCAGCGCCAACAAGACCAGGAGTCTACACCCCCTTGTTACCAAGGAATCCAACTGGCGTCTGCGATTCGCATTCGTCGTCATGATAGGCTTCCTTTCTCAGCGTCGGGCCCGCAGTTGCGCGCGGCCGTCTTGGAGACCTTCGGCGCGGGCGGTGACACGAATCCGGCCAGGCTGTCCTTCCACCGTGCGCAGGATCAGCATGGCCTTGCCGTTGAACAACTTGTGAGTGCCGTCCTGGAACGGTTCGAGCGAGAGCGGGTTGCCGTTGCCGGCCCCGGCGACTTCAGCCGGGCCGCCGATCTCAAACTGAACGAGGTTATCAGCCAGAGGGCAAAGCGTCCCCTTCCCGTCCACCGCCTCGACCAGCACATACGCCAGATCCTCGCCGCTGGCGGTCAGTCGGGTCTGGTCGGGCGTCAGGCGAAGCCTGGCCGGCTCGCCCGCGGTGCGCATGACCGCTTCGCCGATTCTCTTGCCCGCCTTGTACGCCACCGCTTTCAGCTCACCCGGCTCGTAGACCACATCGTTCCAGCGCAGCCGGTATGTGTAGGTCACATCGTAGTAATCCGACTCGCAGTGCGCGGGATAGGCAGCGAACTCGGCAACAGCGGCCCACGTATTCTCGCGCATCTCGTTGAACTCGATCCGCACGTACCGGGCCTGCGTGTCCAGGCCGTGGAAGATCTGCTTCGGGCCGCCCCAGCGCGGCTCGCGGCTGGTCGGTTTGCTCACGATCGTCTCCCAGGCGGCCGCATCGGGCGAGACCTTGATCTCGTAGCCGTACAGCTTCTCCTCTCGCTCAAACTCGATCGCGAGGTACTTAATAGATTGGACCTGCCCGAGATCGACCTGCCACCATTGCGCGGCTTGCCCGGAAGCAGCCGTCCAGCGGGTGGCTCTGCTGCCGTCATTGGCGCTGTCAGGCATGTGATCGGTCTGGCTGGAGCTGGCGGTGGCGACCTTACCTTTGGCGAAGTTGGTCGGTCGTTCCGGGATCACGCCTTTTTGTCGGCGTCCGAGCGACTTGCCGTTGAGAAACAGCTCGGCCGAATCGCCGTTGGTGTAGACGAACACCGGAACGTTCTGCCCGATGCGGTCGGGCCAGTTCCAGTGCGGCAGGATATGGACGGTGGTCGTCTCCGGCCGCCAGTAGCTGCGATACAGATAGAATCGGTCCTTCGGAATGCCGCACAGATCGACGATGCCGAAATAGGAGCTGCGCGCCTCCTGGCTGAACGGCGTCGGCTCGCCAAGATAATCAAACCCGGTCCACACGAACTCGCCGGCGACGAAGCGATCGTCGGCCATGAGCCTGAACTCGGCGTCGGGGATATCCGACCAGTCCGCCGCGTTCAGATCGTATGAATCGACCTGGAGCTGATCGGAGTACTGATTCTTGCGGTTCGGCAGCGGCAGGTCATAGAATCCGCGTGTGCTCAGGGTGGAAGCCGATTCGCTGTAAACAATGGGTTTGTCGGGATACTTCTGCCGGTAGTTGGCGTATCTGCGGGAGTAATTCCAGCCGGTCAGATCCAGTGCATCGAAATTGGGCTGGTCGACCATGCCCGGAATATGACAGCCCATCCCCACCGGACGCGTCGGGTCGTACTTGCGAACGAAATCGCTCATGAACTTCACGCGCTCCGGCGTCACGCCCTCGCGGCCGGCGCCGATCTCGTTGCCGATCGACCAGACCACGACGCTGGGGCTGTTCCGGTCGCGCATCACCATGTTGCGAAGCTGGCGCTCGCCGAACTCTTCCAAAGGCGGCTCGCCGCGCTGCCGCCCTGCTGTTGCGTCCCACTTGTCGAAAGCCTCGTCCCAGACCACGAATCCCATTCGGTCGCACAACGCCAGCAGCTCCGGCGCCGGCGGATTGTGACTGGTGCGGATGGCGTTGACGCCCATCTCGCGCATGATCTCCAGTTGGCGCTCCATGGCCCGAGGATAGAACGCCGCACCGAGCGGGCCGTGGTCGTGGTGCAGGCAGGCGCCGTAGAGCTGAAGCCGCCGGCCGTTCAGATGGAACCCGTCGTCCGCTGTGAATTCGAACGTCCGAACGCCAAACATCGTGTCCTCCATATCGGTGACGGCGTCCCCGGTGCGGACAACGGTCTTGACGGTGTACAGATGGGGATGGTCGACGTCCCACCGCTGCGGGTTCTTGATCGTGAACGTCTGATCCACCTCGGTCGCGCCGCCAGCCGGCACGCTGGTCTGCCTCCTGCCGGAGGCGACCGACTTGCCCTGCGGGTCGAGCAGGATGACATCGATCGTCACTTTGGACTCGCCATTCAAATGATTGTCCACCGTCGATCGCACACGAACCATGGCCGATTCGTCCGTCACCTGCGGCGTGGTTACGTACGTGCCCCAGTGCGCCAGATGCACCGGCTCGCAGATCGTCATCGTCACCTTGCGGTAGATCCCCGCGCCGGGATACCACCGCGTGCCGTGCTGGCGCGTGTCGGCCTGCACCGCGACGACGTTCATCTGGCCAAACCTCACGTACGGCGTGGCATCGACGCGAAACGACATGTAGCCGTAATCCCATTCGCCGGCCAGTTGTCCGTTGACGTACACCTTCGGGAAGGCCATCACACCGTCGAAGTCGAGGTACACCCGCCGGCCCTGGTCGGCCTCGTCGAGCCGGAACGTCTTGCGATACCATCCCACACCGCGCCAGGGCAGTTTGCCCGCGTAGCCATTCTCGCTGGGGTTGAACGGTCCGGCGATGGCCCAGTCATGCGGCAGACGCACCGCCTGCCAGGCCGAATCGTCGAAATCCAACCGCGTGACATTCTCAGCCTGCTCGCCCTTGACGAACCGCCAATCCGCTGTGAGGGCGAATGATGATTCGCCCCTACCTCGCGGTGGAGCGCCGGTGCAGACCGCCGTTTGCAGTGTGCCCGTAAGAGCATACATACCCAGAGCCACTGCAAGGAACTGAACGTAGCCCACCGCAGGCGGGCCACTACAAACGCGCGTGCTTCCCATGGCCGTGTTCTCCTTTTTCGTGCCGAGGTGTTGTCCTGCCCAGAGATACCCGATGCCCTCCCGCCGGTCAAGGCATCCGCCGCAGCCCCTCCCAGCGCACGCGCCACGTGCCGTCGTCCGGGAAGCCGGGGTTCGGACGGTCGGGACAACCATCCCACCCCGCTGCCATCATTGCCACCGCCGCCAGAAGTCCCCCGTTGCCGGGCAGGTAGACCGGCAGCCGGGCCGACTGGTAGTTGTGTCCATTGGCCAAGTAACGATTCTTCTCGGCCTCGACGAACAGCGCGTCGATCGCCTTGGCCGGCTCGCCCAGGCGTGTGGCGGTCATCGCCATGACGGGATAGTCCCAACCCCACGTGCTCGGCCAGTCCCACTCGGCCATCACACGGTCGAGCGTCCGCCGCATCACCGCCGGATCGATCAGAGGCGTCTGCGGAAGGAAGCCCAGAGCACACAGCATCGAAGGATGATCCTGGAAGATCGTGTACGGTTCGGTCTCGATCGCCGCGTAGACGCCGTCACGGATGGTCGGACGCGAGAGATGGCGTATCACGCGATCCCATTGGGCGTCGCGCTCCAGGCCGAGCCGCTGCCGCCACTTCTGCGCCGTCTCCAGGGCCCAGTGCCAGTAGGCCAGTTCGAACGTCGGGTTCAGCGTGCTCCTGCGATAGCGTCCATAGCTCTCCTGAGCCGGAATCAGCGCCGGTCCCAGCACGTAGCGCTGCCCGGCCTCGTCCCACACCGGATACGACGCCATGAAAGCGGCGGTCTCGAACACGATGTCACGGTATCGCTCGAGGGTCGCGCGATCGCCATGGGCGCGGTAGCACAGCTCGGCGTAGTAGATCGGGTGCGGCTGCTGCCAGATCAGGAACACGCCCACGCTGCTGGGGCTGTCCCGCCCATCGGGCGAGGCCATCTTGGGCCAGCGAACCCCTTTGTAGCCCTGAAGCTGCGCCGTCGCCCGCGCCGCCGGCAGGATCGATCGATACCACGCCAGGCTCCGCTCCAGCAACGGCAACCGGTCCCACAGAGCGAAGTGCACCGCGTGCCACCAGTGCATCTCCAGATGGAACTTGCCGAACCAACTGTTGTAGACCAGGCCGGTCTCCTGGGGCGGGCGGTCGCCCGAGCAGTTGACCGCCATGAGGTATTGCGAGAGCACGACCCTCCGCTCCAGTTCGGCGGCGCGCGGGTCGGTGCACTGCGAAAAGTCGATTGCTCCGCCACTTCGCCAGAATCGCTCCCAATAGTCACGTGCGGCGGTCCGAACCGCTTCGAAGCCGGGCAGGGATTCCGAAATGGGCTCGGGCGAGAAGGCGAACACCACCTCCATCGAATCTCTTTCCGGCCGATCCATTTCGTACTGGTGCTGCGAGGTGCTGCGGATTCGGGTCCCCTCCGATCCGACCACGCGCACGTAGTAGCGATCCGCGTCGAGGATTCGCGTCAGGTCGGCTCGAGAGCCGGCGATCTGAGCCTGCGTCGTATGGCGGTCGGGATGGTCCCAGTCGGCGGCGTTATGCCAATCGGGATTGCCGTAGGGAAACGCCAGCAAGATCCGCAGCCGGCCTTGTTCGACGAGGGGAGATTCGATGCGAACCGCCAGGATGTCACGCGTCGGATGACAGGCCGTCAGAACCTGGACAGGTTCCCCCTCAATCTTGAACTCGCTGCGCAGCAGCCCGGCCCACAGGTCGAGCGTCTGCGATGTCTCGGCCAAGTCCTCGATGCTCACGGCCGAACCATTCGATTTCGTGAGCAACAGCCCGATCCTGCCGAGATGCAGGCGGTGCGGATTAGCACGCAGCCACTCCGCGGCCGGGGAGTAACCTCCGGAACGAGCGGCGCCGGAGGCATAGGGCACCTTGCGTCCAGCCACGTCGTACTCCTCCAGCGCATCGGCCAGCAGGTAGCCCTCGGGATTAGGGCAGGTGTGCCAGCCCCATTGCGACTGCGTGCACAGCGGCGTCCCGGCGCGCCGGGACTCGGGGAACATCTGAAGGCCGGTGATATCGGCGGTGAATGCAAACTGGCCGTTGCCGACACTCAGCCCAGTCAGCGTATCCGGGCGCGTCAGCGTGACATTGTGCCGTGTCACCAGGGCATGACGGTCGATGCGCCCTTCCGCCTCGACATTGGCGGATGGCAGCCTCAACCCCGCAGGAGCTGGGGATGGCTTGGAGAATGCGCCGTTCCCAAGCAGCGATTGAGGTTGCCACAGCAACAAACCGGCGACTGCTAACAACGTCAGTCTTTCAATCATCTTGGCCCTCGACACACAGGTTACGAATGGGCTTCTACTTTCGCGTGCCGCTGGCATCAATGACCTTGGCGCCGCCGGGCCCGAGCGTCTTGCGGATGGCGAACACGTCCGTCCGCTCGATCTGCCGAGCCATCGCGCCGGCGGCCTCGGCGACCTGATCGGGACTCTTGAACCCGCAGACCGCCACGTGGATTGCCGGGTGCATCAGCGTGGCGGCCAGAATCAATTGGTACAGGGTCAATCCGTACCGCCGGGCCATTGGCGAAAGCGACTGAACCGCCTGGCACAGATCGCGAAATCGCTGCCCCTGAAAATCCGGATGATGCTTGCGAAAATCATCGAACGTCTCGTCGCCGCGGTACTTGCCGGTCAGCATACCCTTATGCATGGGTGAGTAGATCATCACGCCAAGGTCCTGCCCCTGGCAATAGGGCAACAGGTCGTCTTCGCCCACCGGATCAATCAGGCTGTACGGAGGCTGCACGACGTCGTAGGGCCCGAAACGCCGCTGGGCCCGCACCTGTTCGACGCTGTGATTGCTCACGCCGACCGCGCGCACCTTGCCTTGTTCGCGCAACTGATCGAGCACGCCGGCCACCTCCTCCAGCGGAGTCATCAGGTCGTAGAAGTGCAGAAGGTACAGATCGATCCTCTCGACGCCCAGACGCTTCAGTGATGCCTCGCATCGTTCGATCAGGTGGTCCCGGCTAAGGTCGGGATACCGCGAGCCGTCCGGATTGAAGTGGTTGTACGCCTTTGTGCAGACGACGATTTCGTCCCGTGGGAGCTCGCGGATGGCCTCGCCCAGAGTGCTCTCGCCGTACCCGTCGCCATAGGCATCGGCCGTGTCGAAGAAGTTGATCCCTTTGTCTGACGCCAGCCGGACCGCCGCGAGAATCTGCCGCTTGTCCACGTCGCCCCAGAAGCGGGGACTCAACTGCCACGTGCCGAAGGCAACCGGTGACACCGACAGCCCGCTTCGTCCCAGTCGAACTCGTTCCATACGTCGAACGACCTCCCGATTCGTGTTATGCGTCTGCCGGAATGCCCGTCAATCCGCCGGCTTGCAGGGGCAAAGCATACTTCGCCCCCGCGTATGCCCTGACGGGCCCACCAGAAACAGCGTGCCAGTATACCCGATGCGATCGGTAAGATGAACACCGATCCCCGGCCGGGTATGCCCTCCCGAGCACAGTATGAACGAGGTGACGTTTGACAGGGGACATTCGAGGTGGTCTACTACGTTCTTTCGGAGCGGGGGTCGGGCCGTCCATAGGGGCGAACGATCATTCGCCTGAGTGTCGACGAAAGACGAAAGGTTCGGAATGGCTGAAGCGAAGTACATCCTGGCGCTCGATCAGGGAACCACCAGCTCCCGCGCGTTGCTCGTGGACCGGCAAGGCAAGATCTGCTCGGTCGCTCAGAAGGAATTCCAGCAGATCTTCCCCCAGAGCGGCTGGGTCGAGCACGATCCGAACGAGATCTGGTCGAGTCAGGCCAGCGTCGCCGCCGAGGCCATGGCCAAGCTGAACCTCGATGCGGCGCAGATCGCCGCTGTCGGGATCACGAATCAGCGTGAGACCGCCCTCGTCTGGGACCGCCGGACGGGCGAGCCCATTCACCACGCCATCGTCTGGCAGGACCGGCGGACCTCGGGGTTCTGTGATGAGCTGCGGGCCGCGGGACACGCCGACATGATTCAGCAGAAGACCGGGCTGGTCATCGACGCCTATTTCTCCGCGACGAAGGTCCGCTGGATTCTCGATCACGTCCCCGGCGGATCGGCGCGGGCTCAGGCGGGAGAACTGGCCTTCGGCACCGTCGATTCGTGGCTGGTGTGGAAGCTGACCAACGGTCGCGTCCACGCCACCGACATCTCGAACGCCAGTCGGACGTTGCTGTTCAACATCCACGATCAGAGATGGGACGACGAGTTGTGCGAGCTGCTTGGGGTCCCTTCATCTATGCTCCCCGAGGTCAGGAGCTGTAGCGAGGTGGTCGGTGTGACCGCGACCACATTTCCGGCCGCTAATGTCCCCATCGCCGGCATCGCGGGCGATCAGCAGGCCGCCATGTTCGGCCAGATGTGCACGGAAGAGGGGATGATCAAGAACACCTACGGCACCGGCTGCTTCATCATGATGAACACGGGGCAGAAGGCCAGGCGATCCAAGAACAACCTGCTGACCACCATCGCCTGGAAGCTGGGCGACCAAGTGACCTATGCTCTGGAGGGAAGCATCTTCATCGGCGGCGCGGTCGTGCAGTGGCTTCGTGACGGCCTGCGCTGCATCGACAGATCCGAGCAGGTCGAGGCGCTGGCCGACTCGGTCGAGAACAACGGTGGCGTGTACATGGTCCCGGCGTTCGCCGGACTCGGGGCGCCGTATTGGGATCAGTATGCCCGCGGCGCCATCTTCGGCATCACGCGGGGAACGACCAGCGCCCACATCGCGAGGGCCTGCGTCGAGTCGATTGCCTTTCAGACCAAGGACGTGCTGGACGCGATGGCCGACGACGCGGGTATCCCGATCGCCGAGCTTCGCGTCGACGGCGGCGCATCGGTCAACGACCGCCTGATGGAATTCCAGGCGGGACTGACCGGGGTGAAAGTCGTCCGGCCCCAAACGCTGGAGACCACCGCGATGGGCGCCGCGTTCTTCGCAGGCCTAGCCGTCGGGTACTGGAAGGGCTTGGGCGAGATCCGGAAGATCTGGAAGAAGGGAGCTCAGTTCGAATCCCACATGGCACCCGAGACGCGAGCCGAGCTTCTGAAGAACTGGCACAAGGCCGTGGGCAGGGTGCGGGATTGGGACCGATAAGAACATTGGAATGGTGGAATGATGGAATAATGGAATGATGAGTGAGCCGCCGACGTGCCGCCCAATATTCCAACATTCCATTATTCCAGTATTCCAATCGGTTTGACCGAATTGGAGACTTGTGTATGAGCGAATTTGTAGCGGAATTCATGGGGACGATGATTCTGGTTCTGCTCGGCGACGGCGTGGTCGCCAACGTCTGCCTCAAGGGCACCAAGGGAAACGCCGGCGGCTGGATCGTGATCACGATGGGCTGGGGACTGGCCGTCTTCGTCGCCGTCGCAATCACGGGCGAGTTCAGCGGCGCACACATCAACCCTGCTGTGACGATCGCGCTGGCGGCGGCCGGGAAGTTCGCGATGGCCAAGGTTCCGCTGTTCCTCGCCGCCCAGTTCCTTGGCGGTGCGGCCGGTGCGTTCCTCGTCTGGCTGTTCTACAAAGACCATTACGACATCAGCACCGACCCGGCCACGATCCTCGGCACCTTTGCCACGGGCCCGGCGATTCGCAACCCCCTTCGGAACCTCTTGTGCGAAGTGATCGGCACCTTCGTGCTGCTGCTGGCCGTGCTGTACGCCTCCTGTCCGACGTTCACCTCCGGGACCGAGAAGGTCAAGGTGGGCATGGGTTGCCTCGGCGCCATCCCCGTCGCGCTGGTCGTGATGGGGATCGGACTATCCCTCGGCGGAACAACCGGCTACGCCATCAATCCGGCACGCGACCTGGGACCGCGCCTGATACACCAACTGGTGCCGATCAAGAACAAAGGAACGAGCGACTGGACGTATAGCTGGATCCCCATCGTCGGCCCGATCCTCGGCGCCCTGCTGGCGGCCTTCATCTACGGTCTCTGGCCAGCCGCCTGACGGAAACAGGCGAGCTCGCAAGGATCAAAGCAAAAATCAAATAGCAAAGTGCAAAATGGAGGAAGTCATCCGCCGAAGGCGGATTCCGCCATTTTGAGCTTTGCTCTTTGCACTTTGATACTCGGTCTTAGTGGAATTGGTGTGCCGTGCACACCCTACCCTCTGAAGAATACGGTCGGGCGACGAGAATACGTGTTTGTACGTATTGAACCGGAGCGCACGGAATGAGAGAATAGACTTTCGGGAGGGGTGTGCGCTTCGGTGGCAACGGCCCACCATGGCGGGTCGGTCAGCAAGACCGGGGGGAGGCTGAGGAACAAATCATGGCGGCGAGGAAGATATTGAACCGGCTTCACTTGATCGGAATGCTCTGGTTCACCCTTTGCGTCGGCTATCTCCTCGTGGCCGCGTTGCGCCAGGCAGGATTCCGCTGGTGGGCGGTCTTCTCGTTCTCGGGCCACTCGGCACTGATGATCATCCTTGTGGCCAGCCTCTACCTCTTCGCCCTGTTGCGAGGGGTCGCCCGATCCGGACACATCGAGGAGGAGCACCCTCTGACCAGCAGCGACTACTACATGGGTCTCTACGTGTCGGCGCCTTTGCTCGGCGGCGCGGCGGCCGTCCTGGGGATGGCCGGCGTCCGCGAGATGAGCCGGTTCCTGTTCGGCGTCGCCCTGGGCACGCTGGGAACGACGTTTCTGGTCTGGATGGTGGTCGACCCGCTGGCTTCCCTGATCGAGACGCTTCTGCCGGCCAGCCGCAGACACCGCGCCGAGCGCACTGGCAGGAGCCACGCCGCACCATCCTGATGCGTTGACCACGAGGACCACGCATTCTCTCCCGACAATGCGGGCCTCCCCGCCCGGTCCAGCAGCCCGGAACACCGCCCAAGCAGATTGACCCACGCGCTCGCACGGATCATAATGAGCCTGGATATCCAGGGAATGGTCCCATGGCGGCTTCAACTCAGCAGGGTACCGATGGGCGCCAGAATGCGGAGACGCACGATCTGCCTTGAGACTATCACCCAAGTCGGGAAGGACAGCGAAGGAGCGCGACGATGTTCAAGAGCGTGAAGAACCGGGTGTGGGCGTTCGACGCCGAATGGATTCCCGATCCGCTGGCAGGTCGGCTGTTGTACAAGCTGCCGGTTGAGATACCCGACAGGGAGGTCGTCGAGGTCATGTGGAAGAAAGGCGGCGCAAGCGAGGAGGACCCGACGCCTTACCTCAAAACGGTGCTGTGTCGGATCGTATCCATCGCGGCGGTCGAGCGGCATCAGACCGGCAACGATGTGAAGCTCCATCTGCTGTCGCTGCCGCGCGACAGTCACGACCCGGCTCAGACCGAGGAGCGACATGTAGTGGGCACCTTTCTGAGTAAAGCGGGACAGTACAAGCCGCAGCTCGTCGGCTTCAACTCCGCCAGCGCCGACCTGAAGGCGTTGATCCAGCGAGGCGTTGTCCTGGGCCTGTCCATGCCGGATTTCTGCAAGCGTCCGAACAAACCCTGGGAGGGCGAAGACTACTTCGACAGCCGCAACAGCGAAGCCAGTGTGGATCTCAAGGAGGTCATCGCCGGCTGGGGTAAGGCGACCCCGTCTCTCAACGAGATCGCCACGCTCTCCGGCATCCCTGGCAAGATGGACGTCGACGGCGAGCAGGTCGCGGCCCTTTGGCTCGACGGCCACCTCGACAAGATCATCGCTTACAACGAGTTCGACGCGCTGACAACGTACCTGCTCTGGCTGCGAATCGCTCATTTCGGAGGTCATTTCAGCACGGAGCAATACGACCGGGAGCAGAGTCTCGTCCGCGAAATGATCGGCGTGGGAATTCGTGACAACGGCAAGGACCATCTCCAGGACTTCCTCGACGAATGGGACCGCCTCAGAGGTTGTCTCGAAGAAGACCAGGTCGCCGGTCATAGCGTGGGATAGGTGGTTCTGCCATGCCAAATCCGTATCGTTAGCAATCACAGACAGGAGACGTGATACATGAGAAGACTCTCTGGACCAGCCATCCTGTTTTTGCTCGTGACATGGGTCAGCGGCATCGCGGCCGCCCCGAGAGACCCACAGGGGCGACCGTTGATTCGTAAGCTCGGTACGATCGACTGCGATCTCGTGGAGACCACGCCCATCGTGTTTCAGGGAAAGCTGTACCGCTGCGAATGGGTGCGTACGAGCTACAAAGGCAACGAGCTGGGTGCGAACTACTCGCGTCTGGTCGAGGTCCGCACAGGCGAGACAACCGCGCCGCTGGCACGAGGCTGCGCCTTCTCCAGCGCGTTCGTCGATGGGGACACCGTCTATGTCACCGGCACCAGCACCGAGCAGGGCTGGACCGGCCAGCGCGTCGAGATGTTCGCCTCCCGGGACCTGAAGCAGTGGGAGCACTGGACCGCACTGGATCTGGACGGGTTCGGCATCTGCAATACGTCGATCTGCAAAGCCGATGACCGGTACGTGATGATGTTCGAGATTCACAAGCCCGAGGACCAGGCCGGAGTGGCCTTCACGGCCCGGTTTGCCACCTCGAAGGACCTGCGGAACTGGGAGGTCACACCGCCCGAGTGCGTCTACACCAAGGACCGCTATAGCGCGCCTCATTGCCTGCGCTACCTGGACGGCTACTTTTACGATTTCTACCTGGAAGCCCATGACGGGTACGAGATGCGTGTGGTGCGTTCGCCGGACCTGATCCACTGGGAGCCAAGCCCGCTGAATCCGGTGCTGAAGGCCTCGGCACAGGACAAGCAGATCGCCAACCCGAAACTTACCGCCGAGCAGCGGCAGGGCATC
>Ga0068714_10004513_pt1 | contig 15544 bp, 14 predicted proteins | sample MTBNYHSulfiMetaG_FD_62988 | JGI IMG/M metagenome (GOLD analysis project Ga0068714, IMG submission 62988) | Enrichment culture microbial communities from rom New York Harbor, USA that are MTBE-degrading - MTBE-NYH (New York Harbor Sulfidogenic)... | ecosystem: Environmental > Aquatic > Marine >...
GCCGGCCGGGGCCGGCCCACCCCCGGGCGGCGAACCCCCTGAGACGGACGGGGTAGGACCGGACCCGATGCGCGGTGCTGCTCCGCGCCCCCTTCCCTTGGAGGCGGAGGACCGAGTGATGAATCGACCCCCCTGGACCATGGCCCTGCTGCTGGCTGCGGGCTCGTCGGTGGTGTCCGGAAGCTCGTGATCCCCTCTTCCCTGGGGTACGGGAACCAGGCCGTCGGCCAGGTCCCGCGAAACTCGGTGCTCGTGTTCGAGGTCAATCTCCTGGCTCTGGAGTAGGGCCGGCGGGCCTATGGATACCCTTCGGTACGTCCTGGGAGTGATGCTGGTGGTGGGGGTTCCGCCGGCCGTGGTCTTCTGGTTCGCCATCCACCCTCTGACCCGTTTCTGGCGGCGGCTCGGGGCGACGGCCTCCTATCTAACGCTTGCCGCAGGGTTCCTCATCCTGTGCGTGGTGCTCTACCGGTACCGGGTGGCCCTCCTGGGCAGGGACCTCGGGACGAGCTGGGTCCTCCTGGTTCCCGGCCTGGGCCTCTACGCCGTCTCGGGCTGGATCTCCTTCCTCACCAAGAAGCACCTGGATCTCAAGACCTTCGTGGGCGTCCCGGAGATCTCCGGGAGCCCGGCCGGGGGGAGCCTCATCCAGGAGGGCGTCTATGGGGCCATCCGGCACCCCCGGTACGCCTCGGTGATCATCGGCACGGCGGGGTTCGCCATGGTGGTCAACTACGTCGGCGCGTATCTGATGGTGCTGGGGAGCATCGCCGCCCTCCTGCTGGTGGCCGCCCTGGAGGAGCGCGAGCTCGTGGATCGTTTCGGGGCGGCCTACGAGGACTACCGGGCCCGGGTCCCGGCGTTCATCCCGAGGTCTTCGCGAACGCCCCCATCGAAGTGAAGGCGCCTCGGCAACCCGCCGGTCGTGGGCAGTCGTTGCCCCTGACCCCGCCGGTCGCAAGGGCGGTCATGCCCTCTGACCGGGCGGTCCCGGAGGCGGCCATGGCCCCCGACCCGCCCGGGAGCTCAGAGCTCGAAGATCTCGAAGGAACCGCAGGCGAGGTCCGCCGCGAGCATCCTGCCGGCCAGGGACGGATCCTTCCCGCATAGGATGAGCGCTCCTTCGCTGCACTGGACGGCCGCGGCCAGGGCGATGGCCGGGGCCAGGCACCCGAGGTGCCGCTCCGCGCCTCCCTCCTCCCCGAAGAGGTCCGGCGGGGCCGGCTGGCCGGGCAGGACGGTGGTCACGATGCAGCTCCACCCGGCCACCGCTGCCGTCACGAGAGGGACGCCCATCTCCCGGGCGCACTCCAGCAGCAGCTTCTTCACGGCCACCCCGCCGAGCCCGTCGAACACTACGCCGACCTCGCGGAAGAGGGTGCGGAACCCTTCCCGGTCGAGGCTCTGGGACGTCGCCCGGATCTCCACGGCGGGATTGATGGCCGCGGCCCGTCGCCTTGCGGCCTCGGTCTTGGCCATTCCCAGGGTATCCCGCTCCGAGAGCAGCTGCCGGTTCAGGTTGCTCTCCTCGAAGCGGTCCCCGTCCGCGACCAGGATCGTGCCGACCCCCATCCGCGCCAGGGACTCCAGGAGATGCCCGCCCAGGCCCCCCAGCCCCGCCAGCCCGGCCCGGGACGAGAGGAGCCGCTCCTGGTCGGCGGGAGAGAGCTCACGGCCGTTGCGGAGGTAGCGGGCCGGCGTGATGCCGTGCCGCAGGGCGAGGATCTGGAGGTCACGGATGCCGTGCCCGGTTTCCCGGGAGAGTGCCGTCAGATGCTCCTCCGAGACCGCGTGGAGGGGCGGTCCGCCGGCGCAGGCCTCTTCCCGGGCCAGGGACCTCATCCTGGCGAGGATCGCTTCGGCCTGCATCACCCTCCCCCCACCGGGGGAAAGAGGCCCACCCTGTCCCCCTCCGCCAGCACCTGGTCGTCTTTCGCCTGCTTCCCGTTGACGAACCGCAGCTTCACCTCGCCGGGCGGGATCCCGAGCATGCCCATGAGCCCGGCCAGGTCCGTGGACTCGGGCACGGCCAGCTCGCCCCCGGGCGGGCCGTAGGAAGCCAGCGTTGCGTAGCACTTCAGCGTGATGACGGGCACGGCCTTGTCCTTCGGCAACCTTCAGGAAATCACGGATTCGTCATGCGGAGCCTGACAGGCTCCTCCTCCAGTTCCGCGAGCCGGCCACGGAGCTGATCCAGCTTCACCGCGACATCGTCCACCTCGGCTTCCGCGAACCGCCCCTCCAGCTCTCCCGCCCGGAGGAGGTCCAGGATGCGGGAGGCCGGGACCAGGACGCCTCGCCGGAGGAGAGGGGGTCCGAGCTCGCCGATGAGCAGGTTGAAGAGCTTGAGGGTGGCCAGTCCCGGCTCGCCCCTGTGCTCCTCCCCGGCAGCCGCCGCGTGGCTGATGGAGGAGCGGAAGGAGGCGTACGTCCCCCCCTTCCTCAGCGTGGCCCCCGCCAGCCCCGGCAGGGAGGCGGAGAGCGCCACCACCGATCCGGGGCCCACCAGGGAGGTCCCCGGGTCGTCGACGGGTCGTCCGTCCAGGAAGATGGTCTGCACCCGTTCCGTCAGGTAATCCGGGGGGATCCCCGGGGCGCCGAGGAGGAAGTCCGTCATCCTGGTGCCGGGGGTGACGGGGACGAAGACACCCTGCTGGAAGAGAGGGGAGAGGGCCCATCCCAAGGACCCGGAACACCTCAGGACCAGATCGAGCATCCGGCCGCTAACCCTTTCGACGACCTTCCCCGGCTACCACTGGAAGACCTTGTCCAGCTCCTCGTCCGGCACGTCGAAGACCACGTCGTGGGGGGGCAGCTTCTCCCGGCTGAAGTAGCGGGGGAGCCGGTCGTCCTTCGCCGTGAAGCCCGCCCTGCGGTTGAAGTCCCGTTCGTTCTCCAGGACCGATTTGCCCAGGGCCACCACGTCGTCCCCCGTGAGGGAGAGCCCGTAGAAGGAGTTGAGAAGGTCCAGGAGGGCCTGGAAGGTCTCGGGCTGGTCCAGGACCGCGAAGGCGATGAACAGACACATCCCGGTGGAGTCCACGGCCGCGGTGGCGATCTGGAGATCGCGGGACAGCTGGGCTTGCCCGGCGGGCTTCAGGGGATCCACGTCCCCGCCCACCTTGAGGATGTTCGCCGTCACCGCGTACCCGGCCGTATGGTCGGCCCCCTGTGGGGTGGTGGCGTAGGTCACTCCGATCCCCTTGACCGCCCTGGGATCGTAGGCCGGCATGGCCTGCCCCTTGACCACGGGTGCCCGCTCGATGCCGTAGGCCTTGGCCGTGACCGCTGCCCCGCTCCCCAGGATCCTTCCCATGGGAGTGCCCTGGCCGACCTCGTGCACCAGCCGGATGGCGCCCGCCCCGTCGCCGAAGGGGAGCACCCCGGCCTCCATGGCCACCCCGATGGTCACGCCCATCTCGATGGTGTCCAGCCCGTAGTCGTCGTCCAGGAAGTCCAGCTGTGCGATGGCGTCCAGGTCGGAGATGCCGCAGTTGCCTCCGTGGGCCCAGACGGTCTCGTACTCGGGCTGCTTGGTCCGGAAGTTCCCGTCCTTGTCCGGAAACGTCCCGGAGCACTGGATGACGCAGCCGCGACTACAGGGGTGGGTGGTGTCCCCGCCCCGCTCGGTCATGAGCTCGGCCTGGGTCTCGCCGCTGATCTTGGCGGCGTCCTCGAACCTCCCCTCGCGAAAGTTCCGGGTAGGATACCCGCCCGCCTCGTTGAGGACGTTGGTCAGGACGTTGGTGCCGTAGGCGGGGAGCCCCTGACCCGTAACGGGATGGCGGCGAAGCCCCTCGGCGAACCGCTTGTTGGCGTCCTTGAACGCCTTCGGATCCTTGGGCTGGCGGCTCCTGGCCCCCGTGCCGTCCAGGAGGATGACCTTGATCCCCTTCGATCCCATGACGGCACCGACCCCGCCCCGCCCGGCATGGCGCGTGGGCCGGCCCTCCACGTCCGTGACGGCCACCGTGGAGTTGGCCAGCCGCATCTCCCCGGCCGTCCCGATGGAGAGCATGGCCCCGTTCTTCCCGTAGACGGGGAAGAACCGCTCCATGAGCTGGTAGTTGGTCAGCATCTTCAGGTCGTTGTCCTTCTCGACGCTGACGCCCTTGGCGGAGACGGTCACCCGGTAGAGGTCGTCTCCCTGGCGCCCTCCCTCCAGGACGATGGCGGCGTAGCCCAGCTTGGACAGGACCTGGGCTCCCGCGCCCCCGGAATTGGCCTCCTTGATGCCACCGGTGAGGGGGCTCTTGCACCCCACGGAGAGCCGCCCGGAGGAGGCCGCGGCGGTTCCGCTGAGCAGGCCCGGAGCGATGACCAGCTTGTTCTCCGGTCCCAGGGGGTGGCAGTCCGCTGGGACCTCCGCGTTGATGATGGCCGAGGTCAGGGCCCTTCCCCCCAGCCCCGCGTAGGGCCCGAGGGGCTCTTCCAGGAAGGCCGGTCCACCTTCGGCTCCGACATCGATGCGCAGGATCCTGTCCATGGGGTCCTCCCGGTTCCGCCGGTTCAGCAACCGTCAACCTCGTTTCCTACCGACAGGATAGGGGCCCCGGGAATGAAAAGAAAGAAGATCGGAGACGGGATGAACGATTCACCCCTCCGTGGCCCGCCCGCCCCCCGGGCCGCAGGAATCGCGGATGACCTCGTGGTAGATCACCGAGTAGTACCGGAAGCGGGCCGGCATGTGGGAGCCGACGGAAGCGAGCACCACCACCACCAGCAAGATCGGCAGCCGGTAATCCCAGGCGAAGGGCACGGCGCAGATCAGGGCCAGCTTCGTCATGGTCATGAGGCCGCGTCCCTGGTGAAACCAGAGGAGCCGGACCCCGGACTCCACCACGGCCAACGCCAGGCCGGTCCCGAGGGTCAGCCAGAGGATCGTCGTCAGGTGGTCGGGAGGCACGTCGAAGGCGTGGCCTCCCAGGAGGATCCCCATGGCGGCCAGGTGGGCCGTCCGGAGTCCGATGTTCAAGGCTCGGGTCACTTCACGACTCCGGGTCTCCGGTGAGGGGATGGGGCGAATCCCAGCGGCCACGACGCCTGGGAATGTGAGGCGCCCTCCGGCGGCCACGACGCCTGGGAATGTGAGGCGCCCTCCGTCGGAGGGGCAAGGTGGACGGGTGGGGAGGTTTCCCATTCTTCCGCCGGGCCCTGGGGAGGGGGGCAGGCCAGGACGTGGAAGAGGCGAAGCGGGCAGGCCGGGCAGCAGGCGCGAATCGGGCGGCCCCGGCGCCCGAGAGAAACGCGCAGGTTACGCAGCGAGTCGAGGGGGGCCGAGGGACGGGCGTGAAGATCCGGGGACTCCTGCGTGCGGCAATCCCCGCCCCTCGGGCTTTTTACGAACCGCGAGCGGCTGCGCCCGGCCCGGGAGCCCCCCCCCAATCACGCATCTTGTCACCACGCCGAACTCGCCGGTAGGGTTTGGCGTCTATTTGAACCCCAACCCTACATTGAACCTTATGCGCAGCCGTCCATAGATTGATTGGGGGTGAATAGCCCCCCCAATCCTGATGGCTGCGGAAAGGGAAGGCCAACGAGTGCGTTCGGGGGTCGCTTCTCCACCTCCCACGGCCTTCAAGCCCTGATCCGGTTCCCCCAACACCCAATCCGGGGCCTTCAAACCGTGAGTCGAGGCCTTCACACCCCGATTCCCACCTCCGGATCGCCCCTGGTCCTAATTTCACGGACCCATCCGAGGTCACCTCTCCATGTTGGGGAACGTCCCGGGAGGGATGGGGGACATCTCGCTCCAGGGAACGATTCACATCCCCGGCTACCTTTCCCCCTTACCCCGGGGCAAGACCGGCCCGTGAAGACCTCGGGCGGGCCGTTGCCGCGGGACCCGGCGGCTCTCAGGTCCCCCCTCGCAGCTCCCGGGTCTTCCTCTCGATCTTCTCCTCGTACTCGGTCCGAAGCTCCCCGTCCATCCCCTCGGAACTGAGGAAGAACAGGGCCTCCTGGCAATGGTCCAGGGCCTCCTGGCAATGGCCCAGGGCCTTCTGCCCGTTTCCGACGAATGCTTCCTTCTCGGCTTCCCGCAGATAGCCGTCCAGCTGAGTCTCTTGGATGAACCGGCGCGCCAGGTGCTCCGACTCGTCCAGGATCGGGTGGCCCACGCCGTAGTCGCGGCGGGCTTCATCGATCACAAGCAAGGCCTCGGTCGCCTCCGTTACGGTGCTCTCTGGCGTCACCATGAGGTCGTCACATCGCTCCACGCGGGTCCTGATGGCCTTCGTTGAGTCCACAACGCCCTGGGCTTCTGGCAGAGTCTGGACGAGCCGGACGATCAGGGGCACTTCCGTGGCTTTGCAGGTGTCGCACATGCCGTTGGCGGAGATGGGGAGTATCCAACCGGACCTTCCGCACCACTTGCAGGTTGCCATGGACCCCTCTCCTTCTCCCAACCGATGGTAGCGGCGGCGCCCCGGTTGCGAATATCCTAGCTGGCGGAGACCGTGCCAGCAGACTTGTCCGGGGGAAGGAACTTCTGAGGGCCGGACACGGTCGTACCCCGGATGGCTGGAACTGTCGAACGGAGGGAACGGGGATCGCCACACCCTGAGAGCCGGGGCGGCGTCGAGCCCTGAGAGCCGAGGCGGGGTCGAGCCTTGGGAGCCGGGTATGATTGCACTGTGGGAGCCGGGGGCATGAGACTCACCATTGAGAAGGACCGGGAGAGAATCAAGAGATACGGTCACATGCGCCCCGCGCCGGCCTGGGGCGCCGGACGGTGCTCTGCCTTGTGCCCTGGCACCTCGCGGGCATGCACCCTTGAGCAGGGCCACAGGGGTCCCCACGTCGCCCACGGGCTGTTCCGGAGGGTGGTGGCGGTATGGGACGCCGGTATCAAGAGTCCTACGACCCGCGCTCGAGGGTCCGCCGGAGAGGCCAAGAAGGTGCCGTCGGTTGTTGTACGGAGAGAGCGCCGCGATGGGGGACTGGTGGCGTCCATCAGGGGTCTTCGGGGCCGCATCAGCCGACGAGCCCCGTCCATGGAGGGAGTCTTCCTCGTGATCCTGGGCCTCGGCATGGTGTGGTTCGCCGTAGAGGCGGCCCTCCGGATTCTCGGTTGGCGCTGAGTGGACGCTTCCCGGGTGGACCTTGACGAAGGAGACCGCGAAGGACGCCCGGGCGGATTCGGGTGGCCCCCCGGGTCTTGCCCCCCACCGGGCCCGGGTCCCAGTCTGTCCCGGGCAGACCTGGGTCCACCTTGGGACGGAGCATGATGATGGAAGGGAATCCGGCAGTTTCCGGGCACGGCCAAGGTGCGCCAGCAGATCCTTGGGAGACTCCGGCATTGGAGGTCGCTCCTGGGCTGACAAGGCACGACCTGCCCACGCCGGCGCTCCTCGTCGACCTGGACCTCATGGAAGCCAATATCGAGAGGATGAGCCGCTTTCTTCGCGAGGCGTCCATGGGGCTCCGGCCCCACGCGAAGACGCACAAGTGCCCCGAGATCGCCCGGCGGCAGATGGAGGCCGGCGCGAACGGCGTCTGCGCGAGTCATATGGGTGAGGCCGAGGCCATGGCGGACGCCGGGATCCCGGGGATCCTGATCACCAGCGAGATGGTGGGCCGCAACAAGATCGAGCGGCTCGTCCGCCTCACGCGGCGGGCTCCCGACACCATGTCGGTGGTGGACAATGCCGTCCACGCGGCGGAGCTCAACGATGCGGCCCGCGCCGCCGGTATCCTGCTCAACGTCCTCATCGACGTCGACCCGGCCGAGCGCCGCACGGGGATTCCCGCCGGAGCCCCCGCGCTGGGCCTGGCCGAGACCATCGCCCGGCTCCCCAACCTGCGTCTGCGCGGCCTGCACTGTTACAGCGGCGACGCATCCCACATGGTCGGCTTCGAGGCCCGCCGGGACTACTCCAGGGAGGCCATGCTCCCGGCCATCGATACGTTCAGGAGGCTGCGGGAGCTCGGCATGCCGGTGGAGATCATGTCGGGCGGCAGCACCGGCACCTACAACATCGATTCGGCCCTGGAGGGCATGACCGAGCTCCAGTGCGGCTCGTACCTCTTCATGGACATGGAGTATGCGCAGATCGGGGGCCGGGGAGGTCCGGTCTACGAGGACTTCCACCAGTCCCTGACCGTCCTGGCGACGGTCATCAGCCGGAGCTATCCCAACCACGCCACCGTCGATGCCGGGCGCAAGGCGTTCTCCACCGACAAGCCCTTTTGCCCGATCCTCAAGGGGATCAGCGGAGTGACGTACACTTTCGCCGGGGACGAGCACGGGATCCTGGAGCTGGAAGGACCGAGTCGGGAGGTCCGGTTGGGAGACCGCCTGGAGTTCGTCATCCCCCACTGCGATCCCAGCGTGAATCTCTACGACCGGATCTACGCCCTGCGCGGCGACCGGGTGGAAGCGGTCTGGCCCATCGCTCGAGGGTACTAGGGAAAGGTGCGCAGGCCCTCGAGGTGCTGGCCACACGGCCCGCGCCCTTGCCGGACCGGGGCGCCGGGGGCCGACTGGACCCACATGCGGGTCTTCAAGCTGAAGAGCTTCGCCGCCCTGGACGGATTCTCCGCGGGACGGGACGCGGCCACCGCCCGGGCATTCCCCGATCCGAGCCAGCGACCCAGCTCGGGGGAGATGCGGGACCTGGTGAGGCAGGAGCTCTGGCGTGACTTCTGAAGGCGGGAGGGGCGGCTGAGCACCTCAGCCGGAGCACCTCAGCCGGAGCACCCGTTGTCCTTCATCCAATCCTCCAGGACCTTGATCCCGGCGGCATACGCGTCCAGTTCGTTTTGACGGTAGTTGTTGGGGTTCTGGAGCCACCCCCCGAACCCGCCGGCGGCATGGTCGCGGGCCCAGCGGCACGTCGCCTGGTGAACCCTCTCGTGGGCACAGTCGGCTATCCGGACTACCGGGGGCTGGGAGTCGTAGTAGGCTCGATTCCCGAGGATGACACAGGAGTTCAGCTCGGTCCCCATGGGTGAGGAGGCGCCCCCAAGCTCCGCCTTGAGCTTGTCGTCGTACTCGATTCCGCTTTGCCCCTGCGCGGGGTGGCTGGAGGCATAGGCCTCTCGCGTCCTCCGGAGGCCTTCGAGAACCTCGGCGACCTTACCGCAGTCTGGATTCCCCTCGCCGGCGTCCACTCCCGAGGTCAGGAGGCGTTGGAGGGCCGTGCTGCCCGGGGTGGCCGCTCCCTCGGTAGGGTCGAACTCCGGCTTCCTTCCCTGATCTCCGGGCAGGTCGTCGCAGAGACCCTCCTCCTGAAACCGCGGGGCTTCCGCCCCCGCAAACGGCGTTGTGGGGCCAGGCCAGGGTCCGGAGGGCGCGTCCAGGGGAGGCCACTCCCGGGGCGCCGTTGCTGCCCGGCGGTTCGCCGCGCTCCCGTCCACGAGCAGATACAGCCAGGCCTTGGTGGCCATGTCGAGGTAATCGGGCGTTCCGCTTCGCCGAGGACTGGACCCCGGCCCGGACGCGGTCCTCAATGCGGCGTCGAGATGGGCCAGGTCCATGAGGTCGTGATCGGGCGAGGCGATCATGGGGCCGGAAGGATCATTCCGTCGAAGGCGAGCGACCCTGTCCCTGAGGGTGTGGAGCTCCGCCTGGAGCCTGCGGGCGGAGTCATGGCGTTCCTCGATGCCGGCGAACCCACCCACCTGCGCCGGAGAGTCCGTGACATCACCGGGGCCTCCTCGGGCCGGGAGAGCTCCCAGGAAGGTCCAACCGGGCAGATTCACGGCCACCTGCTCCTCCGTTGCCATCTCCGGCCCCACGGCATGGAAGCGCGTGAATCGGATGGCGCGGAAGGCACGAGCCGAAGTGCCCGGCTCGCCGGGCAACCTGAGCGGGGGGACCTCTTCATCGTACTCGACCTCGAGGCGGTTGCCCCGCAGATCGGCAATGGCCGCGATCCGGCCCTCCTCGTCCCGGCGAAAGGTGAACGGCTCCGGAACGTAGATCTGGACTTCCGTCCGCGGGTAGCCGTTCGGGAAGTACCGGATGAAATAGCCGTCGGGGTGGTATGACCACCGCCCGCCAGGCACCTCCCGGTCACCCTCCTGGGGCGGAGGAGCGCCGAAGAGGACGGCCGCGCGCTCGATCTCCTCATAGGTGCTCTGCCCGCTGGCCAGGACGTCCCGGAGCCGGGCCTCCGCGTCGAGGACCCGGCGGGCCGGTTCCGGCAGGTTCTCATAGGCCCGCTCCCGCACGGCTTCCGTGAGGGCGTCCAGGGCGACGTCGTCGAGGCTGCGAAGATCGCTCTCGGAAAGGAGCCGGGCGGCCGTGAGCTGCATCTCCGGTGACAGGCGGCTCAGGCGGGCCTGGGCAAGGACCGCCCAGACCAGGGCCTGCACGTCCTCCTGCGGGATCTCCGGGTGATCCACCGAGCTCTGGACCAGGCGCCGTATGAGATGGGCCCTGGGGCCCGACAATGGGGCGTAGAGGTACCCGTCCCCCCCGGAAGGCGCGTATGTGCCGGCATGCAGGCAATAGCTGCGGGTATTCATGAAATAGAACCCGGGGGCTGCCAGCAGAAAGCCACGATTGGGCCCCCGCGGGAGGCGGGAAAGAGGTGCCGGGTCGGCGGGGTTGAAGCCGTCGAGGAAGGGAGCTTCCGTCACGGCGTCGTCAAGGCTTGTCGTGACGGCCGCCTCCGGCTCCACGAGGCGCGAGAGACCCGGCAAGGTGAGCTCGGGGTGGGGAAGGGAACCGCATCCCCAGGGGGCCAAACCTATGGTAAGAAGCCCCAGCGCAATCCAGAGGGTGATCCGGATCGGTGAACGCATCCCTTGCATGACTGTCTCGCCTCCGGCCTGCGGGGTTGCCGATCCCTCCCACCACCACGGCGCCGTGAGCGTCGATCCCGCCCAGATAGCGGAATCTTAGGCGCCCCGGGGGACGTTGGGGAGGGGGAGGCCGAGGCTACGGGTGTCAGCAGCCGATATACCTGGAGATCACCAGCCTCTGGATCTCGGAGGTGCCCTCGCCGATCTGCAGGAGCCGCTGGTCCCGGTAGAAGCGCTCCACGTCGTAGTCCTTCATGAGTCCGTAGCCACCGTGGAGCTGCACCGCCTCGTCTGCCACTTCCCGTGCGATCTCGGAGCAGTAGAGTTTCGACATGGCCGCTTCCTTGGCGAAGGGCCGGTCGTTGTCCCGCAGCCAGCAAGCCTTGTAGAGGAGATTGCGGGCGAGCTCGATCTTCGTGGCCATGTCGGCCAGCTTGAAGGCGTTCACCTGGAACTTCTTGATGGGCTTGCCGAACTGTTCCCGCTCCGACGCGTAGGCCATGGCCAGCTCGAAGGCTCCCTGGGCACATCCCAGGCCCATGGCCGCGATGGAGAGGCGGCCGCTGTCCAGGGTGCTCAGCATGATGTGCGACCCTTCACCCAGCTCTCCCAGGAGGTTCCCCTCGGGAACCCGGCAGTCGTCGAAGAAGAGCTCAGCCGTGTCCGAGGCCCGCCACATCATCTTTCCATGCATGGTACGGCGCGTGAATCCGGGCGTGTCCTTCTCCACGATGAAGCACGAGAACTCCTTCTTGCCGTTCTTCTCTCCGGTCACCGCCTGCACCGTGGAGCCAACGGAGATGTCGTGGGAGCCGTTGGTGATGAAGATCTTCGAGCCGTTGATGACCCATTCGGCCCTGTCCAGGCGGGCGGTGGTCTTGGTCCCCCGGGAGTCGGAGCCGGCGTCGGGCTCTGTCAGCCCGAACCCCCACAGAGCCTCACCCGTGCAGAGCCGGGGCAGATACTTCATCCGTTGCTCTTCCGTCCCGTAGTAGTACAGAGGGCCGGTGCCGAGTGAGTTGTGGGCCGCCAGGGTGGCGGCCTGAGAGCCGTCCACCCGGGCGATCTCTTCCACGGCGATGATGTAGGAGAGGTAATCGAGCCCCTGTCCTCCATACTTCTCGGGGAGGCACATACCGAAGAGCCCCAGTTCGCCCATCTTCCGGGTGAGCTCCACGGAGAACTCGGCCTTCTCGTCAAGATTGCCGGCAAGGGGCTTGATTTCGCCTTCTGCGAAGTCGCGAACGGTGGCGCGAATCATTTCCTGCTCTTCGGTCAGGTCGAAATTCATGTTCTCGCTCTTCTTCTCGTTCTCTTCTTTTGACTGGGACCCGGTGAGTCACACGCTATCTCATGCACGGAGCGATCACAAGAGAACCTGCCGTGCCATGGGGCGGGCGCGGGAACGGGATCAGGCCCGAAGGCGGGCGGAAGTCGACGCCCGGGTCCCGCTGTGTCCCAAGGCCAAGGGATCGGCGGGGGTGTGCCGGTGGGGCGGAAACGCATTATCCTTTGCACCGTGAGCGCCAAGAGCCTCGATGAGCCCGAGGGGCCCGCACGGGCCCGTGAAACAACGGAGTGCCGTTCATGAGCGTCGCCTTCGAGTCCCGCGTTCTTCCGAGTGCCGCTATCCTCGTCTTCCTCGTCACGCTCTCTCTCCCAACGGTCACGCCTGCGTCGGCGCAGGTTCCCGACCGGCAGGCCCTGGTGGCAGCGCTGGACTCCACCGCACGGGCCCACGCCGACAACCCCCTGGTGGCGGGTGTCTCGGTGGCCGTCGTGAGGGGCACAGACACCCTCCTGATGAAGGGATACGGCAAGGTGGACCTGGAGTGGGACATGGCCACTCCCGGCGACGCCGGAGCCAGTTATGAGATTGGCTCCATGACCAAGCAGTTCACTGCGGCGGCCATCTTCCAGCTCGTGGAGGCGGGGAAGGTGGACCTGGACGCCGACATGACCACCTACCTCCCGGGGTACGACACCCAGGGGTTCGGGATTCCCGTGCGCCGTCTCCTGGATCACACGTCGGGGATCAAGGGCTACACGGAAATGCCGGCGTTCGCGGACCTGAGGATGCTGCGGCTCCCCCGGGATACCCTGGTGGCGCTCGTACAGGCCGAGCCCCTGGACTTCGAGCCGGGGACCGCCCTGATCTACAACAACTCCGCGTACTTCCTCCTGGGGCTCATCATCGAGAAGGTCTCGGGGCAAAGCTACGAGGAGTACGTGATGGAGCACCTCTTCGAGCCGCTGGGCATGGAGGGCTCCTACTACTGCAGCGAGCGGGCCATCAGGAAAGGTCGGGCCCACGGATACGACGCGACTCCGGCAGGGCTGGAGAGGGCGGCGTACCTGGACCACACCTGGCCCTACGCCGCCGGGTCCCTCTGCTCCACGGTGGGGGACCTCGTGCGGTGGAACCAGGCCCTCCACGGCGGGCGCCTCCTCCCGGAGGACGCATACCGTCGCATGATCACTCCCATGCCCCTTAAGGACGGTACGCCCACCCGCTACGCTGCGGGCCTGGGGGTCATGGGTGAGGGTCGGCACCAGGTCCTGGCCCATGGCGGTGGCATCAATGGATTTCTCTCCGACGGCCGTTACTACGCCCAGGACGACCTCACGGTGGTGGCGCTGCAGAACTCCACCGGTTCCCCGGGCCCGGGAGCCCTCACCGCAGCCCTGGCAAACCTGGTCCTTGGGCCCCCACCTGAACTGTTTGGGACGCCTTTCAGCGGAAACCTCGACGAGCTGACGGGCCGCTACACCGGTCCCGCCCGGGGCCGGCCCCTCACGATGGTGGTGACCCGGGACGCCGATGGCCTGGTCCTCACCCCGGAGGGTACCTCCAACGCAGCCCGCCCAGTGCACCTGGAAGGCCTAACCTGGGGCATGGGACAGACGCGCTCCAGCTTCGTGCGGGAGGGAGGCGTCATCACGGCGCTGATCCTGGACCAGGGCTCCGGCCTCTACGTCCTCAAGCGGGAGGGTAGGGAGTAGTCAGGTCATGGAACGTGGCTACGTGCAGGTCTACACCGGTGACGGAAAGGGCAAGACGACCGCCGCTCTTGGGGTGGCGGTCCGCGCAGCCGGCCACGGGTTGAGGACCTATGTCGGGCAGTTCATGAAGGGCCAGCGTTACGGGGAAATCGAGGCACTTCGCGAGCATCCCCTCATCACCATCGAGCAGTACGGAAGCGCACGCTGTCTTCGGCGAGACGACGTCACGGCGGACGACGTGGCCCGGGCCCGGCATGGGCTGGAGACGGCGCTGGACGCCATGACCTCGGGTCGATATGAGATCGTGGTTCTGGACGAGGTGAACGTCGCCATGTGGTTCGGCCTGCTGTCCACGGAGGCCGTCGTAGCGTTCCTGGATCGCCGGCCGCCGGAAGTGGAGCTCATCCTCACGGGTCGCCGGGCAGCCGCCGAGATCATGGAGCGGGCGGACCTGGTGACGGAGATGAAGTCGGTGAAGCACTACTACGACCAGGGGGTCCTGGCGCGGGACGGAATCGAGCGGTAGGGGAGCCGCCGCATCCCCGGCAATCCTGCCCTCGTCCTCGGGCGACGCGGGAGGCGGGCCTGGTTCGCGCCCTACCCGCTCCGTGCGTCGAATCCGCTTCGTGCGTCGGATCCGCTCCGTGCCCTACCCGCTCCGTGGCAGCTCCAGGAGGATGTGGCCCCGCAGCCCGAACACGAGGGCGTTGGCCACGCCCGGAACCATGCCCGGGTTCATGACCCATTGCACGTCCGGCTGGATGACGAGGGATCGACCTACCTGGGCCCGGTACGTGAGCTCGAGGACGGTCTCGCCCTGCTCCAGGGGAATCCCCGTCTCCAACTGCCTTTGCAGGAACATCTCCCCGTTGCGCGCGTGGGCGATTCCCAGAGCGGCAACGTCATCAGGACGGCCCGACAGGGCACCGCGGAACGCGAACCCCCCTCCCGCGAAGAGGTCCAGCCGGCTGACGGCATCCGCCGCCGTTCCCACACGGGTGAACCCCGAGAGCCCTACGGATCCGTCCCGCTTTCGGTAGAGTAATTGCTCACCCAGAGCATAGAGCCCCCAGCTCCGGCCCGGTGGCTCGGCGGGATCCCAGGACGGGAGCCGCTGGGTGTAGGCCCAGCCCCCTACGGCGACCTTGGTGCCCAGCTCCTCAATGGTGCTGCCCCGGCCGATGCGCATCCTCTGGCGCCTCTGCACCGAGGGGCCGGCCCCCCTTCCTCCGCCTCGTCGCTCCACCTGAAGCGATCGGCCTAGTGCCGATGGGGCGTCGGCCTGAACCCGCTCGTACCCGGCTTCGAAGGAAAGGAGGGCCTGGTCCCAGGCGTCGAGGGAGAACCGGGCCCATCCCGACCTGGCGGGGGCGCCATCGCCGCCCCCGCCGTCGCTCACGCCCATGAGCCCGTAGAGGGACCGGGTGGGCTGCACCCGGACGCGCGCCGCCAGCCCGGTGGCGGGAAAGGTCGAGGGTCCGGCCTCTCCGCTCAGGCTGTAGTCCGGACCGAACCCGAAGGACCCGTTGAGGAGATCGCCGGCGGCGGGGATCACGTCGAACTCGCCGTTGATGTCATAGATGCCGAGGAGGATCGAAAGTCCAGCCTCTACGATCCGTTGCTCGACCCAGGCTTCGTACAGTCGCCACTCCGTGGGTGCCTCGAGGTTGCTGATGCCTTGCAGGTCTCCGACCTCGGAACTGATGGAGCCCCCACGATTGGACTGGACGTGCACCTGCAGTGAGGTCCCCCTCAGGCCCAGGAGGGCCTCCAGGTTGAGGTGGAGCAT
>Ga0068714_10004514_pt1 | contig 15537 bp, 14 predicted proteins | sample MTBNYHSulfiMetaG_FD_62988 | JGI IMG/M metagenome (GOLD analysis project Ga0068714, IMG submission 62988) | Enrichment culture microbial communities from rom New York Harbor, USA that are MTBE-degrading - MTBE-NYH (New York Harbor Sulfidogenic)... | ecosystem: Environmental > Aquatic > Marine >...
GCGTGTATCATGAATTGGCGGCGCGAATCGGGCTCGGCGACTCGGAAATAGCACCCCGTTTGTTCGAAATGCTTGCGGATGAGCGGGACGCGGAGGTGCTCCTGGCCATGCCGGCGACGGTGCCCGAGCTGGAAAGCAAAATCGGCCTCGGAAAAGACGAAGCCGAAAAAAGGATCCAGGACCTCTTCTTGAAAGGGCTTGTTTTTCCCTCCCACCGGACCTCCCCGCCCACCTACCGCATGTGCCGGGATTTCGTTCAGTTTCATGACGCGACCATCCTGTGGCCGGATGCGCCCCGGGAATTCCTTGACCTGTGGCAGGAGCTCATGGAGAGGGAGTGGCCCGGCATCGCAGAGCGGGTGAGCCGGATGATGCCCAAGCCCTTCACGCGGGTCATCCCGGTCAATGTGACGTTGAAGGCCCGGTCCCACATCCTCGATTTCGAAAGCGTCGCCGAGATGGTCAAGAAGGCGAAGACCCTCGCGGTGACCAAGTGTACCTGTCGTTTGACGGCAGGAAAATGCGACCGTCCCCTGGAGACGTGCATCCAGGTGAACAGCGCCGCCAACTACGCGCTGACGAGAGGCACGGGCAGGAAAATCGAGGTCGAGGAGGCCCTGGACATCCTGGCCCGCGCCGAGGAGGCGGGACTCATCCACGTCACGATGAACAAACACGAGGTGGAACACTTCATCTGCAACTGCTGTCCGTGCTGCTGTCAGACCATGCCGATCCTGATCAAGGGCGGCATCCGCGTGGTCGATCCCAGCCGGTACAGGGCCGAGATTGACGGCGAACGGTGCACCGGATGCGCCACCTGCCATGAGCGCTGCTATTTCGGAGCCCTATCCTGGAGCGACGGACCGGGAAGTTCGAGCCGGGTTGATCCGGAAAAGTGCATGGGCTGCGGGCTGTGCAAGGTCGCCTGTCCGGAAGGGGCCATCGAACTGGTCGAGGCCCGGCCGGAGAACTTCATCCCGTAAGAGATGAACCGCAGACCTTCGCAGACAAAATGACCACGCCCCCCTTCGAGGGGGGAGAGGCGTTAGGACGGCAGGTCCACGCTTTCCTCTGTGTCTGTGGCTGAATCACAGGACTCTGCAGGTGTTGACGAGGCGGCCGACCTTTTCGATGTCGATGACGACCTCGTCGCCGTCTTTCAGGTAGATGGACGGCTCCCGAAAAGTTCCGACACCGTGGGGCGTGCCTGTGAGGATGACATCTCCCGGCATGAGGGTCAGATGGCGGGAGAGGAAGTGGATCACCCGGGGAATCTTGAAGATCATCATTTCCGTGTTGCTGTCCTGCATGATCGTTCCATTGACCGTCGTTTTGATTCCAAGGGCGTGGGGATCGGGAACCTCGTCTCTGCTCACGATCCAAGGACCCAAGGGGCAGAAGGTGTCCAGTGACTTGCCTCTTACCCACTGTCCGTCCCCGAACTGGAGGTCTCTCGCGCTGACATCGTTGGCGCAGCAGTAGCCGAACACGTGATCCATGGCCGCTTCTTCTTCGCACCGATAGACTTTCGCGCCCATGACCACGGCCAGTTCCGCTTCGAAGTCCACTTTCCTCGTGATCTCCTGTGTCCAGGTGACATTCTCTTTGTGGCCGATCAGGGAATTCGGAAACTTCGCAAAGATCAGGGGAACCTTCGGGATCGTCCCCTTGCTTTCCTTCGCGTGGTCGAGATAATTCAGGCCGAGGGCGATGATTTTCGAGGGATCGCTCACGGCGGGTGCGAAGCGGACCTCTTCGAGCGGCAAAGGCGGGGACGAGAGCCTCTCGGCCTTGCCGCCGGTCCGGATGAAGTCGATCATGGTGCCCTGGAAGGCGAGCGGCACGAGACGGTCCCCTTCGACAAGCCCGAGCCTTGTTGCCTCGCCATGGAAAAACTGTGCGATCTTCACGTCTTGAAACTCCTCCATTACTCCAAATAGTTCGCGAATTCTTCTCTGAGGTGGCGGGACGGGACGGCAAAGCCGACCCCGGTGATGGGGATGCCTCTCTGAGCCAGGAACTTCTGGCTCACCACCCCGACGACCTTGCCGGTCTCATCCACCAGAGGCCCGCCGCTGTTGCCGGGGTTCACGGGGGCCGAGAACTGGAGGAGTTCCACCTCGGCTCCGTCGAGCTTCCGGAAAGCGGTGAACACGCCGTCCGTCACGGTCGCCTGCAACCCCGCGGAGGCTCCCACGGCAAAGAGGCGCTCTCCGGGGACCAGGTTGTCCGTTTCACGGATGGACAGGAAGCTGCTTTTCTTGGGGATCATCACCTGGACGACGGCCAGATCGTGGTTGCCGCTCAAGGTGATGACATTGAGCTGATGCTCCTGCTGATCGCTCATGAGAGCGGTCAATTCCCCGCTGCCCTCTACGACATGGCGGCAGGTGACGCCATAGCCGGTCGACGAGACCAGAAAACCTGTTCCCACCTTTTTGTCGCCCTTGATCGTGAACGTGCAGTTGGTGACGAACTCAATAGGGCTTCGGGCAAGTGGTTTTGCCTCGCTTTCAGAGGATTTTTCAACATTATTTTCGGAGGATAGTTCTCTTTCCTCAACTTGTACTTTACTCGCATCCGGAAGGTTGGGAGGCCGGTCCGAGAAATGGACGACCCCCCGTTCGTCAATCCACTTGTAGATTTTCCCTGCCTGCGAGGGCATGCTCAGGAGCATGAAGACCAGGCTCCAGAGAAGAAAAAGGCAGGAAAAGACCGTCACTTCTCCGTGCCGCCGGCACGGTTCACTTTGACCCCTCAAGTCTTGCACCCCTTTTGGAGAGCCTCTTTGTTCGCGTCGGCCAGCCTCTCCAGGAATTTGCTCCACCAGCCCTTTTTAGCAGTCTTTTGGGGGGAGGTGCGAGAATCTTCGCCCATTTGCCGTTTCCCCTTTCTGAATCCGTATTCTACTACGGCACTTGCGCGGATGGGAAGAGCAAAAAAACCATGCAAAATCTCTTTGACCCTGCCACCGCTTTTTGCTATAGGACTCACTTAATTCACCGCGTCAGATTAGAACCGAAGCTTCAAGGAGGTTGGGCATGGCAAAGGAGAGTCCTTTAAAGGATAAGGTGATCCTCGTCGTTGACGACGAACCGGACGTGCTCGAGACTGTGGCGGACGAGCTGGACATGGCCATCGTGCACAAGGCCCGGGACTATGACACGGCCCTCCAGTACCTTCTGAGTTACACCTACGACGTGGTGATCCTCGACATCATGGGCGTGAACGGCTTCGAACTGCTGAAAACAGCGGTGGAAAGAGGCTTTCCGGCCCTGATGCTCACCGCCCATGCCCTGACCCCGGAGGCTTTGAAGAAATCCATCAGGCTGGGGGCTGTTTCCTTCTTGCCCAAGGAAAGGATTTCCGATTTGAAGGACTTCCTGGAGGAGGTTGTGCTCGGGGAAGGGAAGCCTCTTTGGATCAAGTTTTTTGACAGGCTCGGGGGATACTTCAACAAGCGCTTCGGCCCGGACTGGAAAGAAAGGGATCTCTTTTTCAAAGACTTTGAAGCGTCCTTGCGAAAGAGCGAGGAGGGTTGAGTTCGGGCACCTTGATTTGCACTCCTGGAACGTCTCGCCGAAGGAAGCCGTACAAATCCAAAAGGACCTGGCGCCGCTGCTTCGCCTGAGCCGGCTCAACCGTCCTGTCCGCCATGTGGCGGGCACGGATGTGTCCGCCTCAAGAGGCTCGGACCGTGTCTGGGCCGCGGCCGTGGTCTGCTCCTACCCTGATCTTCGCGTCCTCGAGCAAACGTGGACCGAAGGAAGGACCTCCTTCCCCTACATCCCGGGGCTCCTCAGCTTCAGGGAAATTCCCGTGCTGCTCGAGGCGCTGAAAGGGTTGAAATCGCGGCCGGACGTGATTCTGTGCGACGGCCAGGGAACGGCCCATCCGAGGCGCATGGGTCTCGCCTCCCACCTGGGGCTCTGGCTGGACCGGCCGACGATCGGATCCGCCAAGAGTCGCCTGGTGGGGGAGTTCTCCGGTTTGAGGACGGAGAAGGGCGCTTTCAGCTTGCTTTACCATCAAGGCGAGGTCATCGGGGCGGCTGCAAGGACGCGGGGAGGGGTGAAACCTGTCTTCGTCTCTCCGGGGAACCGGATCACGCTCGAGGAATCCCTGGAAGTCGTGTTTCGCTGTTCACCCGCCTACAGGGTCCCTGAACCCGTGAGAAAAGCGCACGCTCTGGTCACCCGGCTGAGACGGGAGGGCGGCGCAGGGTGACAGGGATTTATCCGTTTTCTTCTCGGTCATCCTCTTCCATGCCCTGGACCTGGGGCACATAGTCTTCATCCACCAGGGATCCGTCGACCTTTCGAATCACCGGCTGGGGATGCGCTTTCTCGTGCTCCTCCAGCGCTTTTTGCCATCGATCTCTCGAGGCCTTGTCCAGGGTGCTCCAGCCGACTCGTCCCCGGCACTTCGGAAAAGCCGAACAGCTGAGCCAGGGTCCCCGGGCTCCTCGACGGAGATTCATGGGTGATTGACACTTCGGGCACCGGATGTCGGTGAGCAGGGGCGGGACTTTGGGAGCGCTGATCTGGCCCTTCTTGTCCAGGTTGAGGATTCCGCCGCACTCGGGGTAGCGTTCGCAGCTGAGGAAGGGGCCGAAGCGGCCTCGCCGTTTCATCATGGCCGATCCGCACACGGGACAGGCAATGTCGGTCTGCTCGGGAGACAGGGGGCGGCCTTCCCGGTCGACGGGAGCGGCGAACTTGCACTCGGGGTAGTTGGCGCAGCTGAGAAACCGGCCCTTTCGCCCGAAGCGGTAGACCGTTGCACCCCCGCACTGGGGGCAACGGTGCGGAGCAGGCTGGGTTTCAGCCCGGGCGTGGCCGAGGAGGTCGTAGGCCGAATCGAGGCTCTGCTTGAAGGGGCCGTAGAATTGGCGGAGCATTTGGACCCAGTCCGCCTGCTTCTCCTCGATGTCATCCAGTTGCTGCTCCATGTCCCGGGTGTAGCCGACCTGCATGATCTCCGGGAAAGCCTCCACCAGCTTGTCCGTGACCACTTTCCCCAAGTCCGTTGCGCAGAAACGGTTCCTGATTTTCTCCACGTACTTCCGGTTTTGGATGACCTGGATGATCTGGGCATAGGTGCTCGGACGGCCGATGCCCTCGGCTTCGAGTTTCTTGACCAGGGAGGCTTCGGTGTAGCGCGGGGGAGGGGAGGTGAAGTTCTGGACAGGATCGATCTGGAAAGGCGCCACTTCCTGTCCCTCCGCCATCTTGGGCAGCACGGCTTCATCCGCCCCGTTGGTCATTCCCGCCACCTTGTGATAACCGTCGAAAACCAGGACCCTTCCGGAAGCGCGGAAAACGAGCTCACCCCCGGCGTCCCTGCCCGAGATGAGCGCCGTGGTGGAATCCCACTGGGCGTCGCTCATCTGGCAGGCGACAAAGCGCTCCCAAATCAGCTTGTAAAGCTTGTAGTGCGACGCCTTCAGCGAGGAGCGGACCGATTCGGGGGTGAGGCTGACATCGGTGGGGCGAATGGCTTCGTGGGCCTCCTGTGCCGCCTTGTTGGAGGAGGCGAAGAAGTTCGCCTTCGGCGGAAGGTAGGCCGCCCCGTAGCGGGATGCAATGTACTCCCTCACCATTTGCAGGGCTTCCGGAGACAGATGGGTAGAGTCCGTTCGCATGTAGGTGATGAGACCCACGGAGCCCATGCCGTGGATGTCGACGCCTTCGTAGAGCGACTGGGCCACGCTCATGGTGAACTGGGCGCTGAAGTCAAGCTGGTTGGCCGCCGCCTGCTGGAGGGTGCTCGTGATAAAGGGGGCGTAGGGTCGGCTCTTCGTCCGCTTGGTCTGGACCGACTTCACGTGCCAGCCGGGTCCCCCTTCAAGGTGCCCCGCCAGCCGGACCAGATGATTGGCCGGCGCCTTGGCAGCCGCATTCTCGGTTTCAAGCTTCCCGTCGAGGCGGAACCCGGCGCGCCTGGATGCGGAAAGGGCCGAGTCCATGTCCTTGGGTTCGAACTTCCTGCCGTCGAGCTCGACCAGTTCTGCGGTAAAGCTCTCGTGTTCGGAAAGCCACCCGTTTTTCTCGCTGACCGTGCGGCCGTTTGGTTTTTTGCTGTCGGAGGGCTCTGCGAGCCAGGCCGCCCAGAGCCTGCCCAGTTCCGCGGCCTCCTGAGGCCGGATCGTGAAATACCCGGTGATCCGCCAGTATTCCTCCGGCAAGAACGTCTCTATCTCCCTCTCCCTTTCCACCACCAGCCGCACGGCCACGGACTGAACCCTTCCGGCGCTGAGGCCGCCCGCGACTTTTCTCCAGAGCAGGGGAGAGACCTGGTAGCCCACGATCCTGTCCAGAACCCTTCTGGCCTGCTGGGCATTGACTTTGCTCATGTCGATGTGCCTTGGCTTCTGGAAGGCTTTCTGGACTTCGCCACGGGTGATGGCATTGAAAACGACGCGCTTTGCGCGCTCGGGCGGGATCTTGAGCGCTTCCACCAGGTGCCAGGCGATGGCCTCTCCCTCGCGATCCATGTCCGTGGCCAGCCAGATCCCGTCGGCCTTTTTCGCCGCCTGTTTCAGCTGGGAGACGGTGGCGGCCTTGCCCCTGATGACCTCGTAGGTGGGCTTGAAGCCGCGGTTCAGGTCTACGCCCGGCACGGGATCCTTGACGCCCTTCGGGTTCTTGTCAGGCAAATCCCTCACGTGACCCACCGAGGCCATGACCACGTAGTCGTTTCCCAGGTACTTGTTGAGCGTTTTCGCCTTGGCCGGTGACTCCACGATGACGAGCTGTTTGCCTTGCGTATCCGCCGTCTTTTTTTTCTCCGCCATAATTTCAGGTCTCTACGAAGATCATCCATCAAATCCGCGCCGGCGGATTTCATCTCACGAAGAACTTGCCCGGAAGCTGCCGGACCACGCCTCTCAGCTCCATTCTCAGGAGCGCCGCCGAGACCACCGAGGACTCGAGCTTGCCCTCCCGGGCGATTTCGTCAATATGGATCGGGTAGTCGCCGATCAGCTCGTACACCTTCCGCTCCCAGTCGTCCGTGACCGGGGCAGGGGGCGTCTTGAAGGTGTCGGTCTTCGGTGCAAAGGGATAATTGAGCCCCAGTTCGTCGAGCACGTCATCCGAATTCTCCACCAGCTTGGCTCCCTGCTTGATCAGGAAGTGGCACCCCCGGCTCTTGAAAGACTGGATGCTCCCCGGGACCGCGAAGACCTCACGGCCTTGTTCGAGGGCCACCGAGGCCGTGATCAGGGAGCCGCTGTTCATGGTCGCCTCCACCACGATGACACCCCGGCTGATTCCGCTGATGACCCGGTTCCGGATGGGAAAGTTTCGCGGTTCCGGGGGCGTCCCCGGAGGAAACTCGGAGATCACGGCGCCTTTCTTCGTGATTTCATCAAAGAGCTTCCTGTTGGAGGCAGGATAGACGATGTCGATCCCGGTGCCGAGCACGGCCACCGTGAAACCGCGGCCTTCCATGCAGCCCCAGTGCGCCGCCGCGTCGATCCCCCGCGCCAGTCCGCTCACAATCCCCACCCCGCGCCTCGCCAAACCCTGGCCGAGGTTTTCGGAGGCCCGCAGGCCGTAGGCGGTGGGACCTCTCGATCCCACGACGGCCAGGAACGTCATCTTCCGGGGAATATCCTGACCTCTCAGGTAGAGCACCATGGGAGGATCGTGGATCTGCCTCAGACAATCGGGGTAGTCCGGGTCCCCGTAGGTCATCACCCTGGCCTCCCACTGCTCCAGGGAGCGCAGAACCCGGCCGGGTTCCGCGGAGAACTCCTTTTTGGAGATTCTCCTGGCGATTTCTTTGCGAAGCCCTTCCACCTGCAAGAGTTCAGCCGTTCGGGCGCCAAGAACGTGGGCCGGAGTCCCGAACCTCTCCAAAAGCTTCTTGAGGGTGAGGTTACCAAGTCCGGGGATCAGGTGGAGGGCAAGCCAATCCTCTCGCGTGTCAGGCTGACTCGTCATGGTCTGCGATCGCAAAGATCGCGGGCATATAAAACAGAGGGTCCTCGAATAGTCAAGCTTTTTCTTTGGCCGCAGTTTTCCTATTCGAGCGGGCAGGGTGGTAAAAGGGCAAGGTAATCAGGCACCTCGAGCCAGGATACCCCTTTCACAAAGGCGCCTGTGGCCAACTCCCGTGAAGAGGAGAGCACAACGGCCGTGGAAGTGTCCGGCCGTGCCTCGACAACGATGATTTTCCCGACGGACTGCTCGTAGAGCTTTTCTCCCTTTTGGAGTTCCGTCCAGAAGCCCTCAAGATACTGTCGTTTCGAGAGTTTTTCCGTCATATTGGCGAGAACCTCGCCCCAGGAATTCTGGGGGAGACTCGGTGATGGAGAGTGGATGATTCTAATCAAATCGAACACGCTGCCCCGCCGCAGTCCGTCCTTGAAGCCGGCATCGAGATAGACCACCGAAAATTGGCCGATCACCTGCTGGTTCTGTTTCAAAGCGACAATATTGCCGTAGAGCTTGGGATCGGTGGCCACGGGATAAATGCATGGAGAGGAGGGTGCTGCAGGCATAACCAGGTTCCCGACTCCCGCCTCCGAGAAGAGCCGGGTCACCTCGGCTTTGAAGTGGTTGCCTCTGATGTTTTCTTTGATGACGAGTCTGCCCCGTTTTGAAACGATGTAGCCGAGGGGTCGATCCGTGAGAGGGTGGCGGATCATGGAAGAGGGTCTTACAATGTCGAATTCCTGTCCTATCCGAACCGCTTCGGCGTTGCTATCAAACTGGACGAAAGCCAAATCCCCTACCAGAAGTCCCATCCTCGAGCTGGTGGTGGCCTCGACGAATCCCCAGCCCTCTACATCAACCAGCGACAAGTACCCCATGGCTTCCGGATTGGTGAAACCGGATACGTCCGCCCCTTTCATCCTGGGAGCGGGCGGAGCCGCTTTTTCCACGGCCTCAGCCACCGTCTCCTTTGCCGCTCCGTCTTCAAAAAGCGTGATCACATCGCCCGGCTTGAGGAGATGGGGGTTGGTGACAAAGGGATTCATTTCCCACAGCTTGGGCCACAGATTCGGGTCGCCGTAGTATTTCTGGCAGATATCCCAAAGGGTATCCCCCCTCTGCACCGTGTGGGTCCTGGGTTGGGCCCCGGCAAAGGGACCGCCGAAGAGGAGCACGAAAACGATCACGAAAGACAGGAAAACGATTGCCCACTTACCCGAATTTTGATTCCTCATAGCACGCCACCTGATAGGGAGTTGCCATATAAGCTACAGATTTTATTGATATTTGTCAAGCTCTTTTTCTTGTGCTTCACTTCGGGGAAGGGCCGGGTCTCCGGAGAGGCAGCCTCGAAGCCTCTCGCGGGCCGGAGGGCTTGGGGGGCACTTCACCAAATCGGGCAGGAATACAGGCACCTAGCGGCAAGCGCCTGGGCTAGCTCGGCTCCACCTCAAAGGCGGAAGGCCCTGCCACGACTTTCATTCCCGTGGCAAGGCTGATCAGGTAAATCTCGAATTTTGAATCCGTGCGATAGGAGATCACCCCTTTTGTGCCCTTGTAGCCCTTTGTCATCACGACCTTGGTTCCGGGGATGAGCATGAGCAGCACTCCTCTCGTTCTTCTGTGATCAAATTCAAAACTGACGGCTTCGTAAAAACTCGATCCCTCTGAAACTCCCCCTTTGGAAAACCTTGCGTGTCCCACATTTCTTGCTGGACACAGGGCGTTAAGCTCGATGGTACCCCGCTCCTCTCACTTCACAGGGGCAGGAGGGCTTTTCACGGCAGGGCGGCAAAGTCAAAGAAACATGGGATCAGCCGCCCTTGCGCTCTTGTCGGGATTTCAGGGTGAAAAGTCCTACCACCGCAAGGATCAGGATGACGGTGGCGAGCAGCTGGGTGAGGGTCATCTCAGTACCCGGAAGCAGTCCCCTTTCGTCCCCGCGAAAGCGCTCCACGAAAAGGCGAAAGGTGCTGTGAAGAATCAGGTACCAGAGAAAAACCTGGCCCTCGAATTTCCTCTTGCCGTGAAGGAAGAGAAGCACGAAAAAGATCGCGAAACCCCCAAACGAGGAATAGAGCTGAGTGGGGTGGAGGGGGATGTTCGGAGGCGCGAGCGTGTGGGGGTGGCTGAACACGATTCCCCAGGGCAGATCCGTGGGCCTCCCGTAGCAGCACCCGGCCATGAAGCACCCCATCCGGCCGACAGCCTGGCCCAGAGCGAGAGCGGGGGCCCACAGGTCGCCGACTTTCCAGAAAGGGAGGCGGCGGCGGCGGAGATACCAGGCCATGGCTACCGCCACGGCGACGAGGCCTCCCGAAAAAACCAGGCCGCCCTCCCAGATCTTGAGCGCGTCCAGGGGATGCGCCCTGTAGTAGGAGAAGTTGATGAGGATGTAGAGCAGTCGCGAGCCCACGATGGCCCAGAGGATCATGATGAACGCCATGTCCATGACCTGCTGGGGCGGGAAGCCGTCCTCCTTTCCGAGCTTCACGGTGACCAGGATGCCGGAAACGAATCCCAGGGCCACGAAAAGCCCGTAGGTGTGAACGGTCAGGGGACCGATGGAAAAGAGATCAGGAAACATCGCGACTCCCGCGCTTTTTTTCTTCCCTCCCGGATAAGAGCATGCACACCACCACCCAGAAGGTTCCCACCGTCACGGCCGAGTCGGCCACGTTGAAGGCCGGCCAATGAAAAGACCCCACATAGACATCGAGAAAATCCACGACCTCCCCCAGACGAAGCCGGTCGATGAGATTGCCCACCGCTCCGCCGATGATGAGGGAGAGCCCGAAGGCGGTCCAATGGTCTCCGGCCCTGAGCCTGCTGAGCCAGAGAACCAGCAGGATGACGGCTGCAGCCGTGGTGGCCGAGAGGAGCAGGGTGCTCCACGCCTGCCCCAACTGGCTCAAGAGGCCGAAGGCGATTCCCCGGTTTCGCACGTGCACGAGGTTGAAAAACCCTGGGATGACGGCGACCGAATCGTAGAGACGAAGCGTGCCGATCACGGCGAGCTTGGTGACCTGGTCGAGCACGATCACCGCCAGGGCCGGCAAAAAGAGAATCGCGCGCGCGCTTCTCATGAGGTTGCTTCCGCCAGGGCCGCGAGGCATCTCCTGCAAATGCCCGGGTGCTCGGAATCTCGTCCCACCGTGGCATCGTGAACCCAGCAGCGGCTGCACTTGGGCTCCGTGCTGGGGGTTGCGGCCACCTTCAATCCCTTGATCTCCTCGCTTTCATACCCGCCCTTCACGGCCTGCGAAGGGGCCAGGGTCACGGAAGACACGATGAAAAGGTCGCGGAGCTGTTCCTCGAAAGGTTTCAGCCCGGCGAGCACGTTTTCCGGAAGCCCGAGGGTGACGGCGGCATCCAGGGAGTGGCCGATCCTCCGGTCCTTTCGCTCGATTTCAAGAGCCTTCGTCACTTCCTTCCTCACGGCAAGCACGGTCTCCCACCGTTCCGCCAGGGCCGGATCTCGGTACTCTGGCTTGACCTCCATGAAAGTCTCCATGTGCACGCTCGCGGATCGCTCCCGGTTCCTCATGTGCTGCCAGATCTCATCCGCCGTGAAGGAGAGAATGGGGGCCATGAGCCGCACCAGCGCTTCCAGGATTTCCTGGAGCGCCGTCTGGGCCGAGCGCCTGGCCGGCGACGTCCTGGAGGAAACATAAAGGCGGTCCTTGATGATGTCCAGGTAAAAAGAGGACAGATCGAGGACGCAGAAGTTGTGGAGACTGTGGAAAACGGGATGAAACTCGAATCGCTCATAGGCCTTCAACACCCGCTCCGCCAGATCCTGGAGGCGGTGAAGAATCCAGCGGTCGAGTTCGTGCATGTCGGCGTAAGGCACCGTGTCTGCGGCCGGATCGAAGTCGTGAAGATTCCCCAGGATAAAGCGGCACGTGTTCCGGATGCGCCGGTAAGCCTCGGTGAGGCGCTGCAGGATTTCTTCGGAAAGGCGGATGTTGTCCCGGAAGTCCTCTCCGGCCACCCAGAGCCGGATAATTTCCGCCCCGTAATTCTTGATCAGGTCTTCGGGGGCGATCACGTTGCCTGCGGACTTGTGCATGGCCTTGCCGGTGCCGTCCACGACAAAGCCGTGGGTGAGGACGCTCCCGTAAGGGGCTTTCCCCCGGGTCCCCACCGAGCAGAGGAGGGAACTGTGAAACCAACCCCGGTGCTGGTCGCTCCCTTCGAGGTAGAGGTCCGCGGGGCTGTCGAGGTAGGGACGGGCCTCCATGACCGCGGCATAGCTGACCCCCGAATCAAACCACACGTCGAGGATGTCGGTCTCCTTCCTGAATTCCTCGCCGCCGCAGTGTTCGCAGCGCGTCCCGGGAGGCAGCAGATTCTGCTCGGACTCCTGGAACCACACATCCGCGCCGGACTGCTTCACCTTCTCGATCACGTGGTTCATGATCGCTTCCGACAGGATGACCTTGCCGCACCCGGTGCAGGTGAAGAGGGTGATGGGCACCCCCCACGCTCTCTGCCGCGAGATGCACCAGTCCGGCCGGTTCTCGATCAGACCGTAAATGCGGTCCTGCCCCCAACTCGGAATCCAGTTCACCTCCCTGATGGCCCGGAGCGCCGTCTTGCGAAGGTCGTTTTTTTCCATGGAAATGAACCACTGCTCCGTGGCCCGGAAAATGACCGGATTCTTGCAGCGCCAGCAGTGGGGGTATTCATGGGAGATGGCCTCCTCCCTGAGGAGGGCACCCGTCTCCTTCAGCTTTTCATTGACGGCTTGGTTGGCCTCGAAGACCTGCCGGCCCGCGAAATACCCGACCTCTTCGGTAAAACGCCCCTCGTCGTCGAGAGGGGAATAGACATCCAGGTGGTAAGCCAGGCCCGTCTCGTAGTCTTCCCGGCCATGGCCGGGCGCCGTGTGAACGCACCCCGTTCCTGCGTCCAGGGTGACGTAGGGCGCCAGGACGATCAGCGATTCCCTGTCGTACAGGGGATGCCTGGCCTTGAGGTGTTCGAGGTCGGCGGCTTTCAGCTCCACGAGCACTTCATAGGCGTCGATGCCGAAGGTGTTCATGCAGATGTCCATGAGATCCCGGGCCAGGATAAAGACCCGGTCGTTTCCCGCATCCACGGCCACGTAATCGAACTCGGGATTCAGCGCGATCGCCAGGTTGGCGGGAATCGTCCACGGGGTGGTCGTCCAGATGACCACCGACACCTCTTTGCCTTTCAGCTCGGGGTAGCGGCTGGAGAGATCCGAGATCATGGGAAACTTGACGAAAATGGAGGGGGAGGTGTGCGGCTCGTACTCCACTTCCGCTTCCGCCAGCGCGGTTTTGCACGAGATGCACCAGTAGATCGGCTTCTTGCTCTTGTACACGCTGCCGTTCAGATAGAACCGGCAGAACTCGCGCACGATGGTCGCCTCGTAAAGGTAGTTCATTGTCAGGTAGGGGTTCTCCCATTCCCCGAAAACCCCCAGGCGCTTGAACTCGCTGCGCTGGATGTCGATGAACTTCTCGGCGTATTTTCGGCAGTACTGCCGGATCCCCACCTGGCTCATGGAGGCTTTCCGCTCGCCGAGTTCCGTGTCCACCTTGTGCTCGATGGGAAGGCCGTGGCAGTCCCATCCGGGAACGTAGGGCGCGTCGAACCCGGCCATCTGCTTGGATTTGACGATGAGGTCCTTGAGAATCTTGTTGAAGGCCGTGCCCATGTGGATGTGGCCGTTGGCATAGGGAGGCCCGTCGTGGAGCATGTATCTTTTCCGCCCCTTCGAGGAACGTCGAATCATGTCGTAGAGATTTTCCCGCGCCCACTTTTCGATCATTTCCGGTTCCCGCTTCACCAGATTCGCTTTCATGGGAAAGTCGGTCTTGGGCAGGTTCAGCGTGTCCTTGTAATCCATTCCTTCCTCCAACCCTGAAAAATGAAGCTCTGATTAGCAGATAAACCCCGCCAAGTCAAACTTGAAAAGCGCCGGCACCCCGGGCCTTGTGCGCCCGGGAAGAGCCTCTCTCTTTCCCCTGACGAAGCATGATCGTTCCGGCCGTTCATGAGATTGCCGCGGCGCTTCGCGCCTCGCAATGACGGTTTCAGCCTTTTTACCGTGAAAATCCCCCTCGATCCCCCTGAACCTCCCCCCTTTGGAAAACGGGGGGCCGACGGCGATTTTCATGCGTGGGGGCGGCCGGTCGGCCATGAGCGTTTACGAAGACATCAATCTTGACGGTTTGCAGGTGAGGGCGCCGAAGGAAGAGACGGCACAGGCGCCGCTTACGTTCGGATGGACAGCTCATCCAGCATCCGCTGGATCCATTGGAGCGCGAAGCGGATCTGCCGCTCCGAGCCGTAATGCTGGCATTCGCATCTCATGGTCTTCAGGCTTCTCGAAAAAAGCTCGATTTTCACCCAGGAGTCTCCCACTTCAACGGCGAACACGTGGGGGCCGCAATCCTGGTGACGGTGCTGGACCGGGCTGAGCAGATCCTCGGGGATCTCCAGCCAAAACAAATCATCGACGCCCGAAAGGCGGGCACGCGACAGAAGAAACTCCCGGATCCTGCCGACGTCGGCGGATGAAACCTCGTCAATCAGATAGGATCGAATGGTTCGTCACCTCTTTTCCACGTTGCTTATCGAGATCCCTCGCCCTCAGAAAGGCGTCCAGAACCGAGTAAAGCCAGATCGCAAAAAAAACGCCGATGATCACGAGCAGATCGACGCGTTCCAGGATATGGAAGGAGACGGGGGCGTTTCCTGATTGACGGACCGTGGCTTTCAGGATAAAGACCAGTTTGACGCCTGCTGCGACAAAGACAAGAAAAACCGCGGCCAGGATCAGGCCGCCCTTCCTGATGTCCTGGTTCAAGATCTGGCCCAGCCCCGGAATGATCAAGGCCGAACACAGAGGTGCGAGGATGCGCTTTTTCATCGTCTTCCCGGCTTTCTCATATAGCGGGGTTTCCCCGGCGTGTCAATCCGGTGTTCGGGGATGCCTCACACGGAGGAACTCCCGATGAGTTGGATGCTCAGGCACGTGCACGTGAACATCCCCTACACCATGCTCAGAGAGGGCTACCTGCCCGTGTTTCTGGAGCGGGGCATCAATCCGGAAATCGGTTTCGACGCAGCCGCGCTGGACTCGTTCCTGGAGGGGGAGGCCGGGGAGATCGCCCGGAAGATCCACGGCCGTCATCTCAGGGTCACCTTTCATGCGCCCTTCGTCGACCTTTCCCCGGGATCCCCGGATCCGGCCGTCCGCGCGCTCACCCGCAAGCGCTATGAGCAGCTGCTCAAAGCGGCCGGGATTTTTCATCCCCTGAGGATCGTCTGCCATGCGGCCTACGATTGGAAGCGATACCTCTACATGAGAGAACGATGGATCGAACACAGCCTGGACACCTGGGAATGGATGGCGAACCGGACCAAGAGCGAAGGGGCGGAGCTCATGCTCGAAAACGTCTACGAGCGGGGCCCTGAGGAGATGCTGCCGCTCTTCAAAGCCCTGGGGGCTCACCGGGCCGGATTCTGTCTGGACACAGGCCACCAGGCCGCCTTCGGGTCAGCGCCGCTTCCGGACTGGGTGGAAACCCTGGGGCCCTACCTGGGTCAGCTTCAT
>Ga0068714_10004515_pt1 | contig 15534 bp, 9 predicted proteins | sample MTBNYHSulfiMetaG_FD_62988 | JGI IMG/M metagenome (GOLD analysis project Ga0068714, IMG submission 62988) | Enrichment culture microbial communities from rom New York Harbor, USA that are MTBE-degrading - MTBE-NYH (New York Harbor Sulfidogenic)... | ecosystem: Environmental > Aquatic > Marine >...
GGTGATGCGCCGGGCCATGCGGAACGAGCGCCCGGCGACGTCGCCCCAGTCGTAGATCGGGTTGGCGACGGCGTCGAAGTCGAGCAGCTCGGCGAGCATGCTGTTGAACTCGAAGCGGCTCAGGTACTTGCCGAGGTCGGAGTAGTCGCCGCCGCAGTAGGCGCTGACGAACTCGGCCCGGTTGATGACCTCGTCGACGACGGACGGCACGTGGTGCTGCCAGCAGCCCGCGCCGCAGAAGTTGAGGTAGTCGACGGCCGAGGTGTTGCTGTCGAGGAGCCCCATGACGTGCTTGCGGAGGTCGCGCTCGGCGAGGATCGGCTCGGGGATGTCGAGCCGCCCCCTGAAGCGCAGGCGCTCGGGGATCTCGGCGTAGATCTCCTCGACGCTGCCCAGCCCCAACTCGCGGAGCATGGCCTCTTTGGTGGCCGGCGCCGCGTTGGGGATGTAGGGGTGGATGAAGGGCTTGTCTGCCATCAGGGGTCAGCCTCTCCTTTCGTGGTCGGCGTGTCTCCCGGTGCGTCGTGTCGCGGCGTGCGGCGCTCGCCGCGTCGGCGGCGAGCGCCGCACGTGATCAGTCGTAGCCGTAGCCTGCCGAGGTGCCGAAGTCGATCGAGATGTTGGCGCCGGTGACCGGCGCGGCCGCCGGCGAGGCGAGGTAGAAGATCAACTCGGCGACCTCCTCGGGGGTGATGAAGCGCGCCTTTGCGCCCTGCGGGTAGCCGCTGAGGAGGCGGCGGAAGTAGCCCTCCGGGTCGCCGCCGCCGAACGTGTCGGCCTGGTACTGCAGCATCGGCGTCATGATGTCGGCGGGGCAGACCGCGTTGACGCGCACGAGGTCGCCGGCGACCTCGAGGGCGAGCGCCTTGGTGAGCAGGCTCACGCCGCCCTTGGACGCCGTGTAGATCGCCGTCTCCGGCGTCCCCACGAGCCCGCAGTCCGAGCTCAGGTTGACGATACAACCCTGCCGCTTCTTGAGCTCGGGCAGCGCCCGGCTGCAGCAGAAGAACGTGCCCTTGAGATTCACGTCGACGACGCGGTCCCAGTCGGCCTCGGCCATGCTCTCGCTCGGCCCCTCGACCCAGAGCCCCGCCGTGTTGACGAGCACGTCGATGCCGCCGCCGGTCTCGACCGCCTCGGCCATCAGGTTCTCGACGTCGGCGACCGAGCTCACGTCGCACACCACCGCGTGCACCGTGCTGACCGCCGCCAGCTCGCCGGCCAGCTCCTCGAGACGCACGCCGTCGAGGTCGCCGAGGACCAGTGTGGCGCCGGCGGCGGCGAAGCGCCGCGCGGCAGCGCTGCCGACACCCCCGCCGGCCCCGGTGATGACGACGGTCGTACCGCTCATGTCGTGGGTCATGCGCTCCCCCTGGTCGCGACTCTCACGCGGCGTAGGCGCGAATCCTGAACGGTCCTTCAATGTTTGGCGAGCTTACACCCTCGACCACGACGAGGGAATCGCGCCGAGGATACCGGACGCGGCGGCACTGTAGAATCCCCGGGACGTGACCGCCTACCGCGACACCCGGGGACGCAGCGCGCAGCCGCGCGCCTTCACCGACGTGCTCCTCGAGGGCATCGCGCCGGGCGGCGGGCTGTTCGTGCCCGAGCGCCTCCCGAGCTTCACCCTCGAGCAGGTCGTCGGCCTCGCGGCGCTGCCGTACCGGCGGCGGGCGGCGGCCGTGTTCGAGGCCTTCGGCCTCGACGTCGACGCCGCCCGCATCACGGCGATCGCCGACGCCGCGTACGGGCCCAACTTCGACGACCCCGCCGTCGCCCCGGTGCGCGAGGTCGCCCCCGGCCGCTTCGTCCTCGAGCTCTGGCACGGGCCGACCCTGGCCTTCAAGGACATGGCCCTGCAGTGCATGCCGCTCTTCTTCTCGCAGGCGCTCGAGCAGGCCCAGGCCGACGGGCGCACCGCGTTCGACTTCCTGATCCTCGTGGCGACCTCGGGCGACACGGGTGTGGCCGCGCTCGACGGCTTCGCCGACCGCGGCCACACCCGTATCGCCGTCTTCTACCCCGACGCCGGGGTGTCGGCCCTCCAGCAGCGCCAGATGACGACCCAGCCGGGCGACAACCTCACCGTCCTCGCCCTCGACGGCGACTTCGACGCCTGCCAATCGGCGGTCAAGGCGGTGTTCGACGACGAGGCCTTCGCCGCCGAGCTCGGCGCGCGCCGCGGCCTCGCCCTCTCCTCCGCCAACTCGATCAACTGGGGGCGCCTGCTGCCGCAGATCGTCTACTACGTCAGCGCCTACGCCGACCTCGTCGCCGGCGGCGCGCTCGCCGCCGGCGCGCCGCTCGACGTCTGCGTGCCGACGGGCAACTTCGGCAACATCCTCGCCGCCTACTACGCGAAGCGCATGGGCGTGCCGATCGGCCGCCTGCTCTGCGCGAGCAACACCAACGCCGTGCTCGCCGACTTCATCGCCACCGGCGTCTACGACATCTCGGCGCGGCCGCTCGTGAAGACGCCGTCGCCCTCCATGGACATCCTCGTCTCCTCGAACCTCGAGCGCCTGCTCTACGACCTCGCCGGCGACCCCGACCTGGTCGCCGGCTGGATGCACGACCTGCGCGACCGGCGCCGCTTCGCCGTCGACGGCGAGACCAGGGCCCGGCTGCAGGCACTGCTGACCGGCGACTGGGTCGACGACGAGACCTGCCTGCGCACCATCGGTGCCGTCCACGCGGAGCGCGGCTACCTCCTCGACCCGCACACCGCCGTGGCCTGGGAGACGGCCGCGCGGCACGGCGGCGACGCTCCGGTGCTCGTCGTCAGCACGGCGCACTGGAGCAAGTTCGCCGCCGACGTCGTGCGCGGCCTCACCGGTGTCGCCCCGGGTGGCCCGCTGGCCGGCGCCGACGACGCCTTCGCCCTGCTCGACCGGGTGCTCGAGCTGGCGCCGGGCGTCACGATGCCGCCCCAGATGGAGGCGGTGCGCACGCGGCCCGTGCGCTTCCGCGGGCGCGTCGGCGCCGGGCGTGACGCCGTCGAGCAGAGCCTGCGCGACTGGCTCGCCGGCGGCGCGTCTCAGTAGTAGAGCTCGCTCGGGCCCTTGTACTCCTGGATCGTGTTGCCGCCGTCGACCACGACGAGCTGCCCGGTCATGTAGCTGGCGTCGTCGGAGGCGAGGAAGCAGATCACGCTCGCGACCTCCTCGGGGCGCGCCGAGCGCCCGAGCGGCGTGTTGAGCCCGCCGACGTCCTCGCCCTCGGCCTGCGAGCCCGTCGCGATCCAGCCCGGGCCCACGGCGTTCACCGTGACGCCGTGCTTGGCGACGTCGAGGGCGAGGCCGCGCGTCATGCCGAGCACGCCCGCCTTGGCGGCGCAGTACGCGGCCTCCTCCGGGTTGGCCACCACGGGCCCCGTGACCGACGAGACGTTGACGATGCGCCCGTAGCCGCGCTCGATCATGCCGGGCACCACGCAGCGCGTGACGTTGAACTGCGTCTTCAGGTTGATCGCGATGCCGAAGTCCCACGAGGCCTCGGAGAGGTCCTGGAACGCGGTGAAGTCCTCCTCCTGGCCGAAGATCACCATGCCGGCGTTGTTGACGAGCACGTCGATGCGCCCGTAGCAGGTCAGGATCTCGGCGACCGCCGCCCGCACCTGGGCCATCTGGATGAGGTCCGCGGTGTGCGATGAGACCGTCGCTCCCTCGGCCCGCAGCAGCTCGGCGCACTCGTGCACCTTCTCCGAGATGTCGACGAGGGCGAGCATCGCACCCTCGCGGGCGAGGACGCGCGCCGTGGCGAAGCCGATGCTGTCGGTCTTCGCCACCCCGGTGACCAGAGCGACCTTGCCCTCCACACGACCCTTGCGTTCCACCGTGCCCTCCTTGTTGAACGCCCGTTCTACGTTGGCCGCATCCTACGCCATGGCGGAGCCGCTGACACGTGCGCCGCCGTCCGCGCTGGGAGGTTTTCATCAAGTTCAGGCTCCGGGTGCCCGATAGAGGGCCTACGTGAGCACTCCGGTCACAGACCTTCAGCTGCGTCGCGCCGGCTGGCTGCGCGTCCAGGACGTCGCGAGCCTCCTCGGCGTGAGCGCGAACACCGTGCGGCGGTGGACCGACGCCGGGCGTATCCCCGCCCACCGAAGCCCGGGCGGGCACCGACGCTACCGGCTGGACGATCTGCTTCCGCTGCTGCCTGCCACCGCCGCGACCGCAGGCGACGCCGGGCGACCCGCGGGCCCACCCGGCGCCACAGTGGCGGCCGGCCGCACGGGGCACGACGACGGGCAGCGGGCGACGCTGGCCGCGACCCTGGACCTCGTCGATCTGCTCACCCGCGAGCCCGCCGAGCTCCCCGCGGCAGCCGCCGAGGCCCTCACGCTGCTGACCGGAGCCGACCGCTGCGAGTACGTCGACGTCCGCGAGGACCACGGGCTCGTCGTCGCGAGCTTCGATGCCGGCGGTGGCACGGACGACCGCGAGGGCGCACACGTCCCCCTCGACGACCTGCTGCCGCTCCAGGCCGCCAGCCCGAGATCGCCGCTCGCCGTCGACCGCGCGACAGCAGCCGGCGACCGGCGGCTGCTCTCCTCCCTCACGCGGCGAGGCTGTCACTCGCTGCTCTGGGTCCCCGTCCTCAGCGACGACGCCCTCGTCGGCGTCCTCGAGCTCACCTGCGCAGAACCGCGCGACCTCTCCCCCTGCGCCGAGGTCGCCGAGGCCTTCGCGCGGCTCTCGGCGCAGGCCTGCGTCGCCGGCGGCCTGCGTCGCAGTCTCGAGCGCCACGAGAAGGCGCTCGCCGAGCTCGTCGTCCTCTCGCAGCAGGCGGCGAAGACCCACGACGCGGAGGCGTTCGCCGAGACCCTCGGCGAGCGCCTCATGGACGCGGTGAACGCGGACTGCGTCGACGTCTGGCGCGTGAGCGGGGGGGTCGTGCGATCGATCCTCAGCAAGACCCGCGAGTCCAGCGATCAGGACTACGCCGGGACCACGCTCGACCTGGGCGTCTATCCGTCGCTGCGCGGGGCGATCGACGCCCTCGAGCCGCTGGTCGTCTGCGACCTCCGCGACCCCCGCCTGACCGAGAAGGAGGTCGAGCTCTACGGCACCTGGGGTTATGCGAGCTCGGTCTCGGTGCCGATGATCGCCGGCGGCGCGGTCGTCGGGCTCATCGAGCTCTACGACGACGCCGAGCGCGACTGGCACAAGGACCTCGAGTTCCTCACGAGCGTGGCGCAACTCGTCGCCGGGCTCTTCGACAATGCGCTGCTGGTGCACGAGGTGCGCCAGCGCGAAGCGCTCCAGCACGAGCTCGTCGAGCTCGCCGGCGCCCTCTCCTCACTCGACGACACCGCCGCCATCGCCGCCACGGCGGCGGGACACCTGCGCCGCGTCACGGGCGTCGAGGACTGCGACGTCTGGCTGCTCGACGAGGGCGTCATGCGCTGCGTGGTCAGCCTCGACTCTCGCGGCCGCGACGCTGCCGTCGAGGGCAAGCGGTTCGACCTCGAGTCCTTCCCGAGCAGCGCCGCAGTCGTAGCCACGCAGGAGCCACTCCTCGCGGCGACCCTCGACGACCCGCGGATCGCCGACGAGGAGCGCGCCGACTTCGCCGAGTACGGCTATCGCAGCCTCATCACCTTGCCGCTCGTCGCCGGCGTGGAGACCATCGGGTTCATCGACCTCTTCGACACCAGCGAGCGCGACCACGAGGTCCTGCGCGACTACCTGGTGAGTGCGGCACGAACCATCGCCGGGGCGCTCACCAATGCCGCACTGCTCGCGGAGCTCCGGGCTCGCAACGCGGCGCTACGTGAGCTCGTCGAGCTCGGCGACGCCCTGACTGCGGCCGACGAGCTGCCGAGCCTTTCGCGCACCGTCGCGACGCGCCTGCGCGATGCCCTCGGTGCCGAAGACTGCGACATCTACCGCGTCGACGGCGATCACATGACCTGCCTGGCCAGCATCGACAGCCGGGGCTGGGACGGGACCGAGATCGGCCGCACCCTCCCGCTCGCCGACTACCCGCTGACCGTGGATGCCCTGGCGGCGAACGAGCCCATCGTGATCGGCGACCTCGATCAAGCCGACCTCCCCGAGAAGGAGATGAGCGCTTACCAGAGCTGGGGCTACCGCAGCATGGTCTCCGTACCGCTGGTGACCGAAGGACGGCCGATCGGCCTCATCGACGTGTTCGACACCCGGGTGCGCGACTTCACCGAGCGGCTCGACTTCATCCGCAGCGTGGGCCGCCTGCTCGCCTCGGCCTTCGAGGAGGCGACCCTGCTCGAGCGCCTCGAGGAGAGCAACCGCGAGTTGCGCCTGCTCGTGAACTCGTCGCTCGACTTCAGCGCCAGCCTCGACCACGACGCCGTCCTCACCGCGGTCGCCGAGCGTCTCATCGAGGTGACGGCGGCCGACTTGTGCGACGTGTACCGGATCGACGGCGACGAGATCGAGATCCTGGTCTCCGTCGGCGGACACTGGGAGGAGGACCCCGTCGGGCAGCGTTGGAAGCTCGCCGACTACCGGACCTTCGCCAAAGCGCTGGCCGAGCGGCGCCCCGTCATCACCCGCGACATCCTCGACGACCCCGAGGCCACCGAGGACGAACGCCTCGAGGCACTACGCTGGGGCTACCGCGGGACCCTCGACGTGCCGCTGCTCGCCCACGGCGAGTGCGTCGGCTTCCTCGAGCTCGACAGCCGCGAGCCGCACGAGTTCCCCGAGAAGGACCTCGTCATGGGGCTCGCTCAGCTCGCCGGGCAGGCGCTGGCCAACGCCCAGCTCTACCGTCAGCTCGACGCCAACGCGCGGCGTATGACCCTGATGGCCGAGTCCGCCCTCGAGCTCGCCTCGTCGCTCGACCTCGAGCAGATCCTCCAGGCCACGGCGCGCCGGCTCTGCGAGACGGTGGGCGTGCCCAACTGCGAGATCGACGTCGTCGAGGGAGACGACCTGCGCTGCGTCATGAGTCTCGCCGGCGGCGAGCGCGTCGAGGCGTGGACCGGCGGCGTGGTCCCGCTGTCGCTCATGACCGTCTGCGGCGAGGTCCTGGAGCGGCGTGCGCCCGCCGTCGTCGGCTCCTGCGACGACGGTCGGCTCACGCGCGAAGGCCGGCGCTGGGTCGAGAGCCGCGGCTACCGCAGCTGGGTGACCCTGCCGCTCATCGCCGGCGAGCAGGCGGTGGGCACCGTGGAGCTCGCCGAGACGCGCTTCGACCGCAGCTTCACGACCGAGGAGCTCGACGCCGCCGGCGCGATCTGCCACGTCGCCGCCGTCGCGATCCGCAACGCGCAACTCTACGAGAGCGAGCAGGCGGCGAGCTGGGAGACGAGTCTGCTCAACGAGATCGCCCGCCGCACGACCTCCTCCCTCGACGTCGAGGAGATCGTCGCCGGCGCCACCGACGCGCTGGCGAGCGTCGTGCCGTACGACGGCTACACCCTTACGCTGTTCGAAGACGGCCGCGTGACCCGGGTCGTCACGTCCCTCGAGGATTGCCCGCTCGAGGCGGCCGACCTCCCCGACTTCGAGGGGGCAGTCCTGGAGCGGCTCCGCGACGGCCGGCCTTCGGTCGCGTCGCTCGCGCGGGGCGACCCGTCGGAGGCGGACCACCCAATGCTCGCCGGCTGCGCCGAGATCGTCGTGCTGCCGCTGGTAGCCGATGGCGAGGTGCTCGGCGCGCTGCATCTGGCCGGTCACCGCCCAGGCAGCTTCGACGCGACCGACATGGGGCTCCTCGAGCGCGTCGGGACCCAACTCTCGCTGGCGCTCAAGAACGCCCGACTGTACGACGAGGTCAAGCGCATGCACCTCGGCAACCTGCGGGCCCTGAGCTCGGCGCTGAACGCCAAGGACTACTACACCTTCGGTCACGCCGCCCGCGTGGCCGCCTACACGGTGATGCTCGCCGGGGAGCTGGGATGGTCGCAGGAGATGCTGCCCCGCATCGAGGAGGCCGCCTACCTGCACGACATCGGCAAGATCAGCATCTCGGACCGCGTGCTGCTGAAGGCCGGCCGCCTGAACGAGGAGGAGTGGCGCCAGATGCGCCAGCACCCGGTGGTGAGCGCCGACATCATCGGGCCGCTCTTCGCCGACGACCTGGCGCTCGGGGTCCGCCACCATCACGAGCGCTATGACGGACATGGGTACCCCGACGGGCTGGAGGGTGAGGCGATCCCGGCGCTGGCGCGCCTCATGGCCGTAGCCGACGCCTACGACGCGATGTCCTGCCGCCGGCCCTACAAGGCGGCGCTCCCCTACGGGGACTGCCTCGAGGAGCTGCGGCGCTGCCGCGGCACGCAGTTCGACCCCGACATGACCGACGCGTTCCTGCGCGTGCTCGAGAGACTCGACCGGCGGCACCTCGAGGGCGAGCGGATCGCGGCCGAGGCGGCGGCGCTGATCGATCCCGAGTGGCACCTGTCGCTGCGGTCGCAGGAGGACGAGGGGTCGCCGGAGTACGCGGCCGTCGCCGAGGTCCTCCGGCGGGTGCGCGACGCGCACCCGCCCACCCGCTACCTGACGACCCAGGTCGCCCTCAACGGGCGCTACGCCATCGGCGTCGACCCCGAGGAGGACCCCGCGTTCTTCTCGCACTTCGGCTTCGAGATCTTCCCCGACGCCGAGCTCCCCATGGTGCTCCAGGGCAAAGCGTTGAAGACGAACACCGTGCTGGCCGACGCCTTCGGGGCATGGGTCACGAGCCTGGCCCCTATCCGCGCCGCCGACGGGACCGTGGTGGCCGCCGTCGCCGCCGACCTGCCGGCCCTCGGCGGGCCGGAGGGAGAGAGCCTCAGCAGCGCCACCCGCCAGACCTTCGCCATGATCCTCCAGGACACGGCCGAGCGGCTCAGCCGCGCCGAGACCGACGCGATCACCGACGCGCTCACCGGACTGTACAACCACCGCCACCTCCACGAGTGCCTCGACGAGGAGATCGCTCAGGCGCAGGAGACGGGACAGCCGCTGTCCTTACTCTTCGCCGACCTCGACCACTTCAAGGCGTACAACGACATCCTCGGCCACAGCGCCGGGGACGCCGCCCTGCGCGAGGTCGCCCACGTGATCGAGCAGGCGGTGCGCAACATCGACGTGGCGGCGCGCTACGGCGGCGAGGAGTTCTGCGTCCTGCTGGTCGGCACCGGCGGCGACCAGGCGCTCGCGGTCGGGGAGCGGATCCGCGAGCGCCTCGAGCAGGCGGACATCCGAGCCAACGGTGATGCCCTCACGCTCAGCATCGGCATCGCCACGTACCCCGACGACGCCGAGTCGCACGAAGCGCTCCTCGAGGCCGCCGACCGCGCGATGTACGAAGCCAAGCGGCAGGGGCGCGACCGGGTCGTGGCAGCCGGAGCGGCCAAGCCGGGTGACTCGACGGGCGATGGGGCACGACCCGACGGGTCGAACGGAACCGGAGCGAAGGGCGCCGGGGCGAAGCCGGGCCGCGGACCGACGTCAGGCGCCGGCAAGACCGGCGGCGGCGCCCGGCGTCGACCGCGTCACTGACCCCCGCGGCGGCGCGCCACACGGGCGTCGCCGACGCGCCGCGTGAGCCCCTCGCGGTCGAAGTGCTCGAGAAGGGCCTGGGCGTTCCGCCGGCCGCAGCCCAGAAGATCGCGGAACTCGGCCAGCGTCACGCTCCCCCCCGCACCGAGTCGCTCGACGAGGCGGGCGCGAGCCTCGTCGACGGCGCCGCGCGCGAACCACAGGTCCTTGTCCACGCGCACCAGCGCGCCGCGACGCGCGAGCACGTCGAGGACCCGGCGCAGGTCGCGCTCGGGGAGTCGCTCGCGCTCGGCGAGCAGCGCCAGGGTCGGCGGCGCGAAGGGCTCCGCGCCGACCGTCTCGGCAAGCCGCCCGGCGAGCTCCTCCTGCCCAGCATCCAGGACGCCGGTGGCGCCGGCGGGCCCGTACCCTCCGTCGGCAGTGACGAGGACACCCTCGGCGACCAGGGCCTCCAACGCCGCCGCGACCACGTCGGGCGGCGCGCCGCGGGCGGCGCCGGCGAGCTCGGCAAGGGCGCTGAAGGGGCGCTCGGGGCGCTCCTTCGCTCTCGCTGCCGCCGCCTTCGCCAGGTCGTGCCGCAGCTGCTTGACGACCGCGGGCAGGAACCAGCACGCCGCGCCCGGCGCCGGCGAGGCGCCGCCCCGGGCGCCCGCAGGCGTCGCCGGTCTGGTCGTCGCCGGTCTGGGCATCGCCGGTCTGGTCGTCGCCGGCGCGGTCAGGGTCTCGAGGTCGCCCTCGCGCGCCAGCGCTTCGAGCACGCTCCGGGCCTCGCGCTCGTCGACGCCCACGGCCGCCAAATCGGCGACGCCGAGGCCGGCCGCAGCTCTCTCGTGCGCCAGCAGGAGCGCGGCCGCGGCCCGGTCACCGCGATACAGCGCCTCGAGGAAGCCCGCCTGCGCGCTGCGCTCGCGCCAGCGCTGATGCCCCGGCACGAGCACCTGACCGCCGCCGACCGTCGTGACCGGCGAGAGCGAGCGCAGGATGAAGCGGTCCTGCGGCTCGACGGCGGCCTCGCCGTCGAGCCGCAGGACCGCCGGGCCCTCGCCGCCGGCGGCGAGCTCGCGGGCCGCGACCGGGCTGACCCGGGCGACGTACTGGGCCGTGCCGTGATGAAGGCGCAGCTCGTCGCCGCTGCGCAGCGCCCGCTCGCCGGGCAACAGGCGCACCCAAGCCGCGAGCGCACGCGTCGCGCGGCCCGCGAGCTCGGGCGCGACGAGCCAGGCGCCGCGGGCCACGTCGTCGCGACCGACGCCACGCAGGCTGACGCCCACCCGGCTGCCGGCCTCGGCCACCGCGGCTTCGTGGTCGTGGACCTCGACGCTGCGCACGACGGCGCGCGCGCCGCCCGGCTCTACGACCACCCGGTCGCCCGCGCCCACGCGACCCCGCCACAGGGTGCCGGTGACGATGGTGCCGGCGCCGGGCAGCGCGAAGACGCGGTCGACGGGCAGGCGCGCCGGGCCCGCGGCGCGGCGCGCCTCGAGCCCCTCGGCCTCGCGATCGAGCGCCGTCGCGAGCGCATCCAGGCCGCGTCCGTCCCGGGCGCTGACGGGGACGACGGGCGCCCGCGCCAGGGCGGTCGTGGCGAGGAACTCGCGCACCTCCTCGACCGCCACCTCCAGCAGCTCTTCGTCCACGAGGTCGGACTTGGTGACGGCGACCACGCCCCGATCCACGCCGAGCAGCTCGACGATACGCAGGTGCTCGACGGTCTGGGGCATGACGCCGTCGTCGGCGGCGACGACCAGCAGGACGAGGTCGACGCCGGTCGCCCCGGCGACCATGGTCCGCACGAAGCGCTCGTGCCCGGGGACGTCGACCACGCTGAGGCGCCGCCCGCTGGGCAACTGTAGCTCCGCGTACCCGAGCTCGATCGAGATGCCCCGCTCGCGCTCCTCGCGCAGGCGGTCCGTGTTGGTGCCGGTGAGGCGTGTGATGAGCGCCGTCTTGCCGTGGTCGATGTGGCCCGCGGTGCCGAGCGTGAGGTGCGGCCCCGTGGCGGCGGTGTCGATCGGTGTGGAGTGAGCGACGCCCACGTCGGCCGTGCTCCCGGTCAGGTCTCGAGAGCGCGCCGCACTGCCGCGACGACGTCTGCGAGCTCGGCGTCGCGCAGGGTGCGGGCGTCGAGGTGCAGGCGCCCATCGTGGACCCTGCCGACGACGGCAGGCTCGCCGCGGCGCAGGCGGCCGGCGAGCTCGTCGGCCTCGACACCCGTCACGGTCACGACGGCGGCGGCGCTCGGCACCTCGGCGACCGGCAGCGCGCCGGCGCCGGCCCGCGCCACCGAAGGGGCCGCCTCCGCCGTGACGCCGCCGAGTGCACTCAGGCTCTCGGCCAGGGCCGCGGCGCGCCGTTCGACCTCGTCGAGAGGCGCCGCCAGCGCGGCCAGTGTCGGCACGCGCTCGATCGCGTGCCGCGGGTCCAGGTAGAGCCGGAGGACGGCGTCGAGCGCCGCCACGTCGAGCTTGTCGATACGTACCGCCCGCGCCAGCGGGTGGCGGCGCATGGCGTCGACGGTCGCGGCCCGCCCGACGGCGATGCCGGCCTGCGGGCCGCCCAGCATCTTGTCGCCGCTGAACGTGACGACGTCGGCGCCCGCGGCGAGGCTCTCGCGCACCGCGGGCTCGTCGGCGAAGAGCTCGAGGTCGGCGAGGGCGCCGCTGCCGAGATCGTCGACGAGCACGGCCCCGCGCGCGTGAGCGAGGGCGGCGAGCTCGTCGATCGACGGCTCGGCGGTGAACCCGACGATGCGGTAGTTGCTGGTGTGCACGCGCAGGACGGCGCGCGAGCGCTCCGTCCAGGCCTGTTCGAAGTCGCGCAGGTAGGTGCGGTTGGTGGTGCCGACCTCGACCAGCTCGGCGCCGCTCTCGCGCAGGATGTCGGGGATGCGGAAGCCGTCGCCGATCTCGACGAGCTGGCCGCGCGCGACCAGCACCTCGCCGCCACGGGCCGTCGCGGCCAGGGCCAGCAGGACGGCGGCGGCGTTGTTGTTGACGGCGAGTGCGTCCTCGGCCCCGGTGAGCGTGCAGAGCACGTCGTGGACGTGGTCCTGACGCGACGCACGCTCGCCGCGCCCGAGGCTGTACTCGAGGTCGGAGTAGCCGGACGCCGCGGCGGCCACTGCCGCGACCGCCTCGTCGGGCAGCACGGAGCGCCCGAGGTTGGTGTGCACCACGATGCCGGTGGCGTTGACGACCCGGCGCAGGGACGGTGTCGTCGCCCGCCGCAGGAGCGCCTCGACCCACGGGGCGAGGTGGGCCGCCGTGAGCTCGCCGGCCTCGACGCGGCGGCCCTCGTCGAGGATCTCGCGGCGCAGCCGGTCGAGCACCGCGCGCACGGCGTCGACGACGAGGTCTCGCGGGTAGGTGTCGAGGAGGGCCGCAACGGCGGGCTCGCGGAGGACTTCGTCGACCGCCGCGAGCCCGCGCAGGCTCTCGGTGGCCCCCTCGCCCGCCCCCTGCCGCTTGCGCTCGCCGCTCATCGGTCGCGCTCCCCGCTCATCGCTTGCGCTCCCCGCTCATCGCCTGAGGTCCCCGCTCATCGCCCGTCCTCCCCGGCGTACGGTCGTCAGGCGGTCCCGCGCCCGCTCGCCTTGCCGGCAGCCCGCATGCGCAGGCCGGCCATGAGCACAGCATACGCGGCCCAGCCGAAGACGAGCCACCAGTCGCGCCCGGCGACGCCGAGGTCGGCGAGCGCCCCGGGGCGCAGATAGTCGAGCGCGACGAGCCCGAGCGCGACAACGGTGAAGACGAACTGGGTCAGCGGCCAGAACCACGCCGCCTGCCGGCGGCGGGCGCCGTACGAAGTGGCCAGCATGGAGAGCACGAGCACGGCGACGGCCGCCAGCAGGCCGAGCAGGGCGAGGCCGAGCTGGACGACGACCTCGGCGAAGGAGCGCCCGCTCACCCACTCCCAGATCGGCTCGGCCGCCCCGCCGACACCGAACACGAAGACCAGGACCCAGGTGAGGACGGCGATGACGGCCATCACGCCCAGCATGAGGAAGGGGACGACCGACGCGCCCCTGAGCAGCAGCGAACCGAGCGACTCCTCGCGACGCGGGCCATCGGCCGGCGCCACCTGCCCCGGGGGGCCGGCGCCGGCCGGCGAGCCCGCGTCGCGCCCGTGGTCAGCCATCCGGCTCCTGGCGCAGGCTGATCGTGCCGGCAGCGGCGCCCGTGACCTCGCCGACCGTCCAGGCCGTGCAGCCCGCGCCCTCGAGCTCGGCGAGCAGGCGGTCGTGGCGGTCGGCCGCCACGGCCATGAGAAGACCGCCCGAGGTCTGCGGGTCGAAGAGCGCGAGCACGCGGGGGTCGTCGCGGTCGACGTCGCCGAGGCGCTCGACGAGGTAGTCGCGGTTGTTGCGCAGGCCCCCCGCGTAGACGCCGCGAGCGATGAGGTCGAGGACGCCCTCGTGCAGCGGGACGGCCTCGAGCCACACGATGGCCGCAGCGCCCGAAGCGTCGAGCATCTCGGCGAGGTGCCCGGCCAGCCCGAAGCCGGTGACGTCGGTAGCGGCGTGCACCCCGACGCGGAGCATGGCGCGCGAGGCGGCGGCGTTGAGCGCCGCCGCCTCGCGCGCCGCCGGCTCCATCTCGGCCTCGCCGACGATCCCGTTCTTGAGCGCGCTCGCGAGCACGCCGATGCCGAGCCGCTTGGTCAGCACGAGGCGATCGCCGGGCTGGGCGCCGGCGTTGTAGACGATCTCGTCGGGCTTCGCCAGGCCGGAGACGGCGAGCCCGTACTTGGGCTCCTTGTCGTCGATCGTGTGCCCGCCGGCGAGCTCGGCGCCCGCTTCGAGGACCTTCTCGGCGCCGCCGCGCAGCACCTCTGCGAGCAGGTCCATGCCGAGCGAGACCGGCCAGGCGACGAGGTTCATCGCCGTGAGCGGTCGCGCGCCCATCGCGTAGATGTCGGAGAGCGCGTTGGCGGCGGCGATCTGCCCGAACCAGTACGCGTCGTCGACGATGGGCGTGAAGAAGTCGACCGTCTGCACCAGGCAGAGGTCGTCGGCCAGGGGCGTCACGGCGGCGTCGTCCCTGGTCTCGAGGAGCCGCGCGAACGCCTCAGACGAGCGCGGCAGTCGATCGAGCACGGCCTGCAGGTCGCACGGACCCAGCTTGGCCGCTCAACCGCTCTTGGCCGCGTACTGTGTGAGCCTGATCTTCTCGGTCATGCGGCAAGCTTACCGCAGCGTCGGCCAACAGAGACACGGAGGCTGAGCGCTCGACAGCTACTCGAGCAGGCGGAGAGACCCGTCCTTGCCCACACGGCAGACGAAGGGGCCCTTCTGCTCCGCACAGAGGCGCTCCATGGCGGCACGAGCGTGCTCGAGGACGCGCGCAGTGTCCTGCCAAGTGAGATTGCCGGTGATGAGCACGAATGTCCTGAGCCCGGCCGCACGCAGAGCTGCGCCCTCGGCTGGCCTGTAGCGGATACGCGCATCCTGAGTGATGAAGACCCACCCGCGCTCGGCTACGGCCGGCAGCAGGTCAACGTCCTTCGTGAGCTGGGCGAAGTGGTCATCGTGCGTCTCGAGAGACCAGCCGAGGTCGCGCAGCCTCTCCGGCACGCGCCGGCCAAGGTTGCGATCGCAGAAGAAGACTACGCCGCGGGACGCAACCAGAGCTCGTACCTGAGCGCGTGCTCGACCTCGGCCGGCGACAGGCCAAAGTCGTCGGCGATGGCGCTGATGGCCTCGTCGGCCTCGAAGCGCCCACGCAGCACCTCGGTGCGGATGCCCTTGACTTGAGGCAGCCCGAACTCGATCTCGGGGTTCTGCCGCACGACCCCGCCCCGCGGTCGCCACTCGGCAGGCCACTCCTGCTCCCACTCGATGAGATGCAGGTACTGACCGAGAACGGGCTCGAGGGCGCGCTGCCCGCCCCTCGTCAGTGCCGCGAGCCCTTCGTCATCGCGGTCGAGGCGCTGGCTCGCTCGCATGAAGATTTCGTTGCCCGCCACGAGGATGTCTCGCCGGGCGAAGGGGTGCTCGCCGACCTCGGCCGTCGCCAGGCGATGAGCCTCACGAATAGCCTGGAGCGAGATGCGCCGA